>Ga0316603_10001370_pt1 | contig 12874 bp, 10 predicted proteins | sample OWC_soil_day10_n_FD_207649 | JGI IMG/M metagenome (GOLD analysis project Ga0316603, IMG submission 207649) | Wetland soil microbial communities from Old Woman Creek delta, Ohio, United States - OWC_soil_day10_noCT | ecosystem: Environmental > Terrestrial > Soil > Wetlands | place: USA: Ohio...
TGGGGGACGGGGGAGGCCCGCTCCCCCGGACGGCCGGGCGGACACCCGCCCGGCCTTCCGTGCTGCGCATGGGTTCAGCGTCGCTTCGCTATCTGCGGCACGCGTCCGGTCTCGCCTCACGCGTGCGAATCGCGAGACTCCCGAGTCCCGGACCCCGAATCCCGGTCGTGTCTACACCCACCCCCGCTGGCGGCACGCGCTCGCGACGCGGTTGATCGCGATCACGTACGCGGCGTCGCGCGTGTAGAGGTTCTTGGCCTTCGCGAGCTCCGCCACGGCGTGGAACGCCCTGGTCATCTGGGCGTCCAGCTTGCTCAACACCTCTTCCTTCGGCCAGTAGAAGTTCATGTTCCCCTGCACCTGCTCGAAGTAGCTGCAGGTCACGCCGCCCGCGTTGCACAGGAAGTCGGGGACCACATAGATGCCTCGCTCCTGGAGCACCTTGTCGGCCTCGGGCGTGGTGGGCCCGTTGGCGCCCTCGGCGATGAGCTTCACCTTCTTGTGGATGCGAGTCACGTTGTCGCCGGTCACCTGGTTCTCGATGGCGGCCGGAATCAGGATGTCGACTTCCTGTTCGATCCAGGCGTCGCCGGGCAGGACCTCGTAGCCGAGCGTCTTCGCCTTGGTCTTGTCGACGGTGCCGAACTTGTCGGTGATGCCGATGAGCTCCTCGTACGTCACGCCCGCCGTCTTCCGGAACGTGTAGGTCTTCTGGTCCGCGTTGTCCCAGCAGGACACGCAGATCACCCGGCCGCCGTACTGCGTGAACAGCTGCACGGCGAACTGCGCCACGTTGCCGAAGCCCTGCACCGACGCGGTCGCCTTCGTGATGTCGAGGCCCATCAGCGTGAGCGCCTCGCGCACGGTGTAGATGACGCCGTAGCCGGTGGCCTCCGTGCGGCCGAGCGACCCGCCGATGCCCACGGGTTTGCCGGTGATGAAGCCCGGTTCCTTCTGGCCGTGGATGACTTCGAGTTCGTCCATCATCCAGATCATGTGCTGCGGGCTGGTCATCACGTCGGGCGCCGGGACGTCCTGCAGGTAGCCCACGTTCTTCGACATCTGGCGCGCCCAGCCGCGGCAGATCGCCTCCTGCTCCCGCATGCTCAGGTGGTGCGGGTCGCAGATGACGCCGCCCTTGCCCCCGCCGAGCGGGATGTCCACGACGGCGCACTTCCACGTCATCCACGTCGCCAGCGCGCGGACGGTGTCCAGCGTCTCGTGCGGGTGGAAGCGGATGCCGCCCTTGTTCGGGCCGCGCGCGTCGTTGTGCTGGACCCGGAACCCCCGGAACACCTTGACCTTCCCGTCGTCCATGCGGACCGGGATGGCGAACTGGAACTCGCGGATGGGCCACCGCAACAGCTCGCGGGTGCCCTGGTCGAGATCGAGGATGTCGGCCACCTTGTCGAACTGCGCCTGGGCCATCTCGAACGGATTGAACGGCTTGGACACGATTGACTCTCCTCTGGCGCCGGCGGCGCCGAAATGTGTGCGGTTCACGGACACAACTGGTGCTTCACGGTGTCGGTCTGAACGTCTCCTCCTTCGCCCGGCTGGTCCGGAACCCCGTCCAGACGGGCTTGCGCGATCCCGCGCTCACCTGTGACCCGGCGAGGCACGCCAGTGACCGGGGACGGTCCGTGACACGGCCGTCCTCAGGCGTACATGCCGCGCATCCGCGTGACGGTCGCGACACGGTCGATGGCCACCACGTAGGCCGCCGTCCGCAAATCGACCCGGTAGCGCCGCGCCGTCCTCAGCACCGTCTCGAAGGCCCCCGTCATCTTGGCCTCGAGCCGCTCGTTCACTTCCTCTTCCGGCCAGTAATACCCGTGACGGTTCTGCACCCATTCGAAGTACGACGCCGTCACGCCCCCCGCGTTCGCGAGGATGTCGGGCACGACGAGGGTGCCGCGCTCGTGGAGCAGCCGGTGCGCCTCGGGCGTGGTCGGTCCGTTGGCGCCTTCGATGATCACCCGCGCCCGCACGTCAGCGGCGTTCTTCGCGGTGATCTGGTTCTCGAGGGCCGCGGGCACCAGGATGTCCACGTCGAGCCTGAACAGGTCCTCGTTGGTGAGGGATCGCCCGGCGGGGAAGCCGTCCACGGTCTGAGACTGGTGCGCGTACTCGATCATGGCGTCCACGTCCAGGCCCCGCTCGTCGTAGACGCCCCCCTTCCAGTCGGTCACCCCCACGATGCGCGCGCCCATGCGGCACAGCAGCAGGGCCGAGACCGAGCCGACGTTGCCGAAGCCCTGCAGGGCGACGCGCGCGCCGTCCAGGCTGAAGCCGGCGTGCCGCGCGGCTTCGCGCGCCACGATGCTCACGCCGCGTCCGGTGGCCTCGCGGCGGCCGGCCGACCCGCCCAGTTCCAGCGGCTTGCCCGTGACCACGGCCGTCATCGTCGCGCCGGCGTGCATGCTGTAGGTGTCCATCACCCACGCCATGACCTGCTCGTTCGTGTTGACGTCGGGCGCCGGGATGTCCTTGTCGGGGCCGATGGCGTCGACGATCTCCGCGACGTAGCGCCGCGTGAGCCGCTCGAGCTCGCGCCGGGACATGCGCGTCGGGTCGCAGGCCACGCCGCCCTTGCCGCCGCCGAAGGGCACCTGGGCCACCGCGCATTTCCACGTCATCCAGGCGGCGAGCGCCGTCACCTCGTCGAGCGTCACCGTCGGGTGGTACCGGATGCCGCCCTTCGCCGGGCCCAGGGCGATGTTGTACTGGACCCGATAGCCCGTGAAGACCTCGGTTTCTCCGCTGTCCATCTCGACCGGGCACGAGACGACGATCTGCCGTTTCGGGCTCGTCAGCACCTTCCAGAGGCCGGGCTCGAGGTCGAGCAGGCGCGCCGCCGCGTTGAACTCCTCCAGCATGGCGCCGAAGGTGGAGCCATGGCCGGGAAGCTCGGTGCCGCGCGGAACGCTGGCGTCGCTGTCGATCAAGGGAATCACCATCCAGCCGGGGTCGGGCGCGGGGGGCGCGGGACGTGCAGGCAGTCCCGACGGGCAGGGGCCAGCGTACCCACATGGACGCGGCTAAGTCAAGGCAGGGTATGCGTTAACGGGGCGCCGGTATACACTGTGTGCCATGGATACCCCGACCTCGAAGCTGGGGGAAGCCGGGCCCCTCAAACGGCACTATACCGCCGAGGATCTCGCCGCGATCGACTATGCCCGTGACGTGAACGACCCGGGGTGTTTTCCCTACACGCGGGGCATTCATCCCACCGGCTACCGGGGCAAGCTGTGGACGATGCGGCAGTTCTCAGGGTTCGGCACGCCGGCGGAGACCAACCAGCGCTACAAACACCTGCTGGCGGCCGGCGGCACCGGGCTGAGCGTCGCCTTCGACCTGCCGACGCTGATGGGGCGCGATCCCGACCACGAACTGTCGCTCGGCGAAGTGGGGAAGTGCGGCGTGAGCATCGCGTCGCTCGCCGACATGGAGGCGCTCTTCGACGGCATCTCGCTCTCCGAGATCACGACGTCGATGACGATCAACTCGCCGGCGTCGATGATCTTCGCGATGTACCTGGTCGTTGCCGAGCGGCAGGGCGCCGACTGGAAGACGATCTCGGGCACCATCCAGAACGACATCCTCAAGGAGTTCATCGCGCAGAAGGAGTACATCTACCCGCCGCGGCCGTCGATGCGCCTGATCACGGACGTCTTCGGGTTCTGCGCGACGGACGTCCCGAAGTGGAACACGATCTCGGTCAGCGGGTACCACATCCGCGAGGCCGGCGCGACGGCGCTCCAGGAACTGGCGTTCACGCTGCGCGACGGCATCGAGTACGTCCAGTACGGCATCGACGCGGGTCTGGCCGTGGATGCGTTCGTGCCGCGGATGTCGTTCTTCTTCAACGCCCACAGCGACTTCTTCGAGGAGATCGCCAAGTACCGCGCCGCGCGCAAGATCTGGGCCGCGGTCATGAAGGAGCGCTTCGGCGCGAAGGACGAGCGGTCCTGGAAGCTCCGGTTCCACACGCAGACGGCGGGCGTGTCGCTCACCGCGCAGCAGCCGTACAACAACGTCGTGCGCACCGCGCTGCAGGCCCTCAGCGCGGTGCTCGGCGGCACGCAGTCGCTGCACACGAACTCGCTCGACGAGGCCCTCGCGCTGCCCACCGCGGAGGCGGCCACGCTCGCGCTGCGCACGCAGCAGGTGATCGCCTGCGAGAGCGGCGTCACGAGCGTCGTCGATCCGCTTGGCGGTTCGTACTTCGTCGAGGCGCTCACCCTGGACCTGGAGCGCGGCGCCCGCGAGTACTTCGACACGATCGACCGCATGGGCGGCATGGTGGCCGCGATCGAGCGAGGCTATCCGCAGCGCGAGGTCGCCGAGAGCGCGTACCGCTTCCAGCAGGCCGTCGAGCGGAAGGATCGGGTGATTGTCGGCGTCAACGACTTCGTGGAGGAGGAGGCGCGGGGCGTGCCGACGCTCTACATCGACGAAGCCGCCGCAGCGCGGCAGACCGAGCGCGTGCGCCAGCTGCGGAAGGACCGCGACAACGGCCGCGTCCGCCGCGCCCTCGACGGGCTGAAGCGGGTGGCCGAGGGGCCGGGCAACACCATGGTGCCGCTGCTCGAAGCCGCGCGCGCCTACGCCACCGTGGGCGAGATGTGCGACGCGCTCCGCGACGTGTGGGGGGAGTACGAAGAGACCCCGACGATCTAGCCGGGATTCGGGATTCGGGATCCGGGATTCGGGACTCGCGATGGAGGTCGAGGCTTCAGCCTCGACGGGGGGCGAGAGGAACGATGGCGAAAATAAGGGTCGTTATCGCAAAACCGGGCCTGGACGGGCATGACCGCGGCGCCAAGGTGATCGCGCGCGCGCTGCGGGATGCCGGCATGGAGGTGATCTACACGGGACTCCGGCAGACGCCGGCGCAGATCGTGAGTGCGGCGCTGCAGGAAGACGCCGATGTCATCGGCCTGTCCATCCTCTCCGGCGCGCACAACCAGATCTGCCCCGAGGTCGTGCGCCTGCTCAGGGACACGGGCCTCGACGACGTCCTGATCGTGCTGGGGGGCATCATTCCGGACGGCGACCTGCCGGGCCTGGCGGCGATGGGCATCACCGGCGTGTTCCGGCCTGGAACGCCGATGCGGGAGATCGTGGACTTCATCACCCGCCACGCGCGCACCAGGGCCGAGGCCGTCTGAGCAGGGGCGCGGCCTGCACCGCACCCGTCCGGGCACCGATAACCTCCTCTGTCCGCTTGACTTCCCGGGAACCGCTGGCTACGCTGTCCCGGAGATCGCAACCACGCGCTATCCCGCGCGCACCCAGGTAGTTGAGCTCATGCCGCACAAGCTCCTGCTCGCCGATGACAGCGTCACGATCCAGCGCGTGATCGAGCTGACCTTCGCGGACGAAGACATCCAGGTCATCGCCGTCGGGGACGGGCAGAAGGCCATCGAGCGCATCGAAGCGGACCGCCCCGACATCGTGCTCGCCGACGTGGGCATGCCGGAGCGGGACGGGTACGAAGTGGCGGCGTTCGTGAAGAACACGCCGCACCTCGCGCACATCCCGGTGCTGCTGCTCACGGGCGCCTTCGAGCCGGTCGATGAGCAGCGCGCGGGCGCCGTCGGGTGCGACGGCGTGCTGGCGAAGCCGTTCGAGCCGCACATGGTCATTACGCGGGTGAAGGAACTGCTCGCCGGCGGCGCGGCCCGGCGCGGCGCCGTCCTCGATGCCGCCGAGGCGCCGGCGTTCGAGGCGCCTGTCGAGACGGGCGCCGGGGAATCCGCCGAACCTGAAGCGGCGGCCGTCCCCGAGGAACCTGCAGCGGCTGCGGCGCCGGCCGCGCAGTTCCTGCTTCCGCAACTCGCCGCCCAGCCGGCCGACACGGCGGCCCGACTCGGGCAGCGCACGCCCATCGCCGTGCCTGGCTTCGGCGCACCGGCGCCGCCCGTCGAGACGCACGCGGGCCTCGACGAGTACTTCGACCGCCTCGATGCCGCCTTCGCGACGTTGCAGCACGCACCGGCCGAGGGCGCGCCGCCGCCGGCGGACGGGGCGTCCTCCGGCGTACCGGGTGCGGCGGCCGCGGAGCCTGGGTCCGCAGAGCCGGCCGCACCGGCCGCGGGCGAACAGGCCGTGCAGGCCGCACCGGCTCCTGCCGGGGGGCCCGCGCTGGTTCCGGCGGCGCAGGCGCCCGGCATCGCCCAGGCGTTCGCGGCGCTCTTCGCCGCCGAACGCGGCGAAGCCAGCCCGGACGCGCCCACCTTCATCGGGCCGGCGGCCGTCTCCCAGATCTCCGTCGATGACCTGGCCGAGCGCGTCACGCGCCAGGTCCTCGAGCGCCTCAGCGACCGCGTGGTCCGCGACACCGTCGCCGACCTCGTGTCGCGAGTGGCGGAGCGCCTCGTCCGGGACGAGATCGAACGCGTCAAAGCCACCCTCAAGTAAGCGCCGGCACGGTTTGCGTGGGTCGGCGGCCGCCCCGCGCGGCTTGCTGCCCCGCCATCCGAGCGGTTACGCTGTAGGCGTCACGCCGTGAAGGGAATCATGTCCGATCTGCCGAAAGTCTTCGACCACCAGGACGTGGACGCGCGCTGGGACGCCTTCTGGGAGTCCATCGGCGCGTTCCGGGCGCAGCCCGAATCGGGCAAGCCGGTGTTCAGCATGGTGCTGCCGCCGCCGAACGTCACCGGCTCGCTCCACATGGGCCACGCCCTGAACCACACGCTGCCCGACATCCTGGCCCGGTGGAAGCGGATGCTGGGCTACGACGTGCTCTGGCTGCCCGGCACGGACCACGCGGGCATCGCCACGCAGAACGTCGTCGAGAAGCAGCTGGCCGAGGAGAAGAAGAGCCGGCACGACCTCGGGCGCGAGGCGTTCGAGGCGCGCGTGTGGGACTGGGTGAAGGTGTCGCACGCGACCATCACCGGCCAGATGCGCAAGCTCGGCGAGTCGGTCGACTGGTCGCGCGAGCGCTTCACGCTCGACCCCGGGCTCTCGCGCGCGGTGCGCCGCGAGTTCGTGTCGCTCTACCGCGAAGGCCTGATCTACCGCGACAACTACATCGTCAACTGGTGCCCGCGGTGCCGGACGGCGCTGTCGGACCTCGAGGTGCAGCACAAGGAGACCGACGGCCGGCTCTACTACGTCAAGTACCCGGCGGTGGGGCACGGCCCCGGCGTGACGGTGGCCACGACGCGCCCCGAGACGATGCTGGGCGACACCGCGGTGGCGGTGAACCCCGACGACGACCGCTACCGGCACATGATCGGGACGCGCGTGAAGCTGCCGGTGATCGGCCGCGAGCTGCCGATCGTCGCCGACGCGTTCGTGGACCCGGCCTTCGGGACCGGCGCCGTGAAGGTGACGCCCGGGCACGACCCGAACGACTTCGCGATGGGCAAGCGCCACTCGCTGCCCAGCGTGGCGGTGATCGACGAAGACGGCCGCATGACGAAGGACGCCGGCCCGTACGCCGGGCAGGATCGGTTCAAGGCCCGCAAGGCGCTGGTGGAACGGCTGCAGCACGAGGGCCTGCTCGAGAAGGTCACCGAGCACCGCCACGCCGTGGGCCATTGCGACCGCTGCGGCACGGTGGTGGAGCCGCTCGTGTCGACGCAGTGGTTCGTGAAGATCGGCCCGCTCGCGGCGGAGGCCATCCGCGCCGTCGAGGACGGGCGGGTGGTCTTCCTGCCGGACAACTGGACGAAGACCTACTTCGAGTGGATGACGAACATCCACGACTGGTGCATCTCGCGCCAGCTCTGGTGGGGACACCGCATTCCCGCGTGGTACTGCGACCGCTGCGGGCAGACGCTGGTGCTCGAGGAGGATCCGGCGGCCTGCGCGTGCGGCGGCGCCCTGCGCCGGGACACCGACGTGCTCGACACCTGGTTCTCGTCCGGCCTGTGGCCCTTCAGCACGCTCGGGTGGCCGGATGCGACGCCCGACCTCGCGCGCTACTACCCGACGACGCTGCTGCTGACCGGCTTCGACATCATCTTCTTCTGGGTCGCGCGCATGATCATGCTCGGCCTGAAGTTCGCCGGCGACGTGCCGTTCCACACGGTCTACATCACCGGCCTCGTGCGCGACGAGCGCGGCCAGAAGATGAGCAAGTCGAAGGGCAACGTGGTGGACCCGCTGTCGGTCATGGACGACATCGGCGCCGACGCGCTGCGCTTCACGATGGCCGCCATGGCGTCGCCCGGCATGGACATCCCCCTCTCCGAGGGGCGGATGACGGGCTACCGCCAGTTCATCAACAAGATCTGGAACGCGTCGCGGTTCCTGCTGATGAACATCGGCGACCTGCCGGCGCGGCCGCCGCTGCCGCCGGTGACGGACCTGCCCCTCATCCACCGCTGGATGCTCAGCGGCGTGAGCCGGCTGGCGGTCGACGTCAACGACGCGCTGACGACATATCGCTTCGACCAGGCGGCCGACCGGCTCTACCACTTCTTCTGGCACGAGTTCGCCGACTGGTACATCGAGTTCGTGAAAGTGGACCTGCAGCAGCCGGGGCCGGTGCGCGACGCCGCGGTCGCGGTGCTGGTGGAGGTGCACGACCGGCTGATGCGGCTCCTGCACCCGTTCGTCCCGTTCATCACCGAGGAGATCTGGCAGAAGCTGCCCAAGCGGGACGGCGAGGCGCCGGCGGTGACGCTGGCGGCGTTCCCGGCGGGCGAGCCGGCGTGGGCCGATGCCGGGGCCGAGCGCGACGTGCAGTACATCCAGGACGTCGTGTCGACCATCCGGACGGTGCGGTCGGAGCGCGGGGTGCCGCCGTCGCGCAAGATCACGGCCGTCATCGAGGAGAGCGACCCGGCGTCGGCCGCGATGCTCGAGCGTCAGGCGGCGTACATCAGACAGCTGGCCGGCCTCCAGGCCCTCGAGTTCCGCGCCGGCGTCGCGCCGGGGCCGGAGACGGTGAAGCGCGTGCTCGAGCACGCCCACGTGTACGTCCCGCTCGCCGGCATCGTGGATCGGGCCGGGGAGATCGCGAAGCTGCAGAAGGAGCTGGCTGGCGTCGAGAAAGAGGCGTCGAGCCTGGCGGCGAAGCTCGGCAACGATCGGTTCGTGGCCAGCGCCCCGGCGGCCGTTGTCGAGGACGCGCGCGCGCGGGCGGTGCAGCTCGCCGAGCGGCGCGAGAAGCTGCAGGCCACGCTGGCGGAGCTGGGCGCGTGAACGCGACGCCGCTCGACGCCGGTCTCTACCGCGAGCTCGTCCGCCGCGCGCTGGCGGAGGACCTGGGCTGGGGCGACGCGACCAGCTCGCTCGTCGTCCCGGAGAGCGCGCGGGCAACGGGCGTGCTCGTGGCGAGGGCCCCGTTGGTGCTGGCGGGCCTCGACGTCGCCCTCGAGGCGTTCCGCCAGCTGGATCCCGCCGTCTCCGTCGAGATCTACCGGCAGGACGGCGAGTGGTGCCGGGCGGGGGACCGCATTGCCGCCGTCAGCGGCCTGGCCGTGCCGATGCTGACGGCGGAACGGACGGCGCTGAACTTCCTGCGGCACCTGTCGGGCGTGGCGTCGGCGACGCGACGGTGCGTCGAAGCCGGGGGCGGAGCGCTGCGCATCGCCGACACGCGGAAGACGCTGCCGCTGCTGCGCGCGCTGCAGCAGCATGCGGTGCGCGTGGGCGGCGGCATCAACGCCCGTCAGTCTCTCGACGAGGGCATCGTCATCAAGGTCAATCACGCGAGGGTTGGCGGAGGTCTCGCAGCGAGCGTGGCGCGCGCGCGGGCGGCGACGCCCGACACGCCGGTCCATGCCGAGGCCGCGACCGTCGAAGACGCCATCGAAGCCGTCGACGCCGGCGCGGCGGTGGTCGTCTTCACGGGCGCGTCGCCGGCGGACCTGCGGCAGGTGCTGCGGCAGCTGGTCGGCCGGGCGCGCGTGATCGTGTCGGGGCAGATCCCGTTCGAGCGCCTCGCGGCGTGTGCGTCGGCCGGCGCGGACGTCGTCTCGATCGGCGCCATCACCGATTCGGCCCCAGCGGCGGACATCGTCTTTGAACTCCGATCCGAATGACCTGTGGCAGGCGGTCGAGCCGCCAACGGACATCGCCGACGCCCTGGCGGCGTCGCGCGGTCGCCGCGGCACCTTCGGTGAGCCCTTGTACTATTTCTCGACCATCGGCTCGACCAACGACGCCGCCGCGAGACTGGCGGGCAGCGGCGCGCCCGAGGGCACGACCGTCGCGGCGGAGGCCCAGTCGTCGGGGCGCGGCCGGCTCGGGCGCGCGTGGTTCTCGCCGCAGGGCGCGGGCCTCTACGTGTCGGTCGTGATCCGCCACGATGCGGGGCCGCGGGGCGCCGCGGAAGGCGCGGCAGCGGCCGGCCCGGGCCTGCCGGCGGTCCTCACCCTGGCTGCGGGCGTGGCGCTCGCCGAGGCGGTGCGGGACACGACGGGGCTGCAGGCGGAGATCAAGTGGCCCAACGACCTCGTGTTCGAGCGCCGCAAACTCGCCGGCATCCTGGCCGAAGCGTCGGCCCAGGCGTCGGCGCTCGACTCCGTGATCCTCGGCTTCGGCGTGAACATCCGGCCCGTGACCTACCCGCCTGACCTGGCGCACCGGGCCACGTCCATCGAAGCCGAACTGGGACGGCCCGTCGACCGCGGCCTGCTGTTCGCCAGAGCGCTCGAGAACCTGTCGGCGTGCCGCGAAGCGGTGCGGCGCGGCGGCGTGCCGGGCGTGCTCGCACGGTGGCGGCGCCTCTCGCCGAGCGCCGTGGGCGCGCGCGTCGAGTGGCGCGCATCGAGCGGACGCGTGACGGGACGGACGTCCGGCCTCGGCGAGGACGGCGCGCTGCTCGTGGATTGCGGCGGGCGCATCGAGCGCATCGTCGCCGGCGAAGTCATCTGGCTGTAGGGCGCGAACATGCTGCTTGCCATCGACATCGGGAACACCAACATCGTCCTCGGCGTGTTCGAGGGCGCGACGCTCGGCCGGAGCTGGCGCCTCGCGACCGCACGCGAGCGGACCGCGGACGAGCTGGGCCTCATGATCAGCGAACTGCTGGAGCGCGGGAGAATCAGCGCGTCGGCCATCGACGGGGTCGTGATGGCATCGGTCGTGCCGCAGTTGACCGGGCCGATGATGGAGATGTCGACGCGGTACCTCGGGCTCGCGCCGCTGAACGTCGAGGCGGGCATCGAACTCGGGATGCCGAACCTCTACGCGCATCCGTCCGAGGTCGGGGCCGATCGCCTCGTGAACGGCATCGCGGCGTTCGAGGCGTACGGACGCGGGCGGGGCCAGCCGCTCATCGTGCTGGACTTCGGCACCGCGACGACGTTCGACGCCATCTCGGCGCAGGGCGAATACCTGGGCGGCGTCATCTGTCCCGGCATCCAGATTTCCGCCGACGCGCTGTTCCAGAGGGCTGCGCGGCTGCCGCGCGTCGACGTGAGGAAGCCTGCGAGCGTGATCGGGCGGACCACGGTGACCTCGATGCAGTCGGGGCTGTTCTTCGGGTACGTCGGCATGGTCGAGGGGCTCGTGCACCGGTTGCGCGAGGAGCTCGGGGGGCGGGCGTTCTGCGTGGCCACGGGCGGCCTCGCCGACGTGATCGCGCCTGAGACGAATGCCGTGGACGCCGTCGACCGCGACCTCACGCTGCAGGGACTGCGGATCGTGTGGGAGAGGAACAACGGGAAGTAGTCAGTAGCCAGTATTCAGTAGTCAGTAGAAACGCCAGTGCGGCGCAGGGCGTCCAATCTAACTGGCTACTGGCTACTGGCTACTGGCTACTGGCTACTGGCTACTGACAGCGGAGGACATTGCGGCGCCCCAGCATGCCGCGCTTCACAACATGGACACCGACCAGTACTGCCGCGACATCGAAGCGCACCTGTGCCGGCGCAACGGGGGGCACCTCGTGCGCATCGCCGGGCCGGCGTTCGACATGGTGCGCGGCTGGGCGCAGCGCGGCATCCCCCTCAAGGTGGCGCTGCAGGGCATCGACCGGTACGTCGACCGGTCGAGCGCGCGCGGGATGCGGCGCCGGCCGGTCCGAGTCGAGTTCTGCGAGGCCGACGTCCTGGACGCGTTCGATGCGTGGCGCCGGGCGGTGGGCGTCCACCGCGCCGACGCCGAAGCCGCTGGCGATGACGACGTCGGCGGCGCCCCCAGCTCGGGCGACGAGGCGCAACGGACCCGTCCGCGCGAGTCGTTGGCGACGCATCTCGACCGGGTCATCATCAGGTTGACCTCGCTGCGCACCGGAGACGTGCCCGCGGCGTGGGACGCCGTCCTCGAGGAGTTCGTGCGCACGCTCGACGTGCTGCACCCCGCCGCGCGGCGCGCTCGAGGCGCCGCACGGGAGCGCGTCGTCGCGGAGCTCGAGTCGCTCGATTCGCTCCTGCTCGAGCGCGCAAGGGCCGTGGCGGATGCGGACCTGCTCGCCGGAGCCGCCCGGGACGCGGCAGCCGAACTCGAACCGTTTGCGGCGCGGTTGTCGCCGGCGGCCTATGCGGCGGCACTCGCGCGCTGCGAACGCCGCCAGCTGAGAGAACGCCTCCGCCTGCCCGTCATCGCCCTGGAATGATCGAGGCCCAGTGATCCGCCCGGACGACCTCCTCACGCTCGTGCCCGAGAAGCCCGTGGCGGGCGGCCGCATGGTCGCGCGCCGGGAGGGGATGGTGGTGCTGGTCGCCGGCGCCATCCCCGGGGAGCGCGTGCGCGCGCGCGTCGAGCGCGTCGAGCGGTCGCTGGCGTTCGCGCGCGTCGAGGAGGTGATGGAACCCCATCCCTCGCGCCGGACCGTCGACGGCGATCCGCGCTGCGGCGGCTCGGTGTTCGCGCACATCGAGTACGGAGCGCAGTGCCGGCTGAAGGGGGAGGTGATCCGGGACGCGCTGGCCAGGGTCGGCCGGATCCCGATCGAAGGGCC
>Ga0316603_10001371_pt1 | contig 12869 bp, 8 predicted proteins | sample OWC_soil_day10_n_FD_207649 | JGI IMG/M metagenome (GOLD analysis project Ga0316603, IMG submission 207649) | Wetland soil microbial communities from Old Woman Creek delta, Ohio, United States - OWC_soil_day10_noCT | ecosystem: Environmental > Terrestrial > Soil > Wetlands | place: USA: Ohio...
GTAGGGAAGGCAGGCGAGGCTCACAAAGACGACGAGGAACGGCCCGACTGTCAGCAATGTAGTGGCGAGCTCCGACTTGTGAGCCATAGGAACGCGCGTCTTACGGTTTTCCATACCGGGAAAGACGGTTCCTTTTTTGTTCCGGAATCCCCCACCCGATTCACCGGGTTTCATTGCCCGGTCTGATCTTCCCCCACGAGCGCCCGGATCACTGCATCCGCCACTGCAGGACGAACTCGGGAGATCTTCAGATTCGCCCTGGTTGGATGGACGCGGTTTGTGAGCAGGATGATACTCAATTTCCGGATGGGATCGGCCCAGATTGATGTTCCGGTATATCCGGTGTGACCGAACGATGAGGGAGAGAAGAGATTTCCGGCGGATGATCCCGTGAGGGATTTCATATCCCAGCCGAGAAACCGATCCTGGCCCGGCACCACCGTGCGCGTGAATCTCACGACCGTGCTTTCCTCGAGGAACCGGACTCCCCCGTACGCGCCCTTGTTCAGCAGCATCTGCATGTAGATTGCCAGATCTGAGGCCGTGGAGAAGAGACCAGCATGTCCGGCAACCCCTCCGAGCAGAGCGGCGTTTTCATCATGGACCTGACCGCGCACGAGTGTTTTCCGCCAGACCGTGTCGATCTCCGTAGGAGCTACGCGGTCATGCAGGCTGACTGGCGGGTTGTACATGGTGTTGGTCATCCCGAGCGGCTCGAAGAATTCCTTCTTCAGGAATTCCGACAGAGGCATGCCGGCAATCTTCTCCACCACCTTCCCCATGGTAATCATGCCGATGTCACTGTAGATCGTCGTGTCACCGGGTGTCGCCACCAACTCTGTCGCAAAAGCCGAATCCAGGGCTTCTTCTGCCGTCCTGCACATCAGAAAGAACCTCCGGAAAGGAGGGAAACCCGAGCGGTGGGTAATAAGATGCCGGATCGTGATAGCGCTCTTGGGTCCCTCCGCAAACTGCGGCAGATACCGGCCCACGGAATCATCAAGACCTAGCTTGCCCTGTTCATACAGCTTCATCACCGCGGAGGTTGTCCCGATGACTTTGCTCACGGATGCTAGATCGAAGATCGTTCCGTTGTCGATCGGACGTGAGGCGGCATCGTATGTGTACGTGCCGAAAGACTTGTTGTAGACGAGAATCCCGTCCCGGATGACTGCAAGCTGAGCTGCAGGGAATGCAGAATCACGAATGGCGTTTTCAATGATATCATCAAGAACCAGAAGACGTTCCGGGCTGAAACCGGCCACCGTTGGGTCATCACGACGCAACCGGTCTTTCGGACACTCAGCGCCGCACCCCAGAGGGAATTGACCGTTGATCGCGACCGGCAGTTTCCCGCAGATTCCACTCTCGGCAAAGAGAGCCTCGACGGTGGCCTCCACGAGGGGCTCATTATCGCCATAGGCACAGACAATCGCATCGGCCCAGCTCAGGGAGCCAGCGAGATACGGGTTGCCGAAGAGCAGCACGAGCGTTGGAACGCCCGCCTCGCCTGCCTTCTTCAGGAACGGCTGAAGTCCCGATGGCATATCGATTCTGCCGGAAGAGGTGCGGACTTTGACATACACCGGAAGGATCAGGAGATCTGCGCGCTTGATCCGTCCGAGGGCAGCTTCCATGTCGAGAATCGTGCTCGATGGCGTAAGGCGATACGTATCAATGTCCCCGTTTCTCCGCTCGAGAAGTTGATGAAAGTATGCTCCGGGGAGCTCCGTTGTCCATGGATTGGATGGACGATTTATGTCCACGCGCCCGTCGGGCGTATCAGCCAGAACGACGGAGACGACGCGCTTGTGATTTCCTTTCCGGAGCGGGATTAGCGACCGCTCGTTCTTCACCAGCGTAATGGAATGGCGAGCTACTTCCCGGGCGAGCCGCCAGTGATCCCGTGTGCCGACCTTTGAGGGGATGGCTGAGAGGTCCACTGTCCGCAGTGTATCCAGCCCAAGGCCCTGCTTGACCGTCAGTATTTTTCTCACGGAGCGGTCTAACCGTTCTTCTGTAATTTCACCGCTGCGTGCTGCGGCGAGGAGTGCGGCAAATGCCGATTCTTCATCGGGAGGCATCAACACGATATCAACGCCTGCCTTCACAGCCATCACCGTCGACGCCCCGGGAGAGTACCCGCGTGTGACACCTCTCATGTCCATCGCATCGGTCACAACCAGACCCTCGAATCCCAGCTCGCGCTGGAGGACTCCGGTAATGACCGCTGCCGAAAGTGACGACGGCACAGAACGGGAGGGATCGAGTGCAGGCACGGCGAGATGCGCAATCATCACCGATTGTGCCCCGGCCTGGATGGCTGTCCGGAACGGGGCGAGCTCAACCGAGTCAAGCCGCGCGCGATCGAACGGAAGATTCGGAAGGTCCAGATGGGAATCTGTCCCCGTGTCGCCGTGTCCGGGGAAATGCTTGGCGGTCGCCAGGACACCTTCTTCAATTGTTCCTTTGATGAAGGCCGCGACCATCTCGTGCACAAGCGCCGGATCGCTGCCAAACGAGCGCGTGTTGATCACGGGGTTCAGGGGGTTGGTATTGATGTCGGCAACCGGGGCGTAGTTCTGGTGCACTCCGAGGGCCCTGGCCTCGCGGGCAATCGCTCGTCCAACCTCGTACGCATAGCGGGCATTCCGGGTGGCGCCGATGGCCATTGCGTCCGGGAACGGTGTGCCGCGGCGGATGCGCATAGAGACGCCGCGCTCGAAGTCCGCGCTGACAAGCAGAGGAAGCCTCGAAAGGTCCTGCAACATATTGAGCCGCACCACCGCTTCATACACATCCCCCTGCCAGAGGATGAACCCCCCGACGTGCTTCTCTTTGATCAACCGCTCGAGCCGCGCATACTCGTCGCTCTGATAGCTGTAGTACTGCCCGAACACACCGACCATCACCATCTGGCCGACCTTCTCCTCGAGCGTCATCGAGGCCATCGTGCTGTCTATCCACTGTTCACGGGTGAACCGTGATAACGATGCGGCCTTTGACGTTGCCGAGGTGGGACTCTCCCCGGTTTTAGAGGTTGATGCATCGCGCTGTGGAACAACCGTGGGCGCGCATGAGAGCGCAACGAATACACAGATCGCTGCTGCAGCACGTACACAATAGTGTGAACTCTTGAGCATCTACGTCCTTTGGAGAAAGTGTTGGGCCATTAGAACTGCCCCGCGCACCGGTGGATACAGTGCGGGTTGCACTTCTGCACCGGGAATGCGTTCAACAATCATGCGGCGAAGGATGTCCGCGTACACTGTCTCATGATCGATCAGACCGCCGATAAAGACCACACCGACGGGCGAGACGCCGGGCATTCGGCGCACAAGAGCAGCAAGAGATTCCACAAGGTGACTGGCAGATTGCTGAAGGAGGCCTGTGGCAACGGCATCTCCCTCAGCCGCCGTTTCCATCACCAGCGGTGCGATGGAGGCCAGGTCGAATTTCTCCTGATAGACCGCCTCGACGATGCGATCGCGTGTCGTCCAGCCAAACTGGTCTGCCAATACTGTCCTGAGTCTGGCCGCGCTGCTCCGTCCGTCCATATCGCGCGCCACCGCCCTAGCCGTCTCGAGTCCGAGATAGTATCCGCCACCCTCATCCCCCAGCACGCGTCCCCATCCGCCCACCGAACCGATTGTTCCATCGGGCATCTTTCCGATCAGGTTGGAGCCGGTTCCGGCGATGATCACCACACCGGGACCGCCGCCGAATGCGCCTTCAAGGGCGATGCGCGCATCGGTGTCTATCGCCACGTTCACCGGCGACCAGCTTCGCGCAGCAGTCAGTGAACGGACTGCGTCGTAGAGCTTGTTGCGTACCAGGGTACTGCCGACTCCGGCGAGACCAAATACTGCTGCACCGATATCCTGAGGCGACTTCCGGGCTGCGTTGCAGCAACCGGCAATCAAATCAAGCAGAGTGCGGGCTGCACCGTCGACGCCCGCAACATTCGGATTCCCCGGCCCCAACTGCATACGCGAGAGCTCGGTGCCGAATTTGTCCGCAAGGATCCCGAGTGTCTTTGTGCCACCTCCGTCGGCTCCGAATACCAGTCGTGCGTCAGACATGGGAAGTAGCTTTCAGTGAGTTAGAGAGGCGTTGGTCGCTTTAATGTACCGAATGACGCGACGATATTCAAGAAATCGGGGGTCCGGTTGCCTCATCGGTAATATGGTCCGATAGAGTACAGCAAACCAGATGTGCCGCGCGACAGTGTTTGAGATGAGGATTGATACGGCAGATTGATACGGTAAGTGAGTGATTTGCATCTTTAGCGAGCGCTGAGTAGCTTGACTGTATCTCTTCCACAACACTCCCGGAGCACCAAATGAATGCACGGACCATAGTCGGCATGGTGTGTACCTCCCTGCTCTGCACGACTCTCTACACGCAAACCGTTGTCAAGACCGGCATCGAAGTGCTGAGAGAGAATGGATTCGATATCCTCCAGGGAAAACGTGTCGGGCTTGTTACCAACCCGACGGGCGTGGACTCGCGCCTCAACTCCACCATCGACATCCTGTATGCCGCACCGGGGGTGAAACTGGCGGCACTGTTCGGACCCGAGCACGGCGTGCGCGGAGACTTCGCAGCCGGCGACAAGGTCGAGTCCACGACTGACAGCCGGACCGGCATTCCGGTCTATTCACTGTATGGCAAGACCCCGCGGCCCACACCGGAAATGCTCGCCGGCATCGACGTTCTTGTCTATGACATACAGGATATCGGCTGCCGGTCGTACACATACATCACCACAATGAGTCTGGCGATGGAGGCTGCCGCCCAACAGAAGATCCCATTCGTAGTCCTCGACCGGCCGAACCCCCTTGGGGGTGTCAGGATGGAAGGGAACATCGTTGAGAAGCCCTTCACCTCATTCGTCAGCATGTTCCCCATCCCCTACGTCTACGGCCTCACCTGCGGCGAGCTCGCCCGGATGCTGAACGAAGAGAAGATGCTGACCGACGGCGTGTCATGCGCGCTCACGGTCGTGCCGATGAAGGGATGGAAACGGACGATGATCTTCCCGGAGACCGGCCTCCCCTGGGTTCCAACATCACCCCATGTGCCGCGCGATGTCACCTCGCTCCACTACGTAAGCACAGGCATTCTGGGAGAGCTTGGCGTGATTTCGGAAGGTGTAGGCTACACACTCCCGTTCGAAACGTTCGCGGCGGAGTGGATTGACCCGGCGCTTCTTGCCGAACGGATGAACGCACTGAACCTGAAGGGAGTGATCTTCCGCCCGATCACATACAAGCCCTTCTATGGACGCAGCATGGGCAAAACGCTGAAGGGTGTCCAGGTCCACCTCCTGGATCCATCCCTGGTAAATCTCATGGCCATACAATTCCTGTTCATGCAGGTGCACCACGAATTGTACCCGGATAAGAATCCGTTCGAGATGGCTGAATCCTCACGCATCAGGATGTTCGACAAGGTTGCCGGCACGGATCAGGTGCGGCTGGAATTCTCGAAACGGATGAAGTACGAAGATGTGAAGGGGCTGCTGGACAAGGACCTGAAGAGTTTCAGGGCAACGGCAAAGAAGTATCAGATGTACGAGTAGTGAATCAGCGCTGGGATTTCTGCGGATCTCTTTAGATTTCTGATGAGCGGAATACCTCCAGGCTCGCCTCAAATTCCGGATGTGATAACTGCACTTCGTGATACATCGTCACAAGGTGCTGGCTCGTCACTTTGTGGAAATCTGCTTCGAGTGGTGTCACGGAGATGCCGCCCAAGTCCACGATTGCCGGGCTGATCAGGATCTTCCCTTCCCCTTCCACAAAGAAGAACGACGGGCGGTGTTTGACTCTCGGATAGACCAGCACAGTCCAGAGTCCGGCATCATACCATGCCATTATATTCACCATCGGCTCGTCGCACTCCGGTCTCACCTGCTGCAGCGCGGCGAGATAGCGCCGCAGCGTCTGGTGAAGCCCTGCCGGATCCTTCCCTTCGAAAGAGACAAACAGCCGTTCTCCTCCTTCCACAGCAATCACTCGCACAGACTCAGCATTCTCCAGGAATTTCCCCCGTTCTGACAGCAAGCGTGGGTATTCGGACTCCACGGGCATCGACCAGCGCGTGCCCGCCTGGAAGTGCAGATGGTCCGGCGCAGAGGCGCCACACCGGGGTCCGTTGTAGAAGACGCTGTACCCCGGAGCAAGATCCCGGGCCAGATCCAGCATCACCCCGAACTCGGCGTCGATCCGTTGAGGGACATGATCGATCCGCGGGATGGTGAAGTGTGCAGGCAGGATGGGAAAGGGATTACACAGAAACATGTACCGGCCGCCGTACGGAATCCCGCGCTGGCCGGCAGGAAGATTCTGCAGGCAGAGGAAGCACTTCCGCTCACGGATGGAGCGGTCATCGACTTTTGCGGCGGAGGAGGTCATCCGGCCGGGATTGAACTGAATCCGGACTTCATATCCATCAAACCAGAATTGCCTGGTCTGCAGCGAATCCAGGCTGGCATACCCCGTCCGCAGCATCTCCCATGTCTCTTTTTGATGACGGAGGAGTGCACCGGCAAGGTCCGACCAGGCCGGAGGTTGAGACCGGGCTCCGTGTACATCTGCGGCGTGCCCGAGATAGGGCCTGAGCTGTTGCGGATCGATGCTGACGCGTTCCAGAGCGGCCTGGTCCGCCATTACTTCTTCCTCCCGCTTCGCTTCGCCGCCTTTGTGCGAACAGTTTCCTTCCTGACGGAGCGCGATTTCTTCTTTGTCGCATTCCTTCTGATCCGCGCCATTACTTCCATAGTCCGGATCTTGTCTTTGTAGAAGTTGAACCCATTCAGCTTCGTGATGTCAAGGTCGGCATCCGAATTCCCCTCCCAGCGCCGGCAGAGGTAGATCGGTTCATAGATGCGGCCGATCTGATACTCGCGGGAAATCGCCAGGCCCAGAGCGTAGTCCTCGCCGTAGCTGACGTTGGGGATCTTGATCTTCCGGATGACGGATGTGGCGAACGCGCGAGGCGCGCCCAGTCCATTGATGCGCAGTGCGTTGTTGCGGCCGTTCTTTGGAGTCCATTCTTTGTGGTCGATGATTCCCGGAGGGATCGGCTCGAGCTGGAAGTTTGTCATCTGGTAGGTCCCGATAACCATCGCACATCCTTCCGCACGGAACGCATCTACGACCTTTTGAAGCGTGGTCTCGTCTTTATAGAGATCGTCACTATCCAGTTGCACCGCGAACCGGCCGCACGCGGCGTCATGGACACCCATGTTCCAGCAGCCGCCGATACCGAGGTCGTCGCGGTCAGGAATGAGGTGGAGTACACGCTTGTCGCGCTGCGCCAGCGAACGCAACAGATCCGTGGTGCCGTCGGTAGAGTGGTTGTCGACCACAATCACATTGAACGCGAAGTCCGTCTTCTGCTTCAGCACTGATTCCACTGCATCGCCAACGGTTCTGACCCGGTTCCGCACCGGAATAATCACCGACGCTTCCACCGGAAAAGAGCCCGTCGCATGGTCCGCTTTGCTGAACTTCGGCGGAAGATAGGCGCCAATCGCTTTCAGATGGGCTGTGGCTGCCTGTTCCATCTCCACCTGCACCTGGCGGTTTTTCGGATCGACATAGTCAAAGAGTTTCTCGCCTGATTTTCGGACATCGCCCTCGACTTTGCTGTAGAGGTATTCCCCGACACGGACCACCGGCCCGAGGCGTGAGAGTGCCAGACGGAGAGCATACCATCCAGCAAAAGAGGACTTCTGCTTCCCGAGGTTCCTCAGCGCTTTCTTCACCATCTGCCCGTCAAGCAGCACCAGCGACCCGAAATTGAAGTCGTCGCGCAGACTGCCAAACTGGTATTCAATGACCGGATGCGGGGTGCGCTTTCCCTCTTTCATATCGTAGTAGTCCGAGAACACAATGCCCGCACCTGTTTGCCCTGCCACGCCGAGAAATCTCTCGATGCCAAACTGGCCGAACGCTATCAGCGTGTCGTGGAGGAGGAGAAGCGCATATGGAGTCTTGAGCTGCTTTCCAAGAAGCGCCATTGTCGCGCTTCCGTGCAGCGTCCCGACGGGCACGACCGTGCATCCTTCGATGGCAGGAACGTCTTGTGCGGTCGCCAGGAGAACGATCCGTTCGACGTATCCCGATGCCCGCAGCTGGTCGATGGTTTCCCGGGTGTACGCAGCGCCCGTGTAGGGCAGAAACGCCGTAATGGGGTTCATACGATTCGTCTATGAGGTTGTGTAGAATATGGAATACATCTCATTTGCGGCTGAAATGCTGAACCGCTGGCTTGTTCAGCTGCTGGGCGGCCGAGCCGCTGCGCTGTTATGCCTGCGCTTTCTTACCGAATCCTGCCGGAATTTTCACAAGCGCTGCCACGAGGAAGCCGGGGATCGTGGAAAGAATGACCCAGAGGAAGAATCCCTGGTATCCCAGCCATTCCTGTACCGCGCCGCTGAACATGCCAGGGATCATCATGCCGAGGGCCATGAAGCCGGTACAGATCGCATAGTGCGCGGTCTTGTGTTCGCCGGCCGAGACGAGGATCATGTACATCATGTACGCGGTGAAGCCGAAGCCGTACCCGAATTGTTCCAGGGCGACCGCGCAATTGATGATGAAGAAATTCTCCGGCATGGTCTGTGAAAGATACACGAATGCAAGGTCCGGCGTGTGGATGATGAACACCATGGGCCAGAGCCAGGTCTTCAATCCGTGGCGCGACACCACGAACCCTCCCAGGAGGCCACCGAGGGTCAACGCGATGATTCCCACCGTGCCGTACACAATCCCGACCTCGCTTGTGGTCAACCCGAGTCCTCCCACCTCACGTGAATCGAGGAGGAACGGCGAGACCAGCTTCACAAGCTGCGCCTCGGCAAACCGGTACAGCAGGAGGAATGCGATGGTGGGAACGATGTACTTCTTCTTGAAGAAGAGCGCAAAAATGCGGAGGGCCTCAGCCATCGGACTGCGTCCCGGTTCCCGCACTGCAGGGGCATCGGAAACGGGATACGGCAGGATGAATTTGTGATAGATGAAGAAGAGGAGGAAGAGCGCTGCGAGGATGCCGAACGTGATGGCCCACGCCATCTGGATGCTTCCCTGCAGATGGGCTTCCAGCTGTCCTGCCTCCACGGCACTGTCACGGAAGCGAGTTTCCAGTTGCCCCGCGACGACAACCAGGAGTCCCTGCCCGGTGATCATGGAGAATCTGTAGAACGTACTCCGCACACCCACAAATGCCGCCTGCTGGTGCTCCGGCAGGCCGAGCATGTAGAAGCCGTCGGCCGCAATGTCATGCGTCGCGGAGCTAAATGCCATCAGCCAGAAGATCGCGAGGGTGTACTGGAAAAACGCCGGTATGGGAATCGTGAACGCGACCGCCGCCAGCGCGGCGCCGATGATGAGCTGCATCGCCACGATCCAGAACCGTTTGGTGCGGAAGAGCTCAACCACCGGACTCCAGAGCGGTTTGATGACCCAGGGCAGGTACAGCCAGCTTGTATAGAGCGCAATGTCAGTATTCGAGATCCCCAAACGCTTGTACATGATCACGGAGACCGTCATGACCACAACATAGGGGATCCCCTCGGCGAAGTATAATGTCGTGACCCACGCCCACGGATTGCGGCTTGTTGGCTTGGCTAACGGCATAGGAGTCCTTTGTGTCGTCAGTTCAATGGTGAATCGGGCGATACCCGATGCGATGCATGACGGTAGTGGCGCCCATCGTGAAAGGTTGTTCCTCTACAAAGACAAAACCGTTCCGTTGGTACCATTCCAGGGCCGGCGTATTTTGCACCATCACGCCGAGCCAGATCTCACTCACACCGAGGGCGAGGGCGTGGCGCTCGGATTCGCTCATCAGCACCCTCCCGGCCCCTTTCCCCTGATATTCCGGAAGGACATACAGCGACGAGACATAACATCGTTTCTCGTCGGGCGCATACCGGACTTTCGCATACCCTGCGGGCGACCCGTCAACTTCAGCCAGCAGCCCGCGAAAATGCGGAGATCGCAGCAATTTTGTCAGGTCTTCGACTGTGTACACCGAGTCGAAGTACGATTTCAGGTCCCGCTCCGGAATGAACGAGCCGTAGGCCTCCAGCCAGGTAGTCCAGGTGATCCGCCGTATTGTCTCCAGGTCCCCTTCGGTCCAACCTCTGACGGTCACCGCCATGTCAACCTCCGCCTTCCCGGTGCCTTACGGCCTTTCAGCCTCAATTGGCATTTGTCGCGCACCTGGATTCCGCTTGTAGTCATCCCGGCGGCCAGACAGCAACTCACTCCTCCGCCTCCTCCAGAAACGCCTTCACTCCCTCCACGATCCTTTCTGCGAGTTCCTTCCGGAAGTCATCGTCCAGCAATCGAATCTCGTCCAGAGGATGGGACATGAACGCCGTCTCCACAAGCACATTGGGAAGCTCGGTCGGGGAGTTGAGCAGGAAATTGAAACCGCCCACATTGCCGAACGGAGACAACCCAGTTTTCAGAAGCTGGTCATAGATGGCCTGGGACAGCGGCCTGAAACAGAGATGCCTGTAGTAGGTGCTGGTCCCTCTGACATTCTCCGGGTTCGACGTATATCCGATCGCGTTCGCATGCACACTGATCAGCATATCCGCATTGCTGCTGATCGCTTTTCCCACACGGTCATTCATTGCAATTGCAGAATCCGTCGAGCGCGTGAGGATCACCCTCGCCCCTTCTTCCTCCAGCAGGCGCTTGAGATGGAAAACTGTCGTGAGATTCACGTCCTTCTCCGGAGTGCCGGTGGCGCCGACAGCACCCTCCTGTTCGCCTCCGTGTCCGGCATCCAGGACAAACGTCAGATGCTCCAGGTCGAGCGATTCTGGTTGTCTGCGGATCCCGATCACAAGCGTCTGGCCACGATATGTTACGCTGTACCCCCAGATCTGTCTGTGCCGGAGTTCGATGGTGACCCGCACAACATTCTTCCCTACCTGCTGATAGGAGACATTCCGGATTTCATTCGTGGTCAGATGCTGGGTGATCCAATTGGAGTTGGACACTGCTCCAAACAGATCCACGCAGATCCGCGAAGGATCTGTTTCTGTAAACGTCACATAGGGGATCCTGTCACGGAGCGATATGGCAACATAATCGGAGCGGTTGTCCCCGTATACGTTCCAGGATCCGGCAAGCGTAAAAGGAGGCGGAGTGCCGGAAGGTTCGAAGCTCACAAAGTATTCGGGGATCCACGCCTCCTGGCCTTCTGCGAGAGCGACCCGGAGGAGCCGGCCGGCCTTTCCACTAATGGCCAGACGGATTCCCGGGACGAGGATTGACATCTTCGCACCGCCGAGGCGGTCATCACCGAGCCCGTAGTTCAGGAACGGACGCTCGCCTTTTGTAATCCCGACAAGCGGAGTCCGGGCGGAAAGAACCGTGAGGCGTCCGGCCGCCTCCGCAGTGACCTCGTGTCCGGCAGAATCCACCAGACGAAACGTGATGGCGGTGCTGTCCCACTGATCCTGATCCGTCACACGACATGACCCCCGGTATATCCCGCGCACTCCATTGGTGGCACTGTCAGGGACCTCCACCATCGGCTGCCCGTCCAGAAAGGTCGCCCGGCATCCAGGCGTACCTTTGCACTGGACATTGAGCATATCACCGGCCTTGAGCCAGAGTTCTTCCGCGGGTTCCAGAAGAACGCTGTCGATAGCGAGTGTGTCGAAGGAGGTTGATTGCAGAGGAGGTTTGCGCGTGATCAGAAGTTGTTTTTCCTGCGTCTCTCCATTCTGACCCCGGGCGACGAGCGTGAACCGGTTCTCTCCCACCTGCAGAGGCAGGAGACCGGCGAATGCTCCCGAGGAGTAGATGTGCAGCGGCACTCCGTCAAGTGCGACGGCACCCCCCGGACGTGTGCTGCCGGAGAGGCGGTAGGCAGCCGACGATGTGAGCGTCGTATCCTCTTCCGGAACAACAACGAGCAGGAGCCCGCGGTCCTGTCCACGCACCGCGCCCGCGGAGATCACACATGCGGCAGCACACACAGCCAAGGCAAGAGAGCGGATCATACCGGCTCCCGACATTACTTCAGAAAAAGGAGTTTGATAGAACCACCGAACAGCAAGCTTCCATTCTCACCGGTCACAGAGAGACGCGCCACATAGACGCCGCTCGACACGGAGCTGCTCCGGGAGGGATCCCACTCAATCGAATGACGGCCGGCTCCCTGATGCTCATCGACAAGCTGACCCACCTGCCGTCCGAGCAGATCATAGATCACAAGGGAGACGAACCCATCTGACCCGAGATCATATGCGAGGTGCGTTGACGGGTTGAATGGATTCGGGGAATTCTGATGGAGCGTGAAATGTGCCGGAATTCCGGGATCCTCGGACTTCACTGCGGTCACAGTTCTGTCGATGCGTTCCAGATGATCGACATAGACCGTGGTGGCCGGTTTGCTCGTGCTCTTGACATAGGCGAGCTCGATTCCATCGAAACGGAGCTGGCCTTCGAGACTCCCGTTCCCGGTGCCGCTGCCGAGGGTATCGGCCTCGAGGTCCCACGTGATCGCCCGCCAGCCAACCCATTCCAAAGGAATCCAGCGAGTGGCCTCCCGATGTGCCGCAGAACCGGGGGGAACAGTATCGGCGCTGTCGGCGACGACGAGGCGTATGTGCGCACGGCTGGCATCGCCATAGACGTACGCACGGAGAAGTGTCCCTTCTTTCCGGAATGTCGTCTGCCCGGAAGGCCGCGAGGTATCCGTGGGGATCCGGACCAGCCATTGAGTAGCGGTCGTGTCCCATTCAACGTGCACAGCCGCAGAGCCGGCATTTGTCGCATCGAGGCTCAGCTTCTTCACCGCCGATCCGGAGACCGCCACACTCTCCGCACCCG
>Ga0316603_10001374_pt1 | contig 12854 bp, 7 predicted proteins | sample OWC_soil_day10_n_FD_207649 | JGI IMG/M metagenome (GOLD analysis project Ga0316603, IMG submission 207649) | Wetland soil microbial communities from Old Woman Creek delta, Ohio, United States - OWC_soil_day10_noCT | ecosystem: Environmental > Terrestrial > Soil > Wetlands | place: USA: Ohio...
CATCCGCGCCCCGCGCTAACTGTGCCAGTTCGGCCTGGACGAGCGATGAATATGAAGCCATGTATTCCTCTTTGCGCGCGTCATCGTTCAATTGCAGACGGGCGAGAGCATCATGGTCGAACTCGACCCCCTTGTCGAACTCTGCGGTACCCATGATGCGGCAGGCGAAGACGTCACCGCAGTGAATCAAAGCGGCAAGATCCGGGTTTCGTGTGGCATTCGCGGGCGCATGGTGGAGTGAGACCGCCTCCACCAGGTGGTCCGGCAGAAACCACCGTTCGGCAAGCCAGCCACCGACTTCGGCGTGTGTCACCCCCAGGACGGTTTCTTCCGCCTCCACGAAGTTCAGATCCGTTTCACGTACAATACCCACGATCCGCTGATATTCATCCCTGTAGTAACGGCTGAGCACCGAGACCCCCATGTCATGGAGCAATCCCCCGACAAACGCTTCGCCGCTGACGCGGTAGCCGAGGTCGCGTGCCAGCCGCCTGGCGAGTACCCCGCTTGCGATGGCATGATCCCAGAAGGCTCTGGTGTCAAAAAGGCCGTTGGATTCCTCTTCCAAAGACCCTATGAGCGATGTACTGATGACGATTTCCTTCAATGCCTCGTACCCGAGCACAATGATCGCAAATTCGATCGTGGAGATTTTTTTGGGAAATCCATAGAAAGGGGAGTTCGCAATCTTCAACACCTTGGCCGTCAAGGCCTGGTCCATGGAAATGATCCGGGCCAGAGCGGAGGTGTTCGTCTTCGGGTTGTCAAGCATCTCGACCACTTTCGTAGCCACGGCCGGCAGCGCCTGCAATTGGACGACGGACTGCACCTTTTCCCTGATGAGTTCCGGTGAAATCATGCCCGGTCCGTGCCCCCCTGTGGTATCACATGATCCCCCATGCGCTACTTTTGCATTTTCAGGATTTCGCGGTATGCATCCATCATTTTGTTGCGTATCTCCGTGAGCTGGTTGAAGCTGGCCCTGGCTTTTTCGACCGCAACCATCACTTCGTTGAGATCAACCTTTTCGCCGACGGCCAGTTTGTTGACCGCCTTGCCGGTCTCCGACTGCAGTAAGTTCACGTCCTTCGCCGCCTGGTTCAGCGTCCGGCCGAAGGAACACGTGGCATCGCGGAGGGTTCTTTCAATGAATCCTTTTTTATCGACAAAGAGAGCAACCAAATCACTCTTGTCAAGAGCAGCAGCATCGGGAATCAGCCCGGAGTTCTTTTTCTTCTTCATTGCGTCTCCCCTTTCGATGTCGATCCGTCATTTCAGACGAGAAGGCGAGTGTGACTGGCCATCCACCTTCCGTGGGCAGCCCTCCGGAACCAGCGGCGCCGCGGAGCAGGTCCTAGCCAGGGTACAGGTGCATCAAACACCGGCATCGTCTTTGCGATGCCCGTGACGGAAGATCAGCACAGCCTTCTTGCTTCGTCAAATCCCGATCTCTTCTTCATCATACCCTCCGAATTCAGGGCGAGTACCGAGAACCGTGCTGCGCTTGCGAGACACAACTGCATAGGCAGTGACGAGGGTTGCAAGGACGCCGGCGAGGAATGCGATACTGCCGACTTTGAGACCTGAAACATGTATCCCGTTTTCCATGACATTGCCAGGTTGGTTGGGAATTCGTGCATAGAAGACTGTATCAATCGGAGTGCCAGCCATGCCCTGGAAAATCGCTTCCAATTGGCACCCTCTCGCGATCTTTCTTTCCAGCAACCCGGATATTTGGCTAATATGAACCATATGATTGTTTTCTCGACCAAAATCGTGATTCTTGATAGCAGCCCGCATCGTCCCTACCTGTCCCTCTTTTTGAGTTCGTCGAGTTGAGGTTGTATCTGCAGTTTGTAGCATTCCGGACAGATCCCATGTGAAAACAACGCATCGCTATGTTTCATGATGTATGATTCCACCGCTTCCCATTTTCCCAGGGGTGTACGGATCTTTTTGCACTGAGGACAGATGGGCAGGAGCCCTTCGAGTTTGCTCACATGGCTCTGCAGGGAGAGTATGCGTTGTGCCACCTTCAGCCGCGCGCTGAGCTCACCGATGTTGATCGGTTTCGTGACGAAATCGTCGGCGCCGGCATTCATCCCCTCCAGATACCCTTGCTTCCGGTCGAGAGCAGTGAGAATGATGATGTACGTATAACTCGATGCTGCGCAGTTCCGGATCCGCCGGCAGAGTTCCGGACCAGCGACATTCGGCATCATCCAATCGGTGATGACCAGGTCCGGCTTCGCCGTCTGGAACGCCACCCAAGCCGCCAGTCCATCTTCCGCCTCCTTGACCTCAAGGTCCAACTGTCTCAACTGGGCGGCAAGGATCCGGCGCGAGGCGGCATCATCTTCGGCCAACAAGACTCTCATGTGCGGCTCACAGATCTGTGCGGTTACTGGTTCGACGCATTGGCGGCACACTCCGGACAGAGAGCATGCTCAAACGATGTATCGGTTCGGTGTTCCACGTAGGCCTCGACAGGGTGCCAGATATTCTCTCCATCCCGGATCTTTTTGCAGTAGGAACAGATCGGGAGAAGCCCCTCGAGTTGGTCGACGGCCGATTGAAGGTTCAATACCCGTTCGGCGACGCGCAGCCTCGCTGTCAGCCCATCAAAGTCAAACGGCTTGGTGACAAAATCATCCGCCCCCGCATTGATCCCGGCGATATAACTCCCGGTGCTATCCGAAGCGGTCAGCATGATAATATACGTGTACTGTATCCTTGCATCCGCCCGGATCATCCTGCAGAGATCCGGTCCATCAACGACAGGCATGACCCAGTCGGTGATCAGGATATGGGGGGCATTGGTCCGGTACGCATACCAAGCATCACGCCCGTTGTTCGTCGCGATCACCTCATGCCCGAGCTTTTTCAACTTCGTTGTCAGAACAATGTTCGAGACCGGGTCGTCTTCCGCAATAAGTATCTTCACGACGCGCCTATGGACTTTGGTGATTGATTCGTCGGAATTCCGTAGAGCCGCCTCAGTTCCACTTCCGCCCGCACGGCCTCCGCTTCCAGCTCCCTCAGCAGGCCCGGAACGCCCGCCCAGACACCGGACTCCCCAAGTGATTGCAGTTGCTGGCAGGTGGCGACGATATTCAAGACGCCGATGTTTCTGCTGCTTCCCTTCAATGCATGGGCGATTCGTCCGACTGCTGCCGCATTCTCCGTCTTTGCCGCTTCGCGCAGATCCTCGATGTGCTGTGCGGCATCAGAGAGATACATTTCCGCGAGGCTTTGCAGCCAGCCCGGATCCTCACCCTCTGCCAGCTCACGCAATTCCGCCAGGCGCTTCGAGTCGATGACTTCCTCCGGAGCTGCCTCCGGGCTGTGGCCCGTGCTCTCGGTTCCATGTGTCTCGTTTCCATTGCCCCGGATTTTCAGCGTCCATTCGCGGACAAGGACCGCCAGCTCTTTCTGGCTGACCGGCTTTGCGAGGTAATCGTCCATTCCCGCGGCAAGCACGCGCTCTCTGTCGCCCCGCAACGCGTTTGCCGTCATCGCGACAATGATTGTGTGCCTCTGGTCTCCTTCCATGTGCCTGATGACGGCGGTCGCATCAAATCCATCCATTTCGGGCATGTTGCAGTCCATGAGCACAAGATCGTAGGGCATTTGCTTCAATGCTTCCACTGCCTCCCGGCCGTTCGCGACAACATCCGCCCGGCAACCAAGTTTGTCCAGCATGCGCAGGGCGACCTTCTGGTTGATGGCGTTGTCCTCTGCTACCAGGACGCGTAAAGGAAGAGGATGGATGATCCGTAGAACCTCTCCGGGTTCCGGCGAGCCCGTTGCGCCTGCCTGCACCACATCTCCCTTCTCGGCCGTTCCAAGGATATGTGCAAGCGTGTCAAATAGTGCGGATTCCTTGACCGGCTTGGTGAGTGTAGCGGAGATATCCGAAGCGGTCATGGATTCGTTCCCATGGCCCCACGATGTCAACACAACGATCGGAAGTCCTGCAAGAGTGGGATCGCTTTTGATCTCCCTGGCGAGTGACGCCCCGTCCATTTCCGGCATCTGCATATCCAGCAGCGCGATCGTGTAGGGATCCTCCGTAGCCAGCGCCTCCCGGAGCGCTCCAAGGGCCAGTTCGCCGCTTTCCACGGCGACGCTGCGCATCCCCCACCGGCCAACAAGGTGAGAGAGGATCGTCCGGTTGGTACGGTTGTCATCCACGATGAGCACCCGCACATCGTCAAGCTTGGCCCGCGGGCGCACGGCAGGCGCCGGCTTGCTTTGCTTTTCCATCTGAACGGTGAACCAGAACTCGCTGCCGACACCGGGCTGGCTTTGCACACCGATGGCTCCCGCCATCATTTCCACGAGCTGCTTGGAAATGGCGAGGCCCAGGCCCGTGCCGCCGTACCTGCGCGTGGTGGAGCCGTCCGCCTGCGAGAAGGACTTGAAAAGCCGCTGGCGGTGTTCCTCCGATATCCCGATCCCGGTGTCGCGGATGGCAAAACGCACATGGACATCGTGTTCGGTTTCCCGTTCGAGTGCCGCATCCACGCTCACTTCTCCCGTCTCGGTGAATTTGATCGCGTTGCCCAGGAGATTGATGATGATCTGACGCAAGCGGCCGGGATCGCCGTGGAGCGCGGTCGGTATGTCTTCGCTGACGTAGCAGATCAACTCCAGGTCTTTTTCATGGGCTTTCTGCGCGAGCATATCCACCGAATCTTCGACCAGCGCCCGGAGGTCGAAATCGATGAGTTCAAGCGTGAGCTTACCCGCTTCGATCTTGGAGAAATCGAGGATGTCGTTGATGATGGAAAGCAGGGCCTCTCCCGATGTCCGAATGATATCCGTGTATTCCCTCTGTTCCATGGTGAGCCGGGTGTCCAGCAGCAACCCAGTCATGCCGATGACGCCGTTCATCGGGGTTCGGATCTCATGGCTCATGTTTGCGACAAACTCCGATTTCAGGCGGGAGGCCTGCAGCGCCGCCTCCCGGGCCAGAGCGAGTTCACGCGCCTGTTCTTCGAGTACCCGCGCCTGCTCCTCGGCATTGGATTTGGCCTTCAGAAGCTGCTTCGCATACATGGACATGTCCCGCTCCGCCCGCTTCCGTCCGGTGATATCCCGGTATGCGCTCAGCACCATGTCGCGGTTCTTGTAGCGGACCACCGAGGTGGACACCAGCAACGCTTTCTCCTCCCCCGTTTTCGTGCGGATCGTCATCTCAAGTTCACAGCATCCACCTGTCTCGATGATCTCGTGCAGCCGTGTCGAAGCTTGCTCCGGATTGCGGGCGGGCGGGCAAAGCAACGAGAAGAAGTCCCCCGTACTGTTGGCCTCGTTGAGGGTGTAACCGGTGATGGCCTCCATCTTGGAATTGAACACCTCGAAGTGCCCCGACCGGTCGCTCACGGTGATGCCCTCATCCACCGCCTCGATAATGCTTTGCAGCCGCCGCGCGCTCTCCTGGAGCTCCGCCTCGGCGCGCTTCCGATCAGTAATGTCGTGGGAAAGGCCCACGAGGCCGACGATGTTTCCTTTGCTGTCGCGCAGCGGGACTTTCGTGGTCTGCACCCAGCGCTGGTTCCCGGCGCGGTCCGTGAACGGTTCCTCGTGGTTGATGAGAAGCGCCCCCGAGCGAATGACCTCTTGCTCGGCCGCCAGGGTCTGTGCGGCATATCGGGAAGGAAAGTAATCAGCATCCGTTTTACCGCTGACATACTCAGGCCGCGATTCTCCCAGCAGGTTCAGCTGGGCGGTGTTCGCGATCATGAACCGGCAGCGGGCATCCTTCACGAAAATGTAGTCCGGCAGATTGTCGATCAGCGTTCGCAGCAGGTTGCGCTCCTGGGCAAGCTGCTCCTCGGCCTTCTTCCGTTCGGTGATGTCCTCCTTGACGGCAAGATAATGCTTTACGATTCCGTCCCGGTTCTTGATGGCGGAAACGGACGCGAATTCCCAGAACAGGTCTCCGTTCTTCTTGCGGTTGAGGAACTCTCCCCGCCACTCCCCTCCCGCCGTGATCGTGGACCAGAGCTGCGCATATTTCTCGCGTGGCTCCAGGCCCGAATTCAGCAGGCGGGGATTCGCCCCTATGGCCTCCTCGGCTGTATACCCCGTGATTTGGAGGAAGCGGGCGTTCACGTATTCGATCGTGCCATGGGTATCCGTGATGACAATTGACGCGGGGCTTTGCTCCACCGCACGCGAGAGCTTCAATAGCTGCTCCTCCGCGCGCTTGCGCTCCGTGATATCCCGGTAGATTCCGTAACAACCGACGTTTGCGCCGTCAAGTGTAATGGGCGATCCCAGCACGGAGACATCGATCAGCGTGCCATCCTTCCGCCGGCGGACGGTGTCAAAGTTCACGATCTGATCATGATACACTCCCCAGGAGAGCCGCTCCGCCTCGGCCTTCAACTCCGGGGGAACCAGGATGTCGTTGACCTTTTTCCCTCGAATCTCGACGATGGAATAGCCAAACATGGCTGTGAACTCACGGTTCACTTCGACGATGCAATCGTTCCCATCGAGGATGACGATCCCTTCGGGGGACTTCTCGAAGAGGCGCTGGAAGTACGCTTTCTGCACTCTCAGTTCGTCTTCCGCGCTCTTCCGCTCGGTGATATCCTGGACCATCACGACCATGTACAGGGGCACCTCCTGCGCGCTGCAGACCAGGGTGGTGCTGATCAGGACCCAGACAGTGCTGCCTGAACGGTGGACGTACCGCCGTTCCACCAGGCGGGTGGAAAACTCCCCGTTCAACATCCGCCGGACATCCGACTCGTCCTCGCTGCGGTCGCCCGGATGTACCACCTGCCGCATAGTCAGGCGGAGCAATTCCTCCTCCATGTAGCCCAGCATTTCGCACAGCACGCGATTCACTTTCAGGAATGTCGCATCAAGCCCAACGAGCGCCATCCCGGAGTTGGCGTGTTCGAACGCACCGCGAAACCTCTCCTCACTTTCACGCAGCGAATCCTCCGATTTGCGCCGCGCGGTAATATCCCTGAGGACCAGCACCGATCCCTGGATCGCTCCTTTGTCGTCCTTGATAGGCGATGCGATATGCTCCACCGACGTGCGCGTCCCATCCTTCGCGACGATGGCGCAATGGTTCGTGCGGGCACTCACCGTTCCGTCACGAATCGCCCGCAGCGCGGGATTCTCTTCAACGATTCCGGTTGCCTCGTTGACGATGCGACAGACCTCGCTGAGTTCCCGTGCAACGCTCTCCGCCTGAGTCCAGCCGGTGAACTTTTCCGCAACAGGATTCATGAAGGTGATCTTCGCGTGGCGGTCCGTGGTGATCACCGCATCGCCGATGCTCCTCAGAGTTGTGGAAAGCCATCGCTCGCTTTCCCGCAATTTCCTGTCAGTCGAGAATTTATATAGGGCCATCTCGACCGTCGTGAGCAGATCCCGCTCATCGAACGGCTTCAGGATATATCCAAATGGACCCGTGGACTTCACGCGCTCGAGCGTGCCGCTGTCTGCGTGGGCCGTCAGGTAAAGAATGGGAATGTCGCGTTGCGAAAGAATGGTCGCCGCCGCCTGGACGCCGTCCATCTCCCCCTTCAGCGTGATGTCCATCAGCACCAGTTCAGGAGAGGTCCGCTCCGTCATCTCAATCGCCTCGTCCCCGGTCGACGCAATGCCCACCACCGTATAGCCAACGGACGTCAACCGCTGACGGATATCCGTGGCGACGATTCTTTCATCTTCGACAATCAGAATGCTGGCCTGGGGCATTGACGACCTTCAGAAGAATTGAAGCCTGAGCGCAACCTGGTGTGTACTAATGTCATGCCAACGAATTGTCGGAAAAGGGAGGAAAAAACCAGCTGTTTGGGGCCGGAGGAGGGGTTTGGGTGGCCATATCTGACCAGATGGCCAATGTGGGGTTCAATGGAACCGTTTGGGACGGTTCATCATTTCATAGCGGGATCCGAAAATTGCGAGAGACGTGCCGCATGTATCGCTGCGGTGTGTGAAGATCAGGAATCCTTTGGCCGGTCGCCCCGCGTGTGCCCTATCTGGGATCGCCTGGTATCCGTCAAAATGGTTCTCCCGGTCGCTCAGGAAGTCCTCTCTGGTCTTCCACTCATGTGAGCAGAGCGAACACCGCTTGAAAGGATCCACACACGTATGCAGATCGCCTTTGCGTCTCACGGCACGGCGTCCTTATGCCATCGTACCCAGGAGCCCGGGAAGCAACTCTTTCAGTTTCAGCAAATCCGCAGGTTTCCGGAGTACGGCATCAATCCGGACATCGCTTGCCATCTGCCTGACTTCATCACTCAGAAATCCCGAGATGAGGATGGCCGGAATCTTGCTGCCTGTTGCACGCAGCGTGCGAACCAGGTCGATCCCATTCATGCGCAACAGGTGGAAATCGGTCAACACAAGATCGACAGGTTGCTGTTCCTGCTTCATTAACGCTTCTTCGGCGGAAGCGGCCGCGACTGCTTCATAACCGAGAATCCCCAGATATGACAGCAGCGACCGTCTGAACAGCTCGTCATCCTCGACGAGCAGGATCCGCTTGGCTACTGCACGCTGCGATTCCACGCGACCTCTCAATGGTGCGACTTGTTCATTGCGCCTCTCCAAGCAGCGAGTGTTCCTCTACCGCGAATGTACCGCCCCCCCGGAGGCATGCTGGATGAACTATTTTCAAAGGCTATGCCAGAAAAAAAACACCCATGCACTGTCGAATTCCGTGGTCCACATTACTGCTGATGACGTTGAGTGCACAATATTAGCCAGCCGTCTAACTGAAGCCTCAGGTCCTTTCAACCCGGTTTCCGGAGCAGATCACATTCCGTACTGTTCTGAGAAACTCATCAGGGCGAAAAGGCTTGGAGATGGCATAGAGCTTTTCCTCCTCCAGCAGGCCGGCGATGATCTGATCCGAGATAAAACCCGTGCAAAAGAACGCCTTCAGCCCCTTGTCGATCTTTTTCATCTCCGTATACGTCTGCCCGCCATCCATCCCCGGCATGACGAGATCCAGGACAACAAGGTCGATGGTGTCGTGGTCTTCTTTGTAGATCTCGAGCGCCTCCAACCCATTGGCGGCAATGGTTACTTCGTAGCCGTCCTCCTCCAGCATCACGCGTCCAAGCTCCTGCATCGCCGGCTCGTCATCGACGAGCAAAACCTTCTGCTTCCTGGTTCCTTGGGGGACAGGGCGATCTTTGTGGAGGTCATCCACCGGGTCCGCCTGAACGGCAGGGAGGAAAACCCTGAAGGTTGAGCCGACTCCCGGTTCGCTTTCCAGCAAGATCGCTCCCTGATGGCTCCGGATGATATTATAGACAATGGACAGCCCCAGCCCGGTGCCGCGACCACGCTCCTTCGTCGTGAAGAATGGGTCGAAGATCCTATCACGGATCTGTTCCGGAATTCCCACACCGGTGTCGGAGACCTTCAGCTCCACACATCGGCTTCCCGGCGCGGCAAAAAGATGGGAGCTGACGTCCTTCCCGATCACCGCGTTGCGCGCTTCGATGGTCAGCACTCCAGTTCCATCCGGGCGGGCGCAGATGGCATCGCGTGCGTTGACACAGAGGTTCAGGAGTACCTGATAGAGCCCGCCATGGTCTCCCATGGTCGGAAGCAGGTCCGGCGCGATCCGGCTCTCAAGGCTCACTTTTGCAGGGAAGGTCTCGCGGCACGAGGCAATCACCTCACCGACGATCTGATAGAGATTCGTGGGGATGTTGGTTCGCCGGCCTGTCCGCGCAAAGGACAGGAGCTGCGAGGAGAGGTCGGCTCCCCGCATGGCCGACTTCTCGATCGTTTCAATGTATTTGCGGATCTTAGCTTCGTCATGGATGTATTTTTTCAATTGCGCGGCGAAACCAAGGACGTTGTTCAGCACATTGTTGAAGTCATGGGCAATGCTGCTGGCCAGGGTGCCGATACTCTCCATCTTCTGGGCCTGCCGGAGTTGCTCCTCCATTCTCTTGCGCTCGGTGATATCGCGGAGAATGACCGTGAAGAACTTGCGGCCGTTGATTTCGATCTGTGAAATGGACGCCTCGGCGGGGAACTCTTCTCCGTCTTGCCGCAGCCCCCACACCATGCCCAGGTCCCCCATGGAGCGCCGGCTCACATTGGTGCTGGCAAAATCCCGCATGCGCTCCTCATGGGCATCGCGGTAGCGCGGGGGGATGAACCTGTCAATCACCTGTCCGATGGCCCCCGCGGCGGCGCAGCCGAACATCTTTTCGGCCGCGCCGTTGAACAGGAGGATCCGTCGTTCTTCATCCACCGTTACGATGGCGTCCATGGCGGTCCCCACGATCCCGGCAAGCTGGGATTCGCTTTGCCGGAGAGCCTCTTCCGACTGACGCCGCTCGGTGACGTCGCGGAACACCAGAACGACACCCGTCGTCTCCCCGGCAGCGTTCCGAATCGGCGCCAGGCTTTCGTCCACAGGAATTTCCCTGCCGTCCCTGGCAATCAGGACGGCGCGCACAACCGCACCCGTGCGTCCCTCCCCACCCGCCGCGTTCCGCACAGCGAGAGCGATCTGTTGACGGACCGGTTCGTCCGCCGCGATGAACACCTCCACCAGTGGCTTCCCCTTGGCATCTGCCTGGGACCAACCGGTAAGCACCTCGGCAATCGGGTTGAGAAAACGAATCCGTCCCTGAGTATCGGTGGCAATCACAGCGTCGGCAACGCTCTGCAGGGTTGCCGATAGCCACTGTTCGCTCTCGCGCAGTTTGCGCTCCATCTGGTGCTTGTAGAGCGCTATCTCGATCGTTATGTGCAACTCCCGCTCCTCAAAAGGCTTCAGCAGGTAGCCAAACGCCTCGGTCACCTTCGCCCGGTGAAGGGTCTTCTCGTCAGCATAGGCGGTGAGGTACACGACAGGGATGTCAAGCGTCTCGAGGATCCTCCGGGCAGCCTCAATGCCGTCCATGTTTCCCTTGAGCATGATATCCATCATCACCAGGTCCGGGGGACGAAGCGTCGCGGCACGCACAGCCTCTTCCCCGCTGGCGACGGTGCCGGTCACGGTGTACCCCAGGTGCTTCAACCTGTTGACGATGTCTTTCGCGACAATGCTCTCGTCTTCGACGACGAGGATGGAAATGCTCATGAGTGTCCACTCCTTTTCCGGCTTTGTTGGTCAGCGCGCGGGGAACGAAATTTCAAATGCGGCCCCTTGTCCCGGCCCGGTGCTGACGGCGATCGAGGCACCGATCTGCGTTGAGAGCGTCTCGACCAGTTGCAGCCCCAGCGATTCCACTTTCTTCAAGTCGATATCCCCGGGAAGTCCGACGCCATTGTCCTCGACACGTAACAGATATCTTTCCCCTTCCCTGCGAAGCGTCACAGCCACCTCTCCCTGCGTCCCGGGCAGAAACGCGTGTTTCAGACAGTTGGAGACCAGTTCATTGATGATGAGCCCACAGGGGATGGCGATGTCAACACCGAGGGAAACATCCTGGACGTCGACATGCAGATTGAACGACCGGGAGTCCCCTGCATACGACCGCACCAGGTAGGTTGCCAGCCCGTTGACATACTGCCCGAAGTCCACCCTCGAGAAATCTTCCGACCGGTAAAGCCGTTCATGGATGAGTGCCATGGACCGGATGCGGTTCTGGCTCTCACGCAGGATTTCCAGGAGGTGCTGGTCCCTCACCTGGCCTGTCTGGAGATTCAGCAGACTGGAGATGATCTGCAGGTTGTTCTTGACCCGGTGATGGATTTCCTTCAGTAAGACTTCTTTTTCCTCGAGGGACTTCCGGATTTTCTCGTCTGATCGCTGCCGCTGCAACAGCAGCCACATCCCCTCCATAAGGAGTGTCAGCTGCCGGACATCGGAGTTGCTGTACTCCTCCTCCTTGTTCGCCACTCCGGCAACAGCCACGATGTGATCCCCATCGAACACAGGGATGCCCATATGCCGCCTGATGCCGACGTGTCCGGGCGGAAGCCCTTTCTTGAGCGGGTTCCGTTGCTCATAGTCGTTGACGATGAATGGTTTTCGCTGGCGCACGGGTTCGCCCCAGAGGCCTGTCGTCACCACCGGATAGATCCGTTGCACGTCGTCCACCTGGCACTCCGCCATCGCCGATTTGGACCACGCATGCATGGTGAGCACGGTCTCATCGTCATTCACAAAGGCCAGGTAGCCCTTCGTGCTCTTCGTCAGGCGCACCGCCTCTTCGAGAGCGAAGTCGGTGACCTGCTGCATCGACGCGCCGGTCATCTGGTTGAGCCGCAGCAAGGTTTCCAGGCGGGACTCGTCCAGTCGAAGCGTCTCTTCCGCTTTCATGCGGTCCGTGATGTCCACACTGCCAACAACGAAGCCTGAAGCCGTCGTCCCGTGGTCGAACAGAGGATTGATAATGGACTCAAGCCAGATGATCCGGCCGTCGGCGTTCCTGCAGCGGTACTCGGTTTTGCCGGATCGGGGCTCCCGAACGAGGTCGCGGAACAGCCGAACCACCCTCGGATAGTCTCTCCGGTCGACGAAGCGAGCCAGCGGCTTGCCGAGGACTTCACTCAGCTCGAAGCCGAGCACTTTCCTGACGGAAGGGCTTGCATACTGGCAGATACCCTGGACGTCCACCTGGCAGATCATATCGAGCATGTTATCCGTGATCCGGCGCAGTCGTTCCTCGCTCTTCCGGACGGCCTGCTCGATGCGCCTGCGCCCCGTGATATCCCTTGCCACGCCGACGTGGGCAATGGGTTCTCCCGAGTCGCTCCGGACGACTGAGATCCAGAGTTCGACCGGAAAATCCGTCCCATCTTTCCGCCTGTGTATCAGTTCGCCGTTCCAGCCGGCATCCGACGTCCCGTACATTTCCCGCACAAGGGACGAATCAGTTTCCGGGGAGAGAAGG
>Ga0316603_10001376_pt1 | contig 12851 bp, 13 predicted proteins | sample OWC_soil_day10_n_FD_207649 | JGI IMG/M metagenome (GOLD analysis project Ga0316603, IMG submission 207649) | Wetland soil microbial communities from Old Woman Creek delta, Ohio, United States - OWC_soil_day10_noCT | ecosystem: Environmental > Terrestrial > Soil > Wetlands | place: USA: Ohio...
GCCTCGGCCGGCAGCCTGGTCGTTTCGGGGCGGCGTGCAGACGGGCGCCTGGCCGCTTTTGCCGTCGGCGAGTTCGCCGCGCTCACCACCGCCTTTTTCATGTTCTGTTTCCGGGACCCGGAACTCGCGCCGCCCGGCAGCGCCGACCTGGTGCTCTCGGGCTTGCTGGAAGAGGCCCGCCGGCGCGGCCAGACCCGAATGAACCTCGGCCTCGGGGTGAACGCCGGCATCGGCTTCTTCAAGCGCAAGTGGGGCGCGGAGCCCTTCCTGCCTTATGTCGAAACGAGCTGGGAGGTGAAGCCGCGAGGGTTCATTTCAAAGCTGCGCCGGCTTGTGGTAAAGGGCGAGACATGAAAAAGGGTACGAAAGCGACCGGCGGCGAGCGGTTCCGCGGGCCCGGCTTCTGGGAGACCGTCAAGGAGGCCTTTCTCGGAGCGCGCCGGCCGCTCGATTGCGTCCAGGTGGAGGTCACCTCGCGCTGCCCGGGCCGCTGCACCTACTGCCCTCACACCACCCGGCGCGAGAATTGGATCTCGCGCGACCTGGACATGGAGACTTTCAGCCGGCTCTGGCCGTTGATGCGTCGCGCCGGCCGGGTGCACCTCCAGGGCTGGGGCGAGCCTCTGCTGAACCCGGCTTTTTTCGACATGGCGGCCTTGGCCCGCAAAGCCGGCTGCCAGGTCTCGACCACCACCTGCGGCCTGCGTATGGACCCGGAACTGGCGCTCAGGATCGTGGAGAGCGGCGTCGACATCGTGGCCTTTTCGCTGGCCGGGACCGATGCGGCCTCCAACGCCTCGCGGCGGGGGGTTGACTTCGACCGGGTCTGCGAGGCCGTAACCACCCTGCAGGCGGTGCGTCGGGAGCGTGCGGGGGTGCACCTGGAGATCCACTTCGCCTACCTCATGCTGGCCTCCAACATGGAAGCCGTGGCCGGCCTGCCGGCGCTGATGCAGCGCCTCGGGGTGCACGCCGCGGTGATCTCGACGCTGGACTACGTCCCCGAACCCGGCCTGGCAGCCGAGGCCTTCACCCCGCCGGAAACCGACAAGCTCGCCAAGGCCGCCGCCATCCTCTCTGAAATCAAGGCCGAGGCCCGGCGTATGGATTTGGGTTTCCACTTCGAGCTTCCGAGCCCGGCAGCTTCCGGCACCGCCTGCCGCGAGAACATCGGCCGGTCCCTCTACGTTTCAGCCGACGGCTCGGTGTCGCCCTGCGTCTACGTAAACGTGCCCGCGACCGTCGCCGAGCCCAAACCCCGCGTCTTCGGAAACGTGCGCGATCAGGACCCCGTGCAGATCTGGGAAGGCGCCGAATTTCGCCGCTTCCGCGAGCGCCTCGCCTGCGGCGACCCGGACCTGCCCTGCCAAAGCTGCCCCAAGCGGTTCATGAAATGAAGGGGGTCGGACGATGAAAAGACAAATGATGGTTGCAGCGGCAGCCGTGGTCGTGGCCATAGCCGGTTGCGCCGGCCCTTCTCCGAAACCGGACCCCCTCAACCGGCAGGAGCTGCTCGCTTTTGCGGGCTTCCGCCTGAAGGTCGCCGTTTCGCAGGAAGACCTTGAGCAGATCGCCGGCATCCCCCAGCGGGAGTTGCTGCGGGTCGCCTCCAGCAGCCAACCGCTTTACATCTGGGTCGACGCGGCCGGCTGCCGCTGCTATTATGTCGGCGGCGAGACGGCTTACCGGCGCCTGGAGGAGATAGGCTGGGTCGCCGGCAAAGAATGAGCGGCTGCGCGGCGCTCCTTGGGGCCCGATTTCAATTTTTCTTTCAGAATCAGGGGTTGCGCCTCGCAGACGCTAACCCCGGGCTGGGCCCGGACGCCGCGCAAGGTAGGCTCTGCCTCCGCCAATTTAAAAGTTTGCGTTGACTTACATTAAAAATCCGTCTATTGTCCCGGCAGCGGTTCCGGTCGACCTTCCCCCGACACCCCATTCCATCGAAAGGAGGCCCCTATGAAGTTCAGCGATTTTTTCATCCCCAAGATCGCGCGGTCCGACCCTAAAATCCGCGAGCAAGCCGTCATGGAATGCAAAGACAAAGAGCTGCTGAAACGCGTCATTCAAAACGACAAGGACGAGCATGTGCGTCAGGCGGCCATGCAGCGCCTCTCGGCCCTGGGAACCTGAGGGTCCAGCCGCCGGGGCGCGTACGCTCGACGAGCGCCGCGTTCGCGATCTATCTCATGGTGCCGGTGCGGATAGCAGACATTCTTCAAGCTGCGGATCATGCAGCAACATCAGCCCTGAAAATCTTCCGCTTCATTGCCGGAGTACCAAAAAAGGGCTACCTTGGGCCTCACCCGCGATAATAATCCAAGGAAAAGGTTCAGCTCATGCATTATGACACCGCGCTGAGAGGGTACACGGTCAAACGTATCGAGGAGATCGACTCCGCCGACATTCTGGTCGGGGTGCCCTGCTACAACAACGAGAGCACCATCGCGCACGTGATCCAGATGATCACCCACGGCCTGGCAAAGCATTACCGGGAAAAGCGCAGCGTCATCTTCATCGCCGACGGCGGTTCCACCGACGACACCCGGGAGGCGGCCAAGGAATTCCAGATCAAGCCCTGGCAGGAGAAGATCGTTTCTATTTACAGGGGACCGGCGGGCAAAGGCACGGCCTTGAGGTCCGTGTTCGAGGCGGCGAACCGGCTCAATGTGTCGGTTTGCGGGATGGTGGACTCGGACCTGCGCAGCATCACGGCGGATTGGGTCAAATATCTACTGGACCCGGTCCTGGAGAAGGGCTACCAGTTTGTGGCGCCGGTGTATATGCGGCACAAGTACGACGGCACCATCACCAACAACATCGTCTACAACCTCACCCGCGCGCTTTACGGCAAACGCATCCGGCAGCCCATCGGCGGGGATTTTGCCATTTCGAGGGACGTGGCCAAATTTTACGCGGAGCAGGATGTGTGGCTGACGGACGTGGCGCGCTTCGGCATCGACATCTGGATGACCACGAGCGCCATTACCCAGGGGTTCCGGATCTGCCAGTCGAACCTCGGAGTCAAGATCCACGACGTCAAGGACCCCGGCCAGCATCTGGGCCCCATGTTCCGGCAGGTGTTGTCTGCGCTTTTCTCGCTGATGGAACGCCATGAAAGCTTCTGGAAAGGCATCAAGGGCAGCAAACCGCTGGAGACCTTCGGGTTCGAGGGCGCCTCGGAGCCCGAGCCCGTCAAGGTGGATCTCGATCTGTTGATAGAGCTCTTCAAAACCGGCTACCAGCAGTTGTCGTCGCTCTGGCGCGAGATCTTCGACGAATCAAGCTTCAAGCAGATCAGCGAAACCGCCTGCATGGACGCCAGGGACTTCCACCTCCCCACCGAGGCATGGGTGAAAATTCTTTATGAATTGGCGGCCACCTACCGTCTCTGGACCGTCAACCGCGACAAGCTGGTCGACATGATGACGCCGCTCTATTACGGCCGGGTGGCTTCCTTCGTGAGGCAGAGCCGGGCCATGTCCTCCCGGGAGGCCGAAGATCTGGTCGAGGAGCAGGCGGTGCGATTTGAAGAGCAAAAAGATTATCTGATCAAGATCTGGGATCAAAAATCCGAGCAGGCGGCAAGCGGCGGTCAGAAGCCCAGGCTCGAATGCCCGGTCCGGAGTTGACGCGGCCGGCGAGTGCCTCATCCCGGGTGGTGCCGCCTTTTCGCTGCGCCCTCCATTTTTATGATGACCAGGGTCACGTCGTCTTCCCTCTTGGCGCCCGCCTGAAACTTTTCCAGCGTGGTGAGAAGGGACTCCAGAATTTCATTTGCACTCAAAGCGCAATTTTCCCGAATGATATTATAAATCGATTGCTTGCCGAACATTTTGCCTTGCGGGTTGACTGCTTCCCAGAGACCGTCGGTGCCAAGCAAGATGACCTGGCCGGGCAGAATCCCGGATCGGCGATGACCGCTGCAAAGGCACTTCTCATCGATCCCCAGCGCCAGGCCCGTGCCGCCCAGCTCCTCGAACGAGTCGGTGGAGGGGTCATAGAGCAGCGCAGGGTCGTGTCCGGCCCGCACCCATTCGAGCTCCATTTTCACCGGGTCGATCACCAAGAAAAACATCGTGATAAACTCCCCGGAGTGCCCGACGTCGCTGGTGATCTGGCGATTGACATCGGCCGCGATTCGGTCTGCGGCGCCCGGATGGGAAGCCCGCTGTCTCAAAGAGGATCGAACGGTTGCCATCAGCAAGGCCGCGGGAATGCCGTGCCCCGACACATCTCCGACGGCGACCCCCCATTTGGGGCCATCGCTGCCGACCATGGGGATGAAGTCGTAATAATCCCCTCCGGTTTCATCACAGTATATGCTCCTGCCGGCCGCCTCGAACCCATCCGTTTTCAGAGCTTGCCTGGGGAAAAGGCTCTGCTGAACTTCCTTGGCCAAGGTCAGAGACTGCTTGATCCGGTCGCGCTCCAGGAGCCCCTCGGTCATCTCATTGATGACATCGCCGGCATAGCCGATTTCGTCATTGGAGGTCACCCGCACCCTGGTTTCAAACAGGCCGTCCTTGACCTGGCGCAGCACATTCGTGATCTCGCCCAGCGGTCGAGTGAGATTGCTGCTCACCAGGAACGTGAGCCAAATGCCGACTGCCATGAAAACGAAGACTTGGCCGGAGACGATCGCCCGGAGCTGCTCCATGGATTGCAGCGATGCCTCGCCGGCCGCTGGTGCACATCCTAAATCCTGCAGGATTGCAATGAGCGGAATGATATTACTGGCCAACAGCAAGGCAATGAGCCGGGTCCGGATGCGGATGCGCAGGGTGCCGGGCGTCGCCGAAAGGCCGCCGGTGGGGAAGAAGTAGGGAGCCACTCTGCGTTGGAGGATGAATTCGAGCACAAAAAAGGCCACGGTCACGGTGATCAAACCGGTATAGAAACTCCGGAAAAAGGCCCGCTGGATCAGGTCCCGGCCGGACCCCTGAACCCAAAACGCTCCGCAGTATATCAACGCCGCCGCCATCCAAATGCAGAAGGACAGGCCGATCAGAAAAAACGGCTCGTTGAGCAGCTTCCGGCGGGCCTCTCGAACAAGGTCCTCCGAAAGCGGTTGTTTCTGGTAGCTTCTTTTCAGGTAGTCGCGAATCGGCCGCTCATAAAGCAGAATCAGGACAAACGGCACGATGAACGACACCGGCATGAAGAAGCGGTCGATGCGGTGGGTCATCCGCAGGATTTCGGATGGAAGCATGTCCGCCGACTGCTGGGTTAGAAAAAGGATGACGGCTACGCCGATGGCGTTGGAAATGAGCGCTGAAAAAAGAAAGGAATTCTTGACCCGAAGGTAAACGAACCTGGACATGGGGACCTCCTTGGAGGAAGCCTTTCCAAAGACAACCGCGGGGAATCTATTCAGGGACGCAAAACTACTTGGACTTTGACCGCGCAAGCTCCCGGCAGGCCTGTGCGATGTGCTCGGGGCCGAAGCCGTGCTTGTTGAAGAGGTAGTCCTGGTCGGCCACCTCGCCGAACTGGTCCGGGATGCCCAGGCGCTTGACCCGCACCGGGTGGTGTTCGCTCAGCACCTCGCAGGCCGCGCTGCCTAGCCCGCCGATGATGTTCTGGTTCTCCACCGTGACCACGGCGCCGGTGTTTTTGGCGGAGTCGACGAGCGTCCGGGCATCGAAGGGTTTGACCGACGGGTAGTGCAGCAGGTCCACCTTCACCCCCTCGGCTGCCAGCAGCCGGGCGGCGTCCAGGGCAAAGCGCGTCATGAAGCCGGTGGCGACCAGGGTCACGTCTTTGCCTTCGTGCAGGCGCTTGGCCTGGTTCGGGTCGAAGGGGGCCCCTTCCTCGAAGAGCTTGGGCATCTTCAACCGCACGAGCTGCATGTAGGTGGGCTGCCTGCTGGCGGCCATGTGAAACATGACCGAGCGCAGCTCGTTGGCGTCGGCCGGGCTGTAGACGTGCATGTTGGGCATGGCGCGCATGATGGACAGGTCCTGGAAGCACATGTGGGTGCCGCCGTTGGGGCCCTGGGTGATGCCCGGGGAGTTGCCGACTATTTTCACATTGTTGTTGGCATAGGCGACGCTGATGGTGATCTGATCGTAGCAGCGGCGGGTGGCAAACGCCGTAAAGGTGGCGCAGAAAGGGATCTTGCCCTCCTTGGCCAAGCCGGCCCCGACCCCGATCATGTTGGCTTCCTGGACCCCGCAGTTGATGAAGTTGCCGGGGTGGCGCTTGGAGATCTCGGGGATCGAGGCGTCGGCCTTGCCCAAATCAGCCTCGAGGCAGAAAACGGCGGGGTTGCGTTCGATCAGCTCGTTCAGCGTCTGCGCGTACACCACGCGCATTTCGATGTCATGGTAGTTGCCCATTTTTTACCTTTCCTCGATATGGTCCCCTGTCGAATCGTCTTCAAACCCGTGCAGGGTTGAGAATTCTCAGTAGGGCAGATCGCACTTGCACTCCAGGCCGCACATGATGCGCTGGTAGGTGGTTTCGTCGGGGATCTTGACGTTGTGGCAGTCGACCAGCCCCTCGGTCTCGCGGTTGCCCTTGCCCTTGATGGTGTGGGCAACGATCATGGCCGGCCGACCCGCGACGGCGTCGGCTTTGCGGATGGTGTCGTGGATGTCGTCCCAGTCGTGGCCGTTGATCTCGAAGGTCTCCCAGCCGAAGGCGCGCCACTTGTCGACCAGCGGCTCGAGGTTCATGATCTCCTCGGTGCGGCCGTCGATCTGCATCTTGTTGTAGTCGCAGATGACGATCAGGTTGTCGAGCCGGTGGTGGGCCGCGAACAGGGCCGCCTCCCAGATCTGCCCCTCGTCGCTCTCGCCGTCGCCGATGATGCAGAAAACGCGGTGTTTTTTGCCGTCGTGTTTGGCGGCAAGCGCCATGCCGCAGGCGCAGGAGAGCCCCTGTCCCAGGGATCCGGCGGTGATCTCGACCCCGGGGGTGAGGATCTGGTCCATGTGGCTCGGCAGCCGGGTGCCGTTCTTGTTGATGGTGGTGAGCCAGGCCTTGGGGAAGTATCCTTTATAGGCGAGCGCCGTGTAGACGATCGGGCCGGCGTGGCCCTTGGAGAGCACCAACCGGTCGCGGTCCGGCCAGTTGGGGTCCTCCGGCTTGGCCTTCATGATGCGGAAATAAAGAGTGATGACGATTTCCACCAGGCTCATCACGCCGCCGATGTGCCCCACGCCGGAACGGCAGATGGCATCCGTCACGACGTAGCGGAATTCGGCCGCCAATGAATCGAGTTGCTCGCGGGTCATTGGTTTCGGGTCCAAACGAGTCCTCCTCCGGAGTCGACCAAGCCGGCTCCCTGAAATTGAATGTCATGATCGCGGAACTCGGCCTGATTACCAGAAAGCGTTGGCCATTTCAACCTCGGCCACGCCGCGCAGAATTCCACCTGCCTGGCCGTTGCCTTGTCGGCCGTTTCCTTTTCAAAAGCAGAGATGTAGAATGGTGCTCGCAAGCATGGAGGTGCCGCCATGAAGAGCCGCGACCGATTCCGCGAAACCATGCGCTTCGGGGCACCCGACCGGGTGCCGTATTTCGAGGAGGGCATCCGCGATGATGTTTTTAGGGCCTGGCGACGCCAAGGTCTCAAGCGCAAATCCGATTTCGAAGCGATGTTCCGGCACGACCGGCGGGAGGAGATCCACCCGGACTTGGAGCCGTTGCCGCGTCTCAAGCAAGGACCCTCCTCGCATGAAGACATCGATCGGCTGCGGAGGAGGCTCAACCCGGGTGACGCGCGCCGCCTTCCCCGGAAATGGCCGAGCCGGGCGCAGGATTTGAACGATGGGGAAGCGGTGGTCATGCTGCATGTGCATCGGGGGCTCTTTCTCTCTATGGGGGTTGAGGGCTGGGGGCGATTCACCGAGGTCATCGCACTGCTCGGCTGGCACCCGACCCTGGTGCGAAAGACCCTGATGGTCCAGGGGGAGTTCGCCGCCCGCCTGGCCGAGCGGGTGCTCCGCAACCTCCGGCCGGACGCTGCCCTGTTTTCTGAGCCGATTGCCGAAAACCGCGGCCCTTTGATTTCGCCCAGGATGTATCGGGAGATCGTCCTCCCCGGTTATGACCCGCTTCTTGAAGTGCTGAAACGCAGTGGGGTGGAAACCCTCGTTTTTGTCTCCTGGGCCAATTCCCGGCCTTTGATCCCGGCCATCCTCGAGCGAGGTTTCAACTGCCTGTGGGCTTACGAGGTCAACCCTCAGGCCATGGGCTACCGGGAACTGCGGCGGGAGTTCGGTCGGGGGTTGCGGCTGATCGGCGGGATCGACTTGGATGTCCTCCGCCAGGGCAAGGACGCCATCCGGCGCGAGGTCTATGAGAAGGTGCCGGCGCTCCTGGCCGACGGTGGCTACATCCCCATGCTCGACGGCCGCGTGCGTGTGGATGTGCCGTTTGAGAACTACCGCTATTACAAACGCCTGCTCGAAAAGACCATCGGGGTTCAGGCGGTCATTTGATTTTCCCGCGATGAAACCAGCACAATAAAGCCCCGCCGCCGGACACGACGAGACAGCCGATGCCGAGGCTGCCGAAGGCCAACCCCCAGGCAAAGGAGTCCGCCTTGCCGCCCGACACGTCCAGGACGGCGCCGAAGACCAGCGGCGCCAAGAACCCCGCCCCGAAACCGGCAAACGAGTAGACCGCCATCGCCGCCCCGCGCACGTGCACCGGCGTGGTCTCCACCAGCCCGGCGGTCAGCGCTGCGGAATCGGACATCACCGCGATGAAATAAAACGCCAGCACCACCAGCATGCCCCACCAGGGCCATGTGCTGGAAAACCCCGCCGCCCAAGCCAGCAAACCGGAGGCCATCATCACCCAGGGGATGTAGCGTGCCCGGCCCAGGTGCATCGCGGTTTCGTTGCCGAGGATGCTGACCGGTATGCCCAGGAAATTAATCAGCGCCGCAGCCTCGGTGGCGCCCAGCACGGGATTCCCGGCGCGCGTCGACCCGTAGGCGAACAAGATGAAAGCCACCATCCAGGACCGCAGCCCGAACAGTTCAAAGCAGTGCGCGGCGTAGCGCAGGACATAGCCGAGAACCGCGCGTTCGCGCAGCACGGCGAAGCTGCGCCGCAGCCCCTGCCGCCCGACGCCGGAGGCGATCGGACCCAGGGGGTGCAGGCCGCAAAAGACCAGGATCGCAGCGACGGCAGGGCCCGCTGCAAGCATTCCGAAGGCCGAGTGCCACGGGACCATCCGGCCGAGCCACCCCGCGAGCAGAAGCGACAGGCTCGTGCCGACCCCGAAGGTTGCGGTGTAAAAGGAGATGTAGCGGCTTTGCCGCGGCCCGGCCACGCGGTCGGTAAGAGCCTTCAGGCCCGGCATGTAGGTGCCTCCCAAACCCGCACCGGCCAGGGCCTGAAACAGAGCGGCGGAGACAACCCCCTGGGCCATAAACGCGAAGCCGAGGTTGCTCAGCGCCGCCAGCAGGCAGGATCCGATGTATATCCGGCGGGCGTCGATCCGGTCGGTGAGCGCCGAGAGAAACGGGACGGCGGTCATGTAGCCGGCGAAATAGGCCCCGCCGATGAAGCCGGCCTCCGAGTTGCTGATGCCCCAGGTGTCGCGCAGCAGCGCCAGGAATGCGGGGTAGGCCGCGAAGCCCGTCATGCCGAGCGCCTCGGCCAGGCACATCAACCCCACGATGCGAAAGGCCCCTGGGGTCGAAGCCGGCCCGACCGGTGTTGAGTTTGTCATGTTTCCATCCGTGAATTCAAGCTGGTTCGCGCGAAAGCATAGATGACTTTGGGCCGCGGCTCAATCGGTTTCTGCCCGGTTTCTGCCCGGCAGGTTGGATGGAAAATCCTTTTCAATTCATTGGCCCATCTTGCTTAATGGCACCAAAGAGCCTAAAATTGCCTTGATGGAAACGGCGTCCAAGACGCCTGCCTGCGCCCGGGAGAAAAACGCATGCGGATGATCACCAACACCCGCCAAAGGTCCAATAGAATGGAAACGAAGACTGCGGACAAGGGCTTCCCAACCGACCCTCAGGGCTGCTCCAGCGGCAGGGCGGTGACGATCCCATGACCCCGCTCCTCTGGGTTCTCAGCCTGATCCTAGTCGGCGTGGGGATTGCGGGCGTTCTTGTTCCCGGGCTGCCCGGCACCCCCCTGGTCTTCGGCGGGCTGCTGCTCGCCGCCTGGGCGGACGGCTTTCAGAACGTGGGAGCTGGAACGATCGTCATCCTTGCCGTCATGACGATCCTTGCCTTCGGCGTGGATTTCCTGTCGGCGAGCCTGGGCGCCAAGCGCGCCGGCGCCAGCCGCGAGGCAGTGATCGGTGCCGCCCTGGGGACGCTGATCGGGATTTTCTTCGGCTTCGTGGGGATCCTCCTGGGGCCGTTTGTCGGCGCGGTGACCGGTGAGTTTCTCGCGCGCCGGAACCTGGGACAGGCGGGGCGAGCGGGGGCGGCCACCTGGATCGGCTTCCTCCTCGGCATCGGCGTGAAGCTGGTGCTGGCCTTCACGATGGTGGGGATCTTCGTTCTCGCCTATATCCTCTGACGGAAAAAAATGAGAGCCGGCAGCGGCTCTCATCCCTGGGATAACGCAAGAAAAAAGGCGGGCTGTTACGTGGCCGGGCCGAAAGACCTCTGATAAAGCGCCTCGATGGCCCTGCTGCCGTCGTCGGTGAGGTTGCGCGTGCCGGTTCCGACGAATGTGTTGTTGGAGATGACCGGGGTTTCGGCCACCCACTGATTGTTTTTCCAGGAAAACCACCCCCGGCGGTCCTGGTCGTAGACGCTGGTGGGCCGGTTGAACAGCTTGGCCAGCTCAACGCCCCAGCCGGTGCCGCCTTTCACGGTGCCGTCCGGCTGGATCCATCCCACCGCGAACACCTGGTAGCCGTTGTTGATCATGTGGAAGATGGACTGGATGACCTTGCGGATCTTGTCCGCCTTGGAATAACTGCGGCCCATGCGGGTGGAGACGATTTCCATGCTGACATCCCCCTTGTCGAGCTCCGCCGGCCCCAACACCCGGACACCCCTTGTCCGCTCCGGGGCATGCCCCTCAAAAGAGAAATTGACCTCCCTGATTCCCCAGCGCTCGGCTTGTTTCCCGAACTCGGACTCGGCTCCGCGATGGGCGCCGCTGTAGAGCGTGAACTGCGAACGATCCGCCATTTCTCTTCTCCTTGCTGATTATTTTCCCTTCATCGCCGCCGCGGCAGCTTCCAAAAACAACACATCCCGTCGGCAGGACGGGATGCGACGGCTATTATAATCCGGATTTTCGAGAATGCAACCGCGGCGATGGGTTGGGGGTCAACCGGTGATCATGGCCGGGTTTCTTTTTCGACCGCGCCGATGGCCTCCTCGAGCGTTGTGAGGAGATCGGCGACCTGGTTCGCAGCGATGACCAGCGGCGGCCCGATCAGCAAGTGGTCGCCGGTGGTGCCCTCCAGGGTGCCGTGGCCCGGGAAAACGATCAGGCCTCGCTCCAAACAGGCGTCCATGATCCGCTCGGCCACTTTCAACTCGGGCGGAAACGGCTCGCGGGTGGTCTTGTCTTTAACGAACTCAACACCGCACATGAGCCCGAGGCCGCGAACGTCGCCGACCGATGCATGCCCCGCTTTGATCTCATTCAAGCCCTGCAGCAGGCGCTCGCCCTGCCGCTTCGAATTCCGCACCAGGTCGTTCTGGTCCATGTAGTTCAGAATCACGGTCGCCACCCGGCTTCCCAGCAGGTGGCCGCAGCAGGTGTGAACCCCTTCGAAGGCGGCCCCTTTCGTCTGCACCGCGGCCGCGACCGCATTCGAGACGAGGCTGGCCCCCATCGGGAAATACCCACTGCCCATGCCCTTGCCGGTGGCGATCAGGTCGGGTGCGACCGACCAGTGGTCGATGGCCAAATTCGCGCCGGTCCGGCCCAGGCCGCACATCACCTCGTCGGCGATGAAGAGCACGTCGTATGTGTCGCAGATATCCCGGATCTTCTGGAAATAGCCCGGCGGCGCGGGGGCGCCGCCCAGGGCCGCCCCGACCACTGGCTCGGCAATGAAGGCCGACACGTTTTCCGGACCCTCCTGCAGAATGGCCGTTTCCAGAGCGCGGGCGCACTTCAGCTCGCAGGCCGGGAAGGTTTTTTCGAAATGGCACCGGTAGCAGAAAGCCGGCGGAATGTGGACGGCGTCCTTGAGGATCGGCGTGTGCTTGCGGCGCCGGCCGGTGTACCCCGAGCAGGCAAGCGCGCCCAAGGTGTTGCCGTGGTAGGACTGCCAGCGGCTGATCACGAGGTGTTTCGACGGCCGACCGCGGGCGACCTGATACTGGCGGCCGAACTTGACCGCGTTTTCAACGGCCTCCGACCCCGAGCTGACCGAGAAGACCTTGCCGAATCCCTGCGGCGCCAGGCGGATCATCCGCTCGGCCATCTCCTCGTAGGCCCGCGAGTGGGAGCAGTGGAACGGGTTGTAAGCCAGCTCCGCCGCCTGGGGCGTCAGCACGGCGGCGACCTCCTTGACCCCGTGCCCGATGTTGCAGACGAGCGCGGAGCCGCTGGCGCCGTCGATGTAGCGCTTGCCCTCCGTGTCGTAAAGATAGATGCCCTCGCCCCGGACCATGCAGGGGTTCTTGGAAGTGATGTTTCGAAGCAGAGCGTGGCCCATGGCAGACGCCTCCGTGAATATCCAGGATGATGCCGAAGCGGCGGTGAGTTACGCATTTCTCATTACCGCAGTTTACGCTTCAAGCCAAGGCCTTGAAGCTCGGAGCTGAAAGCAGGAGCGACCGGCCGGGCGGTTTGACATGGCTCGCGGTGGAGTGTATGGCCGGTTAAAAACAAGCAGAGGAGATCTTGCATTGAAGCATGCGACCAGACCTATAATCCTTGCGGCGGGCCTGTTGTTCA
>Ga0316603_10001379_pt1 | contig 12849 bp, 8 predicted proteins | sample OWC_soil_day10_n_FD_207649 | JGI IMG/M metagenome (GOLD analysis project Ga0316603, IMG submission 207649) | Wetland soil microbial communities from Old Woman Creek delta, Ohio, United States - OWC_soil_day10_noCT | ecosystem: Environmental > Terrestrial > Soil > Wetlands | place: USA: Ohio...
ATCCGGCGCTCGATCCCGCGGCGCCCGATGCCGCGCGGTTCCCGGCGGCCGCCAAGCCGAAGGCCGCGGGCACCGCCGACGGATCGTGGGAGGCGATGTCCGCGAGCGATCGCGACCTCGTCGACCGCAGCTACGCCAACGTCGGCAAGGCGATCGCCGCGTATCTGCGCTTGCTAGTCGCGCGCAACGCTCCCTTCGATCGCTACGTCGCGGGTGATCGCACCGCGATCTCCGCCGCCGCGAGGCGAGGCGTGCGGCTGTACCTCACGCACTGCAAGAGCTGCCATGGAGGGCCGCACTTCCAGGACGACGCGTTTCACGCAATCGGCGTCGCGCAGTTCGGCGCGCACGTGCCCGCGACGGACCTCGGTCGATTCGGCGACGTCCCGCCGTTGCTCGCGAGTCGGTTCGCCGCCTGGGGGCCGCACAGCGACGCGAAGACGCCGTCCTCGCTCGCGCAGGAGCCGGTACAGCGGGGCCAGTTCCGCACGCCGACCCTGCGGAACGTGGCCGTCACCGCTCCCTACATGCACGCGGGCCAGTTCGCGACGCTCGCGGCCGTGGTCGCCTTCTACAACGTCGGCGGCGGTACCGTCGACGGCGTCGTCAAGGACCGCGAGATGAAGCCGCTCGGGCTGACGCCAACGCAGCGGGCCGATCTCGTCGAGTTGATGGGGACGCTCACCGATACCGCGGTGCCGCCGCAGCTCCTCGTCGACACGTCGCGCTGACTCAGCGAACGGGGCGCACGACGATCGCCGCGCCGCCGAGGGGATCCTTGGGCGCCGGCACCGCGGCACCGGCGACGGTCGCCTCCGCGGTGTACGCGATACCCGCGATGAAGCCGCCGGGCACGGCGGCGAGTGCGGTGACCTCCTCGCGACCGGTCCCCGAGACCTCCCAGCGATCGACGACGCCGCCGTGCGCGTCGAGGGCCGCGAGGAACGCATCGTCGCCGCCGCCTGCCGTGATCGCGCGGTCGCCGAGCCGCATCGCACCCGAGTAGAACCCGCCGACGATGATCCGCTCGCCGACGGCTGTGATCCCGCGGAGGCCGTCGAAGTCGGGACCGCCGAGCAGGACCGCGTGGCCCGCGGTGCCGTCCTTGGACCACCACGCGACGAGCCCGTCGGCGAGACCCTGGGCGACGAGGTCCGCGCCGCCGACGTGGACGACCTCGCGCGCGTTCGCGGCGACGGCGACCCGGCCCGCGTCGTCGATCGCGACACCGGCGACGGTCTCTGCGAGCTTGCCGCCGAAGGTCGCCGACCACGTGCGCGCGCCAGCCGCGTCGAGCACCGCGACGAACGCGTCGGCGTAGGGCGACTTGTCGTCGAACGCGGGCAGCGCGTGGCCGAGGAGATCGGCCCCGGCCGCGAAGGTCCCGGCGATCGCGACGCGCGGTCCGCGGACCGCGACCCCCTGTACGGCATCGGGGCCCGAGCCGCCGACGCGCACGAGCCACGCAACGTTCCCCGCGAGATCGAGCTTGGCGACGAAGCCATCCGACCGGCCGCCGCTCGCGACCACGCGCTCGCGGATCCGCAGCGAGCCCGAGAACGAGCCGCCGACGATCACGCCGTCGGACGCGGCCGCGATCGCCGCGACGATGCACCACTCGCTCGCGTCGAGCGTCGTCCGCCAGCGCGCGGCCCCGGTCGCGGCATCGAACGCGACGAGCGCTGCGCCCGGCTCGCCGCCGACCGGCGGATTCGCCGCCGCGAGGTCGGTCCCCTCCCGGACCCCGACGGGGCCGGTGCCGGTCAGGGTCGCGACGAGGAGCCCGGCGGTCGCCGCGATCGGGCCGCCACCGCCGGTGAGCGTCGCCTTCCACACGAGCGTCGCGCCTCGCCGTGCTTCGAGCACGGTCCACGCGCGGGTCGGTGGGGTGCTCGCGGCCCGAGCAGGCTCCGCGGGCGGGCCTCCGGACCGTGCGCCGGTGGCTGCATCGGCCGGGACGAGCGTGACCGCCGCGAACACGTGCGTGCCGTCGCCGGCCACACCGTGCAGGGAGCCACCTTCGCGACCGATCGCGACGGTGAGGGGCGTGGCCGCAGGCACGCTCGGCGTGCGCGGACCGGGACAGCCCCCGAGGAGCAGGATCGAGACGAACGACGCGACGGGCGTCGCGACGTTCATCTGCCGTCTAGAACTTCTCGCCGCGGGCTCGCAGCTCGGCGAGCACCGTGGGCAGACCGAGCTTGTCGATCCGACGCATTCCACGCGCGGACACCCGAAGGTTGATCCAGCGCTTCTCATCCTCGAGCCAGAACCTCTTGTTCATGAGGTTGACCTCGAAGCGCCGCTTGGTGTGGCGGTTCGAGTGGCTGACGTTACAACCGACGAGCGGCCGCTTCCCGGTGACCTGACATACGCGCGACATGGCCCGTCTCCTTAGATCTTCGACTCTTTGAAATCGACGTGCTTGCGCACGACCGGGTCGTACTTCTTCAGCACGAGCTTGTCGGGAGTCCGCTTGCGGTTCTTCGACGTCGTGTAGAAGAAACCGGTATCGGCGGTCGACACGAGCCGGATTAGCTCGCGTCCTGACTTACTCTTCTTGGCCATGGTCGTAACTCCGGGGACGGGACTTATGGCATGCCCGGCGCGGAGTTGGCAAGCCCTATGGGCGATCGTCGAGGGCGAGCGCTTCCGGGCGGGCTAGGGTCGTCCAACCCCTCACGAACCCTCGGGTTCCTTCTCGGCGAGCTCGCCGTCGGGCGGGGTGGCGGTCATCCGCTTGGCCCGGCGCTGCTCGATCCCCATCGCCACGATCGTCATGTCGTCGCCCTGGGCCTGGTCCGCGGTGTGGGCATCGATGTCCGCGAGGATCGCCTTGATCACCTCCTCGGCGTTGCCGCGGGCGGTGCGGACGCGGCGCGACAGGCGCGTCAGCCCGTACTCGACGCCACGCGCGTCGCGCGCCTCGAGGATGCCGTCGGACACCATGATCAACATGTCGCCGGGCAACAGCTGCACGCGGGCCTCGCCGGCCTCGAGATCCGGCGTCACGCCGAGCGGCGGCGTGTGCGCGCGCTCGGCCTGCAGCGGGAACACGCGGTCGCCGCGGCGGAGCAGGGGCACGCAGTGACCCGCGTTGGTGAACACGAGCGATCGCGTCTCGAGATCGTAGATGCAGTAGACGAGCGTCGCGAACATGCCGTCGTCGCCGAGCCCGACGATCTCCTGATTGACGCGGCGGAGCAGAAGCGATGGCGTCTTCGCGATCGCCGCACGCGAGCGGAGCTCCGAGGTCAACCGCGCCATGTACAGGGCGGCGCTGATCGCTTTGCCGGCGACGTCACCGACGGCGACGCCGAGGTGCGACGGGCCGTGCCAGATGAAGTCGTAGAAGTCGCCGCCGATCTGGTAGGCCGGCTCGTAGTGGACCGCGAAGTCGAGGCCGACGATCTCGGGGACATTGGCGGGGAGCAGGCTGCGCTGGATCTGCCGCGCCATCCGGAGATCGCGATCGAGTTGATCGCGCTTGGCGAGCTGGGCCGCGACCCGGGTCGCGTGCATCGCGAGGCCGACCTGGGTCGCGATCGTCTGCAGCAGATCGACGTCCTCTTGGCGGAACCCGATCGACTTGCTCTCGACGTAGACCACGCCGTAGTGGGCCTCGTGATAGACGAGCGGCGCGCCCATCCGGTTGCCGACCGTCTCGCCGTCGGCGCTGATCGCGGTCTCGCCGGCCTGGCCGAGGAGCACGCTGCGGTGGTCGCTGATCACGTGCTGGATGATCGTCCCGGGGACGCGCAGGTGCCCGGCCTGGCTCTGCGTCCTGGTCTCCGCGGGCTCGGGCTCCGCGGCGTGCGCGACGAGGTGCTCGCGGTGGCGCTGGCACTGCACGCGGAGCTCGCCGGAGCGCTCATCTTCGACGAGGACGCCGACATCATCGGCTTGCGGGAACAGCTGGAGCAGCGCATCGACGACCTTCTGCAGCAGCGCCTCGCCGGTATCCGACGACGCGGTCGCGTGGAGCACCTCGGTCAGCGCGTCGAGCTTGCGCTCGATCAGGCGCACGGCGCGCTGGTCGGAGATGCTGAGCATCCCCGAGCTGACGAGCGGTAGCCGCCCACCGGAGCCGCGCTCCTCGCGGCCGCGGAGCAGCGGCGTGTCGCCGACGTCGACGATCGTCACGCTGCCGCCGGGCGCCTTGGGCTCGGGCGTCAGCTCGCGCGCCTCGACGCGGATCCGGTTGTTCGCGATCAAGATCTCGTCGTCGTGGCGGAGGTTCGTCGAGTGCTTGACCCGCACGCCGTTGACGTACGTACCGTTGTTCGAGCCGAGATCCTCGAGCGTCCAGGTCGCGCCGTCTCGCCACAGCCGCGCGTGTTGCCGCGACACGCGCATGTCGGGGACGAACACCTGGCAGTCGGACCGCCGTCCGATCACGTACTCGCCGTCGCCGAGCTTGAAGCGGCGCCCCGCGATCGGTCCTGCGAGGAACACCAGGGACGGCATCTCCGCGGCTGTGTAGCACGCGGCATCGGTTCCAACACGCCGGGATTCCGTGGGTTTTCGGTAGGTCACCGTGAGGACGGGGCTGCCGGGGGCGTGGCCCGGGCGCTCGCCTGGCCCATCAGGCGACCTGGGGCTGGCCCAGGCGGGGAGCTCTCCTGGCCTTGACCCTTTGATCCGCGGGCGGTGTACTCCGCGCGTGCAGCCGCTCGGTAACTTCATTGGCGGCGCCTTCGTGGCGCCTTCGGGCAAGGCCCTCGTCTCGCGGAACCCGGCCGCGGATGGCGCCGTGGTGTTCGAGACCGGCTACACGGTCAGCGCGGTGACCGATGCAGCGGCCGCCGCGTCGAGCGCGCAGCGCGCGTGGGCGCAGCTGACCCAGACGCAGCGCGCAGCCCACCTCGAGCGGTTCAAGCAACAGCTCGCCGCGCGCGCGGAGCTGCTCGCCGATGCCATCGTCATCGAGACCGGCAAGATCCGCAGCGAGGCCAAGCTCGAGATCCAGACGCTGCTCAACCGGTTCGATCTCGTGAAGGCCGCGATCGCGAGTGACGTCAAGCCGGGGCAGGTCGCCGCCGGCGAGACGCTGCGCTACCAGCCGCTCGGCGTCGTCGGCGTGATCGGCCCGTACAACTATCCGCTCCACCTCTGCCACGCGCACGTCGTGCCCGCGCTGCTCGCCGGCAACACCGTCGTGGTCAAGCCGAGCGACATCACGCCCCTGTGCGGCCAGCGCTACGCGGAGGCCGCGCTCGCCGCGGGGCTGCCGGCGGGCGTGCTCAACGTCGTCGTCGGGACGGGCGAGGTCGGTGCCGCAATGGTCGAGGCGTCCGCGATCCGCGGGCTGTGCTTCACCGGGAGCTGGGCCGTCGGCCGCCGGATCCTCCAGGGCGCCCTCGATCGGCCGGAGCTGCTCGTCGCGCTCGAGATGGGCGGCAAGAATGTCTGCGTCGTGCTCGACGATGCGTCCCTGCGGCAGGCCGTGCACGAGGTCGCCGTCGGTGCGTACCTGTCGGCGGGCCAGCGCTGCACGGGCACCGAGCGCGTGCTCGTCCACCGCAAGATCGCGGACCGCTTCATCGACGGGCTCGCGACCGTCGCGCGCTCGCTCAAGTTCGGCAACCCCGAGGACGCCGGCGTGTTCGCGGGCCCGCTCGCGACGCAGGGCGCGCTGACCAAGCTCGAGGCGGCGATCGAGACAGCGAAGAAGGCTGGCGCCGAGTCGATCGTCGCTGGCGAGAAGCAGCCGGGTGGCTACTACCGGAGCGCGTCGCTGCACCGGCTCCCCGACGGCGTGCACCACGTCGCCGGCTACACGGACCTCGAGGTGTTCGGCCCCGATCTGTGCGTCGAGGTGATCGACTCCGACGACGAGGCGATCGCGGTCATCGATGCGAGCCGCTACGGGTTCGCGAACGCCGTGTTCACCGGCTCGTCGGCGCGGTTCGAGCAGTTCTTCCTGCGCACGCGCTCGGGGATCCTCAACCGCAATCGCTCGACCAACCTCGCCAGCCCCAAGCTGCCGTTCGGCGGCGTCGGCGCGAGCGGCAACTACCGGCCGGCCGGTGCGTGGGCCCACCGCAACGTGATGGTGCCGGTCGCGATGCTCGAGAACCCGATCGGGCCCGTCACCGCGCACCCGCACCTCGCCGCCGTGATCCCGCCGTTCGATCTCGAGCGGCTCGAGGGCCAGCACACGCAGGAGGAGGACGCGGAGGCCGCGCGCGAGCTCGTCGACAACCCGCGCCCGATGACCATCCAGCGGCCGCTCGGTGGTCGGCTCCCGCAGAGCGAGGCCTTGCTCGCGCGGCTCTATGCCGGCGATCGCGTGCCCAAGGAGAAGAAGCCGCCGGTGTTCGATCACCTGCGCTCCGCCGGACCGTGGATGGTCTCGATCGACGCCGAGCCGCTCGCGGTGATCGACGGCATGAGCCAGACCGCGACGGTCGTCGGTGGGTTCGCCGAGGATCCGGTCGTCCGCGCGTACATCGAGGGCGAGTTCGGGGACACGCTCGTCGAGAACGACGACTCGTCGGTCGCCGAGACCTGGGCCGCTGCCGAGTACGCGTCGACGCTGCGCCAGCTCGTCCCCGGGCTGCCGCACGTGACGTTCGTCGCGTCGGGTGCCGAGGCGAACGAGAAGGCGATGACGCTGTGCAAGATCAACTGCCCGCGCAAGGACGCGACCAAGGTGCTCGCGTTCGAGGGCAGCTTCCACGGACGGACCTTGCTCTCGCTCCACGCGACGCACTCGCCGAGCAAGCGCACGCCGTTCGAGATCAAGGGCTACGAGAGCCAGTTCGCGCCGTTCCCGGTGTGGAATGAACCCGGCGAGGAGCCGACGGCACCGAGCGGCTTCTACGCGGCGGCGGCCACCGGTGGGATCGACGAGCTGCGCGAGCGGTTCGGCGACGCCAAGGAGGATCCGTTGCTCGCGGCCGAGGTCGCGTCGCTCGCCGCCGTCCACGAGGCGCTGACGACCGGTGCTTACACCTGCGTGATCGTCGAGCCGATGCAGTCCGAGGGCGGCGACCGCTACGCGACCGAGCGGTTCTTCCGCGCGCTGCGCCTGCTCACGCGCTACCACCAGACGTTCCTCGTGTTCGACGAGGTCCAGGTCGGGTTCGGCCTCGGTGGGCCGTTCGCGTGGCACTCGAAGTTCCGCCTGCTCAACTCGCGCGGGCAGCCGGACTACCCGGACGCGGTGACGTTCGCGAAGCGCGCGCAGGTCGGCGTCGTGATGTCCCGGTTCGCGGATCCCGAGCATTCGAGCGCGCACAACGCGTCGCTCGTGCGCGGCCGGATCCACGCGGACATGGTGTCGACGAGCCACAACGCCGAGCGCCTCGAGAAGCTCGTGCAGCCGCGGCTCGCGCAGATCGCGCGCGCCTATCCGCACCTCGTCGGTGCGCCGCGCGCGTCGGGCTACGCGTTCGCGTTCGATCTGCCGACGCCGGCGATGCTCGATGCGTTCCTCGCGCAGCGGTTCTGGCGCGGCGCCATCGTGTTCGGCGCCGGCACGCGCACCGCCCGCTATCGCCTGTCCGATAGCTTCCTCGCGCGCGAGATCGATCTGCTGTTCGAGACGATCCGCCGCTCGCTGTCGTGGCTCGACGCGCACGAGGGCAAGAAACCTCCCGAGTGGGACGACGCCGCGACGCCGGGCTCGAATGCGCCGATCGTCGTGCCGGAGGTCGAGTACCGCGTGGTGCCGCACTCCGAGGCGATGACCCACCTCCCGGCGATCCTCGACATCGAGTACCAGGTCTACGAGCCCGCGCGGCGTACGCCGCCGGCGGAGATCCGCGCGGCGATCGAGGATGCCGAGGGTCTGCTGATCGTCGGCGAGGCGCCGGCCCCGAGTGGCGGCGGCAAGCAGCTCGTCGCGTTCGCGATCGGCTCGCCGCTCGAGCATTCGCGTGACGTCGAGGGACCCGACGACGATCCGATGCTCGGCAAGAACAACACGATGTACTCGGTGTCGATCACGGTCGCGCCGAGCTACCAGTCGTCCGGCATCGGTCGCAAGCTCAAGGAACTCCAGCTCCGCGATGCGTACGCGCGCAAGACGCCCGACGGGACGCCGCGCTACCGTTACGTTACCGGCCGCAACCGCGTCGGTCGCACGGCGCAGATGATGTACCTCAACCGCGTGTTCGGCGCGCACGTCGTCTCGATCCTCACCGGCCAGTACGAGGATCCCGAAGGGCAGGCGATCTACTACCGGATCCCGCTCGGCTCGATCACGCCGGACCCGGTCGTCAAGCAGGACGTCCTGCGTCGGCGCGAGGCCGCGACCCACGATGACGATGCCATCGTGTTCGATCTCGCGTCGGGGCTGACCAAGCCGTTCGCGAGCGGGCCGCCGACGCTGCGCTCGCACGAGGAGCGCGGCCTGCTCTACGGCCCCGCCATCAACAAGCTGACGCTGATGAACTACGTCACGCCGGGCACCGTGCGCGCACTCGAGTGGATCGGCGCGCTCGTGCCCGAGCTGCCGCACATCTACCTGACGTCCTCGCGCGACGAGTCCATCGACAAGGCGCTGCGCCTCATCCGGGTCACGCGCAAGACCGGTCAGGTCGCGATCGGCCTCGTCGGCGGCTACTACGGCCACACCGCCGCGACCTGTCGGTCGCTGTCGGATCCGGACGTCCACCAGGGCGGGCCTCCTCACTTCGCGTGGCCGCGCGTCCCGCACCCGGCGCTCGCCGGCACCGCGGCGACGATCGCAGCGCTGCGCGCGGCCGTCGATGCGGCGGGCGGCAAGGCCAACATCCTCGGCTTCGTCTACGAGCTCGTACAGGAGCGCACCGGCCTCGTGCTGCCGCCGGACTTCTTGACCGCGCTCGGCGCGCTGCGCACCGAGCTCGAGCTGCCGCTGATCGCCGTCGAGACCACGACCCACACCTATCGCAGCGGACGCGGCGCGTTCCTGTCGATGGCTGCGGGCCTCGTCCCCGACGTCCTCGCGTGGTGGGGCGGCGGCCAGACCGGCTACCTCCACACCACCTCGAAGTGGTTCGTCGGCACGCCCCTGACCCTGGTCTCGACCTGGGACGGCGACGAGCTGTCTCTCGTGCGCCAGCACCACCAGCTGCGCGCCGCGCGCCACCTCGACATCGCCGGCGCGTCTGCCGCGCTCGATCAAGCGCTCGCGGGCGTCACCTCCGCCGGCCTCGGCGCCTACCGCGTGATCGATGCCGGCGCGAAGGCCGCTTCGCTCGCAGAGGCGCTCGAGGATCGTGGCCTCCGCGTCCGCCGCTTCCCGCGCGGCAAGCTCGGGATCATCCCCGCCCTCGATCAGATCGAGGCAGCCGCGACCGCGCTCGGCAGCGCGCTCCGTGAGGTATGACGTGGCGATGAAGCGAGTCACGCTCCTCCTCGCGGTGCTCGTTGTCACCGCGTGCCAGAAGTCCGAGAAGCCTGCGCCTCCACCACCGCCGCCGCCCTCGGAGGCCCTGGTCACCGCGATGCGCGACTACTGCAAGATCGCCTCGATGCCCGAAGCGAAGCAGCGCGAAGCCGCCAAGCTCTGGGGCTGGCAGACCGCCGGTAACAAGGACATCGGCCCGATCTGGACCGCTGCTGTCGTCAAGAAGAGCGCGCCCGCGATCGCGATGATCCGCGCGGCCGCCGATGCCGCCGTCGGCCCCGGCAACTGCCAGGGCCTCGCCGCCCTCGATACCCCGGCGGCCAAGCCATGAGCTCGGAACCGGGGACACGCGCAACGTCCGCGCGTTCGATCACACAATGGCGCGTGAGGCTCGGGCAGCGTCCGGTGGCCGGATCATGAGGATCCTCGAGCTGCCGTCGGGGAAGTCGCCGCGCGAGTGGGGACGGATTCACGGCGAGAGCTTCCGCACCGAGATCAAGGCGCTGTCCGCGATCCGGGTCTACCTGTGCACGAAGGTCGGCGGCTTCAAGACCGCGGACGCGGTGCTCGCGGCGGCCCGTGCGCACCTGCCGGTGCTCGAGGCGTATCACCTCGGACTCCACGCCGAGCTGCTCGGGATCGCGGAAGGCGCCGACGTCTCGCCCGAGGAGATCGTCGTCGCGAATCACTACACGGACCTCCGCGATCTCGATCCGGATCCCGCGCAGTGGCAACCCGCGCCCACGCGCGACGCGCCCGATGCAACCCGCGCCGGCCACGGTGCGGACGATCAAGGCCTCGGCGGCGACGGCTGCAGCGTCCTGTGGTCCGAGTCCCCGAGCGGCCGGATCCTCGCGCAGACCTGGGACATGCACGCGACGGCGATCCCGTACGTGATGATGCTGCGCATCCCCGAGTCCCCCGCGGGACCGGCGGCGACGTTGCTCACGGTCACCGGGTGCCTCGGCATGGCCGGCATGAACGCCGCGCACGTCGGGATCGCGATCAATAACCTGTTCTCGACCGACGCGACGCTCGGCGTGGTGTGGCCCGCGATGGTGCGCCGGGCGCTGCACGAGCGCGATGCGGTCGCCGCGCGCGACGTGATCGCCACCAGCCCGATCGGCTCGGGCCATCACTATGTCGTCGCGGATCGCGCGCATGCGTTCGCGATCGAGACATCGGGGACCCGTCGCAAGATCGTGTTCGCGGGCGGCCGGACGTACTGCCATACGAACCACTGCGTCGATGCCGAGATCGCCGCCCGCTCGAAGGTCCCCGTGACGAGCACGACCCACGACCGCATGAAGTGGCTCGAGGCCGACCTCGCCCGCGCACAGGTTCGCGACCTCGACGATGCATGGCTGCGGCTCGGCTCTGTCGACGGCTGGCCGCGCAGCATCTGCACGAACATGTCGACCCCCGAGTCGCCGCATGGTGCGGCGACATGCGGTGCGATCGCGATGAACGTCGACACCGGCGAGCTGTGGGCGCAGCAAGGCTTCATCCACAACGTCGCCGCCGAGCGCTGGAAGCTATGACTGACTATCCGTTCTTCTTCACATGGACCGCGCAGAACGCGGCGAAGCCTCTCGAGCTCACGGGCGGGGAGGGCGCGTGGTTCACGACGTCCGACGGCTCGCGATGGCTCGATCTCGGTGCGTTGAGCTACCAGGTCAACGCGGGCCACGGCCGGCAGCGGATCGTCGACGCGATCAAGCGCCAGGCAGATCAGCTATGCCTCTCGGCGCCGAACGCGGTGTTCCCGGCGAAGGTCGAGCTCGCGGAGCGCTTGCTCGCGATGGCGGGCCCCGGCTTCTCGAAGGTGTTCTTCACCCTCGGTGGCGCCGAGGCCAACGAGAACGCGATCAAGATCGCGCGGCTCGTCACCAGTCGCCACAAGCTGATCAGCCGGTACCGCAGCTATCATGGCGCCTCGATGGGCGCGCTCGCGCTGACCGGTGACTGGCGCCGCGCACCGCTCGAGCCGCTGATCCCCGGCGTGATCCACGTCCACGACTGCGAGTGCGAGCGCTGCGCGATGGGCAATCGCGGCGCGCCGTGCGATCGCGGCTACGCCCGCGAGATCGAGCGGACCATGAACCTCGAGGGCGCGCGGACGACCGCGGCCGTGTTCCTCGAGCCGGTTCCAGGCGCGAACGGTGCCTGGGTCCCGCCGCCCGACTACTGGCCGACGGTCCGCGCGGCGTGCGACGCCGATGGCGCGCTGCTCGTCGCCGACGAGGTGCTGACGGGCTTCGGCCGGACCGGCACGCCGTTCGGGTTCCAGCACTGGGATGTCGTGCCCGACATGATCACCGTCGCCAAGGGCCTCGCATCGGGCTACGCGACGATCGGCGCCGTGATCGTTCACGAGCGCGTCGCCCGCCACTTCGACGCGAATGTCCTCGCGTGCGGTCTCACGTTCTATGCGCACCCGACCGCATGCGCGGCCGCACTCGAGACCATGAAGCTCTACGACGACGAGAAGCTGTATGCGAATGCCACGCGGCTCGGCCCTGTCCTGCTGCGCGAGCTCGACGCGGTCGCCGCCAAGATCGCCGTGCCCTCGCACGTGCGTGGCCTCGGCCTGCTCGCGGCGATCGCGCCGACCGGATCGCCGATGCAGTGGGCGACGCTCGGTGCGGGGCTCGCCGCGCGCAAGCTCTCGCTCCACGTCGACGGCAAGCGTGGCACCGCGATCTTCGCACCGCCGCTGTGCATCACCGAGGACGAGCTGGTGCGCGGCATCCGCTCGTTCGGCGAAGCCGCCGTCGCCGCGTTCGGAGGGGTGTCGTGATCGGTCGTCACAAGGACAAGATCGCCGCGTCGGTCGCCGACGCCCTCGCGCCGCTCACCGATGGGATGACGATCCTCGTCGGTGGCTTCGGTCTGTCGGGCAACGCGGAGGCCCTGATCAAGGGCGTCATCGATCGTGGCGTGCGTGATCTGACCCTGGTCTCCAACAATGCCGGCAACCTGGGCAAGGGGCTCGCTCAGTGGCTGCGCGCCGGCATCATCCGCAAGGTGATCTGCAGCTACATCGGCGGCAACGACGACCTCCAGACGCGGATGGCGTCGGGCGAGGTCGAGGTCGAGATGACGCCGCAGGGCACGCTCGCCGAGCGAATGCGTGCCGCGGGGGCCGGCATCCCGGCCTTCTACACACCGACCGGCGTCGGGACCGTCGTCGAGGAGGGCAAGGAGACCAAGGAGTTCGATGGTCGCCGCTACATCCTCGAGCGCGCGATCCGCGGCGACGTCGCCCTGGTCCGTGCCCAGATCTCCGACCAGTTCGGAAACCTCCGGTTCTGGCGAACGGCCCGCAACTTCAACCCGGTCGTCGCGACCGCCGCGCGGCTGACCATCGTCGAGTGCGATCAGCTCGTCGCCAACGGGGCCCTCGATCCCGACGACGTCCACCTCCCGGGCATCTTCGTCCACCGGATCGTCCACGTCCCCGAGCACGAGAACGCGTTCGAGTTCCGCACCGTCCGCAAGCGCGACTC
>Ga0316603_10001380_pt1 | contig 12833 bp, 15 predicted proteins | sample OWC_soil_day10_n_FD_207649 | JGI IMG/M metagenome (GOLD analysis project Ga0316603, IMG submission 207649) | Wetland soil microbial communities from Old Woman Creek delta, Ohio, United States - OWC_soil_day10_noCT | ecosystem: Environmental > Terrestrial > Soil > Wetlands | place: USA: Ohio...
GCGATGCTTGGACCAGGACGCAGGCGACCGAGCTCGGCGCCACGCTCCTCGACAAGCCGCTGAGCTTGAATGTCCTCAGGGAAGTGGTGAAGCGAGCGATCGGTTCCTAGCCTGGTACGGTTCTCGGAACTCCATGAAGGTCGTCGCCAAGTACACGCTCGTTCTCGGCGCCTCGCTCGCCGTCGCGCTGAGCGTGTTGGCGCTGTTTCGGATCGAGCACCTGCGCGGTCAGTTCGAGCAGGATCTGAGACGCCACCATCGAACGATCGGCCACGTGCTGCAGACCGGCGTGTCCGACGTCTGGATCGACGCGGATGGAGCCTCCGATCGCGCGACGACGCAGACGCTCGGGCTCATCGAGCGGGCGAACCGCCCCGACAACCCGACCCGGTTCGAGTGGCTGCCCGGCACGCAGGTCACCGCCGAGACCCAAGGCGTCGAACGCGGCGACTACGTCTCGCGGTTTCCGGTCTATGCGGGCAGTACGCACGTCGGCACCATCGTCGCGCGCGAGTCACTCGATCACGTCGACGAGCTCGTGCACGCCCAGATCCTGTTCAGCGTGGGTGTCGTCGCGACGATCGTCGTCGTGGGCTTGATCGCGTCACTCGTGCTGGGGTCGTGGCTCGTCGGCCGTCCGGTCGCGCTCCTGGTCCAACAGGCCCGGCGCATCGGCCGGCGCGAGCTCGCGAATGCGCCCGCGTTTCGCCGCGCCGACGAGCTCGGCGAGCTCGCGGTCGAGATGAGCGCGGCGAGCCAGGCGCTCGCCGACGCGCTCGAGCAGATGCGCCACTCCGATCGGCTGTCGACGGTCGGCAAGCTCGCGGCCGGCATCGCGCACGAGCTCGGCACGCCGCTCAGCGTCGTCGGTGGGCACGCCCAGATGATCGCGGGTGGCGAGGTGACAGGCGAGGCCGCGCTCGCGAGCGCGCGTGCGATCGATCACGAGGTCACGCGCATGGGGAAGATCGTGCGACAGCTGCTCGACTTCGCCCGGCGCAAGGGGCCCGAGGGCACGAGCTGCGAACCGAACGAGGTCGCGCGCCGCTGCGTGAGCCTGCTCGCGGTGATGGCCGAGCGGAGCGCCGTCCGGTGCGAAGTCGAGGTCGCCGATCCTTCGCCCCGCGCGTTGATCGACGAGGATAGTCTGCAGCAGGTGCTGACGAACCTCGTGGTCAACGCGATCCAGGCGATGCCGAACGGCGGCGTGCTGCGCGTCGCGATCGCGCGGACCCGGAGCGCAGCACCCGACTCGACCGCACGACCGGCGCCGTGCGTGAGGATCGACGTCGGCGATACTGGGGGCGGCATCCCCGCCGACGTGAAGGAGCACATCTTCGAGCCGTTCTTCACGACGAAGCAGGTCGGTGACGGTACGGGGCTCGGGCTCGCGGTCGTGCAGGGGATCGTCACCGACCACCACGGTTGGATCACGGTCGAGACCGGCGACCGGGGGACGACCTTCTCGGTCTACCTCCAGGAGGTGATGTCATGAAGACGAGCGTGTTGATCGTCGATGACGACGCCGCGATGCGAGACATGTTGGCGGCGCGCCTCGCGACCCGCGGGTTCCGGGTCGAGCGCTGCGCCTCGGGGGCCGAGGCGATCGAGATCATCGAGCACGACGATTTCGATGTCGTCGTCACCGACGTCAACATGAAGAGCATGAACGGCGTCGAGCTGTGCAAGCGGCTGCTCGAGCACCGCCCGCAGCTCCCCGTCATCCTGATCACCGCGTTCGGGTCGATGGACCTCGCGATCCAGGCGATCCGGGCAGGCGCGTACGACTTCCTCCCGAAGCCGTTCGAGATCGATCAGCTCGCCCTCGCGATCGAGCGCGGTGCCACGCTCGCGCGGCTCAAGGACGAGGTTCAGCGGCTGCGGCGGGCGGTGGCGCCGATCGGGTTCGGGACGTTGATCGGCGAGAGCCCGAAGATGACCGAGCTCTACGGCGTGCTCGCGAAGGTCGCGCAGTCCTCCGCGCCCGTGCTGATCACCGGCGAGAGTGGAACGGGCAAGGAGCTCGTCGCACACGCGATCCACGCCGCCGGCGCGCGTGCCGAAGGTCCGTTCGTCGCGATCAACTGTGCCGCGATGCCGGCACCGCTCCTCGAGAGCGAGCTGTTCGGTCACGAGAAGGGCGCGTTCACGGACGCGCGGACCGCGAAGCCCGGCCTGTTCGTCGCGGCCAATCGAGGCACGATCTTTCTCGACGAGATCGGAGAGCTGCCGCTCGAGATGCAGCCGAAGCTCCTGCGCGCGCTTCAGGAGCATTCGGTGCGCCCGGTCGGCTCCACTACCGAGGTGCCGTTCGATGCCCGGATCATCACGGCCACGAATCGCAACCTCGAGACCATGGTCGAGGAGCGAACGTTCCGCGAGGACCTCTACTTCCGCATCAACGTGCTGCAGGTCGACCTCCCGCCGCTGCGCAGCCGAGGGGGAGACGTCCTCGTGCTCGCGCGGCACTTCCTCGATCGAATCGCCGCACGCGCCCAGAAGCGGATCGTCGGCTTCAGTCCGGAGGCCGCACAGAAGCTCATGGCCTACGCCTGGCCGGGGAACGTTCGCGAGCTCGAGAACTGTATCGAGCGCGCCGTGGCACTCGCGTCGTTCGAACAGATCGCGGTGAGCGATCTGCCCGAGAAGGTGCGCGCGTTCCGCTCGAGCCAGCTCGTGCTCAGCAGCGACGATCCGACGACGCTCGTCACGCTCGACGAGCTCGAGCAACGCTACGTCGCACGCGTCCTCGAGAGCGTGAACGGCAACAAGGCGGCCGCGGCGCGCATCCTCGGGATCGAGCGTAAGACGTTGTATCGGATGCTCGAGCGGTGGGGCGAGCACGCGCCCGAGTCGTGAGTCCGAACTCCGCACCGTGTCGTTTCGACACGCCGGCGAGTCGATGGATTCATCGGTTGCAGCGAGCATGCGTGGCGCGTCGCGTGCACCACCGGCGCTCGCATGCAGTACTCCAAGTCCAACCGAACCCGCCGCCTCGTGATCGCCGACGACTCGGCGGAGATGCGGTGGTTGGTTCGCTCCGCGATCGGTAACGAGTTCGGCGAGGTCGTCGAGGCGGCGGATGGCCGCGAGTTATTCTGGACGCTGCTCCGCTCGGAGGTCACGGCGAAGGCGGACGACGACGTCATCGTCACCGATCTCGTCATGCCGACGTACGACGGCCTCGACGTGCTCGGCGCCTGGCGCGAGCTGTACCCCGACGCACCGGCCATCCTCATCACCGCGTTCCCGAGCGATGCGGTGCGACGGCGCGCACGAGAGCTCGGCGCGGTGGTGCTGTCGAAGCCGTTTTCGACGACCGCGTTGCGCGAGGTCATTCGCGAGGCAGGACATGGCGAGCGCCGCTGAGGCCTTGCTTCCCGCCGCGCACGACGCGGCGCGTCCGCGTCCAGTCCTCGATCGGATTCTCGGCTGGCTGACGCGGCGCTCGATCATCCCGCTCGCAGCGCTCTTGATCGTGGTGATCGGCGTCGGCGATCTGGGCACCGGCATCGAGCTCCCGTTCACGATCCTCTACATCCTCCCGATCGCGCTCGCGACGTGGTTCCGTAGTCGAGCCCTCGGGATGTGGCTCTCGGTGCTCGCGACCAGCTGCATCGCGCTCTCGCTCGTCCGCGAGGGGATGTCGACGGTGGCCATCGCGTGGAACGTGATCGGCGCCGCGGGATTGTTCTTGGCGGCGAGTTGGGGCATCGACCTGCTGCGGGCCCACGTCGAACGGGAACAAGCGCTGCGCCGCCTCGCGGTCGATCAGCTGCGCCATGCCGAACGCTTGAACGTGATCGGGACGCTCGCGGCAGGTGTCGCGCACGAGCTCGGCACGCCGCTCAACGTGATCGCGGGCTGCGCGGAGCTCCTCGCCGAGGACTCGAGCGACGAGCGAGTCCACCGGCGAACGCGGATGATTCTCGAGCAGATCGCCAAGGTCAGCGCGATCATCCGTCACCTCCTCGACTTCGGTCACCGAAACGGCGTCACGCGTGCGCGCGTCGATCTGAACGCCGTCGCGACGGCCGCGACGGAGATGCTCCAGTCGACGGCGCGGAAGAAGGACATCGCGGTCGTGCTCGAGCTCGGAGATCCGGTCTCCGTGATGGGCAATGCCGGCGAGCTCGAGCAGGTCCTCTCCAACCTGATCGTCAACGCCATTCAGGCGATGGAGCGCGGCGTGGTGCATGTCGCGGTGCTCGTCCAACAGCGCGCCGGGCGTCGCGTCGCGTGCATCGAGGTCGCGGATCAGGGATGCGGGATCGCACCTGCGGATCTCTCGCGCATCTTCGATCCGTTCTTCACGACGAAGGGTGTCGGCGAGGGCACCGGACTCGGGTTGTCCGTGAGCTACGGCATCGTGCAAGATCACGGTGGGTCGATCGAGGTCGCCAGCGAGCCTGGACGCGGGAGCCGGTTCACCGTCGTGCTTCCGCTGCTGGACTGACCGTCCGACCCGCGCGCCACCGCAGGGCCAGGATGGCGAGTGGGATCGCGAGCAGGATCGAGGTCATCGCGATCTGCGACCGCGAGCCTCCCAAGATCAGGGCCGCGATGATGATGACCGCGAACGGAATCATCATGCCGAGCCAACTCAAGGTGGCGGCCTGCGGGCCGGCCTTCGGGGTGTCGACGGTTGGGGAGCGGGTCATGGCGATCGAGAGGTGCATTCGCCGATCCAGATCGGCGCGCACGCGCTCGCGTGTCGTTCCGACACGACGACGTCCAGCGACACGGTCGCGCACGAGCTCGTCCGCATGATCTCTGCGACTAGGCCGCCGTCGCTGTTGGTGCAAGCGATGCAACGCTCGGGATCAGGAGGGCTTGACCAAGAGGATCTATGGCTGTTCTTCCAAACACGATCGAGAAGCGAGGATCGCACGGCCTGGAGACGCAGCCTGGCGAGTGGTTGGCCGCCGTCGCACACGACGCGCTGCAACCGGTCAACGCGATCCTGCTGACCACGGAGGTCCTGCTCCACAGCCCACTCGACGCCCGTCAACAAGACGCGATTCGGCGCATGCGCGGATCGATCGACCACCTGGTGCGCTTGATCGGCGATCTCACCGACGCGACCGCGATCGAGGGAGGTCGGTGCGCCTTGCGCCTCCGCGAGATCGACCTCGGATCCCTGGTGGCGGAGGTGACGGAGCAGGAGCTCTGGCGACGCGTTCGTTTTCACGCGCCGGACCGTCGGCTGAGCGTGCGCGGCGATCCGGATCGCCTCCAACAGGTACTCGAAAACCTGATGTCGAATGCACTGAAGTACGGTGAAGCGGCGACACCCATCGACGTCACCGTCGAACCGAGCGGCGCGAACGCTCGCGTGAGCGTCTCGAATCGCGGGCGCGGGATTCCCCCGACGGAGATCGACGCCGTGTTCGAGCGCTACATGCGAACGCGCGAGGCGTGCTCCAGCAAGGTGAACGGGTCCGGGCTCGGGCTTCACATCGCGAGGGGGCTGGTGGAGGCCCACGGCGGACGGATCTGGGTGGAGAGCGTCGTCGACGACGTGACGACGTTCCACTTCACGATTCCCCTCGTGCGCGTCTGAGCCGGCGCCGGAGCGCGCGAACCGACAGATAGCCGATCGCGACGACGATCAGCGCGAGCAGCAGGTAGTGCTCGACGGTCGCAACCCCCGCACGGACCCGCTCCACGTGGAGTGCGCCCGCGTAGCCGAGGCCGGTGTAGAGGGGAACACTGGTGCACGCCCCCAGCGCGTCCCACGCGACGAAGCGCCGGAGTCGCATCCCGTGGATGCCGGCGAGGGCGAACGTCGCAGCGCGAATGCCGACGACGTGACGTGCGACGAACACCACCCATCCGCCGTGACGGCGATACAGGTCCTCGATCCGCCGACGGCGTGCCGGCGGGAGGAGACGGCGGAACAGCGGCCGCTCGTATGCCGCCGGGCCGAGTCGGCGGGCGAGCAAGAACAGGATCATGTCGCCCGCGAGCACGCCGGCGAACGCGATCGCGAGTGCGACGAACGCCGAGGCCCCGTGATAGATGAGGGCGCCCGCCGCGATCAGGGCCGCGTCCTCGGGGAGCGGAATGCCCAATCCGCCGAGCACGAGCCACACGAACACCAACACGAGCGAGCCGTGTGCAAGCAGCGCTGCGCTCACGCCCGATCGTGGTGCATCGGTCGTGCCCCCGATACATGGCGTGCGCGATGCACTGCTCGAAGTCGAGGGAGTGCCTCATGAGCGTGGAAAATCTGATGAAGATCGCACAGCGCGAGATCGCCGTTCAGCGCCGCAACTGGCTCTATCTCGCCGCATTCGCCATCGCGGTGTTCGTCGTACTCGGAGCGCTGTTGACGATGTTGCGGCTGATCTGATCGACCAACGCCACGAACGTCGACGCGAGTCGGCCGGCGCGCGTGGGCCAAGGCCGTTGATCGTCGAACGGAAACTCCACGGCGATCGACGGGTGCCAGCCGATGTGGTGCACGTGCGCGTGTGCTCGAGGAACGTTCCGCCGGCGGCCGACGACGAACATCGCCGTCGGAATCTCGTCGAGCCCCGGCCGCGCGCCGTGAATCCACCGCAGGATCGCGCGATCGACGCGCCAGCCGACCGCGATTCCGACGAACGCGGCGTCGTAGTCGGCGGGATGAGCCAAGTCGCAACACGCGACATCGGCGAGCTCGGCGACATGCCCGAGCCCACGAACGTGCGTCGCGATCGTCTCGGCGATCCACCGTGTCCCCGGGCTCGTGCTCGTGTAGACCACGAGGTAGCGGGAGCCGGGCGGGTCCTCCTCCAAGGCACCCCACGTCGATTCTTCGGTCTGGTTCTCCACGTCACGGGCTCTTGCATGGGGCATGCGCGAGGCGTGCGCACGCGTTGCCGGTCGCGCCACCTCGCATGCACGTATTGCGGCTCAATGGCAGCTCATCGAATCCATCGATCCGAACATCCCGTCCATCGTGAAGCGCATCGCGGCCGCGTAGCGATCGACCTCCATCTTCGCCTCGGGGAGCTCCATGCCCTTCTCCATGCTCGCGAGGTGGCGCGTGAGCTCGTCGTGCATCGCGTAGTGCATCGCGTGCATGTCGGCGAGGCCCATGCCGTCACAGTGCGACGCCATGCTGGACATCGTGTGATCGATGTCGTCGAGGATCGGCATCATCTCGTAGCGGTGCCGGGTCAGCTCTTGCCGCATGTATTCCATCGTCGGGGCGGCCTGCGCGGCCTCGGCATGACGGTTGATCTCGAGTCGTACGTCGTCGATGGAATCGCTCATGTCGCCCATGTCGCCCGATGCGTGGCAGGCCGTCAGGCCGACTAGCAGGAGCAAGCTCGCCTTCCACATGATGTCCTCCGCTGTTGGATGAGGGAACGAGCAACCCACGTGCCGCGCGGGGTCGGGCCCGAATGCGCACGCCTTGCGGGCGACGCAAGGCACGTTCGTTGCTCGTCGGGAGGACATGGTGACATCCGTGATGATCCGCCCGCTGCGCTCGCTCGATCGCTCGATGATCGGCGTGGTCGGCGGGAAGAATGCGAACCTCGGCGAGTTGCTCCAGCACCTCGGCGCGTCGGACGTGCGGGTGCCCGATGGGTTCGCGATCGTCGCGGAGGCGTTCCGCGAACACTTGCGTGCCGCCCGAATCGAGGACGAGATCTACCGAGCGCTCGACGATCTCGACGTGCGAGACGTTGCCGCACTCGCGCGCGTCGGGCGGGCGATTCGCGACCGCGTGCGATCGGCGCCGCTGCCGGCACGCCTCGCGGAGGAGCTGCGAGGTGCATACGACGCGCTGTCGAAGCAGTACGGCGAGGCGGCGACGGATGTCGCGGTGCGCTCGAGCGCGACCGCCGAGGACCTGCCGGAGGCCTCGTTCGCGGGGCAGCAGGAGAGCTACCTCAACGTGCGCGGGTTTCCGGCGCTCGTCGAAGCCGTGCGCAACTGCATGGCGTCGCTGTTCACCGATCGCGCGATCGTCTATCGCGCCGAGCGCGGGTATTCGCACCGTCAGGTGGCGTTGTCGGTCGGCGTGCAGAAGATGGTGCGCAGCGATCTCGCGTGTGCCGGCGTGATCTTCACGCTCGATCCCGAGACCGGGTTCCGCGAGGTCGTGCACATCAACGCGTCGTGGGGCTTGGGCGAGACGGTGGTCAAGGGGCAGGTGAATCCCGACGAGATCACGATCCACAAGCCGACGCTCCTGCGCGGGTATCGATCGATCGTCCGGCGCGACGCCGGCGACAAGGCGGTGAAGCTCGTCTACGCGGAAGGCGGCAGCGGCGCGACGAAGCAAGTGCGCGTGTCGTCGACGGATCGCAACCGGCTCTCGCTCACGGACGACGAAGCGCTGACGCTCGCGCGGTGGGCGGTCGCGATCGAGGTGCACTACGGCATGCCGATGGACATCGAGTGGGCGAAGGATGGGCGCAGCGGGGAGCTGTTCGTCGTCCAGGCGCGCCCCGAGACCGTGCACGCGCGCGAGACGGCTCCGGTGCTCGAGCTGTTTCGGTTGAAAGGCAAGGCGACGCCGCGCCTCGTCGGCAAGAGCGTCGGCGCGAAGATCGGGATCGGGCGGGTGCGTGCGATCCACGACCCCGCGGAGCTGACGAGCTTCGTGAACGGCGAAGTGCTCGTCGCCGCGATGACCGATCCCGATTGGGAGCCGGTGCTCGCCCACGCCGCGGCGGTCGTGACCGATCAGGGAGGGCGGACGTGTCACGCCGCGATCGTGTCGCGCGAGCTCGGGATTCCATGTGTCGTCGGCACCGAGACCGCGTCGCGCGACCTCGTCACCGGCGACCTCGTCACCGTCAGCTGCGCGGAAGGGTCCGAGGGACACGTGTACGACGGGAGGGTCGCGTTCACGCGCGAGGTGATCGATCCGACGACGCTGCCGACCCCGCGCGTCCCGGTGATGCTGAACGTCGGCAATCCCGACAACGCGTTCCAGCTCGGCATGCTCCCGAGTGCGGGCGTCGGGCTCGCACGCATCGAGTTCATTATCTCGGGGCTGATCGGGATCCATCCGATGGCGCTGGTGCATCCCGAGCGTGTCGAACCGGCCGCACTCGCGGAGATTCGCGCGCGCCTGGGCGGGAGCGATCCGAAGGAGTTCTTCATCGAGCGACTCGCGACCGGCGTCGCACGCATCGCGGCGGCGTTCTTCCCTCGCCCCGTCATCGTGAGGTTCTCGGACTTCAAGACGAACGAGTACGCAAATCTGTTGGGAGGTCGCGCGTTCGAGCCCGTCGAAGCGAATCCGATGATCGGGTTCCGCGGCGCCTCTCGCTACTACGACGCGCGGTACCGCGAGGGCTTCGCGCTCGAGTGTGCGGCGATCGCGCGCGTGCGCGACGTGATGGGCATGACGAACGTGAAGGTCATGATCCCGTTCTGCCGCACTCTCGCTGAAGGGCGCGCGGTACTCGCCGAGATGAGCGCGAACGGCCTCTCGCGCTCGGAGACGTTGGAGGTCTACGTGATGTGCGAGATCCCGAACAACGTCGTCCTCGCGGCGGAGTTCGCGGAGCTGTTCGACGGCTTCTCGATCGGCTCGAACGATCTCACCCAACTCACGCTCGGCGTCGATCGAGACTCCGAGGTGCTCGCGCACTTGTTCGACGAGCAAGACCCGGGCGTGAAGGCGCTGATCGCCCAAGTCGTTCGCGTCGCGCACGAGCACGGCCGGAAGGTCGGCCTCTGCGGTCAGGGGCCGAGCGACCATCCAGCGTTCGCCGCGTTCTTGGCGTCGATCGGAATCGATTCGATCTCGGTGACGCCCGACGCGCTCGCCACCGTCGTGCGCACGCTGGCGCGCTGACTACGGCGCGACCTGCGCGATCGACGGACGCACGGAGTGGAAGTGATCGAGGAACCAATTCGCGGCGAGGTGGCCCACCTGATCGAGCGCGCCCGGTTCCTCGAACAGGTGCGTCGCGCCGTTCACGATCACGATGCGGTGGAGTGCCGTCAGCCTCGTCACGGCCTCGCGATTGATCTGTGCGATCCCGAGGTCCTCACCGCCGACGATCAGCAGCGTCGGCGCTTTGACCTGAGGGAGGCACGCTGTCGCGAGATCGAGGCGGCCTCCGCGTGCGACGACGGCAGCGATCTGGTTCGGTCGCCGCGCCGCCGCCATCAACGCCGCCGCACCGCCCGTGCTGCCGCCGAAGTAGCCGATCGGCAGCCCGCTCGCGCGTCCACTCGCGATCACGCTATCCGTCGCAGCGACGAGACGCTCGGCGAGGATCTCGACCTGGGGGTGAAGCGTCGCTTCGAACGTGTCGATGTATTCCTCGTCGGGCGTCAGCAGATCGAGTAGCAGCGTCGCGAGTCCGCGATCGTGCAACATCTGCGCGACGTGACGATTGCGCGGGCTATGGCGACTGCTGCCGCTGCCGTGCGCGAACAGCACCAGTCCCCGTGCACCGGTGGGAAATCCAAACGTTCCTGCGAGCTCGAGGGCTCCGATCCCGATCTGGATGTCTTGCGTCGCCATGCCAGCGTGTCGTGCAAGCAAGAGGCCCGTGCGGCGCCGAACCCGGTCGACCGGACCACGAACGCGTTGCGTGCGTCACGACGGCCCGTGCGCGGGGTGCGCGTCGATCGACCGTGCTACCGAGAGGGATGGGCGCCGGTGCGGTGGCGTCTCGCCCACCGCGCCAGGACGAAGACCATCACCGGGATGGCCACGACCAGGGCGACGAGATCGTCGATGTGGCTCTTCGTCAGGAACACGAAGGCGAGGAGCGCGAGCGTGATCATGGTCAGCACGAGCAGCGCGATCATCGAGTCCGGCGTGTCATCGGGCTGACGATCGAGATCCTCGTGGGGGCCGAGCTTCGACTCGTCGCGCACCGGGTACACCAAGTGCTCGTACTGTTCGGGAGGACGAATGATGGGATGGAGTGTCGATCTCATGCCGCACCTCGCGATCCGTATCAGTGCATCGCAAGTGCCGACCTCCGGGCTCGGGAATCTCCGTCAGACCGCGAACGAGGACGCTCCGCAGCGCGTGGCCTGGAACGTCATCTGCAGATGGTCGACCAAGGAAGGCAGGTGAGCACATGACCGATTTCTATCCGCCCGAAGAGGAGATGGAGCCCGCCCTGAAGGACGGGCTGTCCGCCTGGGACGATCTTCGGCGAATCGCCGACGAGCTCGAGCTGAAGCTGCACTTGGCCAGCATGGACGCGCGCGATCGTTGGCGCGCCATCGAGCCGCGCCTCGCGATGATCGAGGAGCGCCTCGCGCGCACCGGCAAGCGCGTGACGAAGGCGATCATGGAGGAGGTTGCCGACGTTCGCGCCGCGATCGAACGGCTGCGCGACGACGTCGCGAAGGGCAACTGACAACAAGGCGCTACTTGCTGCCGACCGGCAGCAAGTATATCGGCGTGATCTCGGCCGGTAGCGACAGCTGCCTGCGAACCGCCGCGTCGTCGAACGCGCCGACCGGAACCGCGGCGAGGTCGAGCGCGGTGGCGGCGAGCAAGATGTTCTGTGCCACGTGCCCGGCCTCGAGGGCGACGAAGCGCTCCGCGCGCGCGCCGTACTTCTTCGCGGTGATGCGAAGATCGCCGGTGATGACGAACGTGACCGGCGCGCGCTCCACGGCCTCTTGGCCGAACGTCGCGGCGCCGAGCGCGCTGCGCCTGTCGGCGGCGACTTCGAGGACGAGGGCGTGATCGCTCGGGACGTAGCGCCAGACACCGCGGGCATCGACGACGCGCACCGCGAGCGGATAGAGCGCACCCGCCGATGGTGCCGTGCGATGGCCGTCGACACGTCCCTGCGCGGCCCACAGCAACTGCCCGACCTCGGCCTCCGACAGCGCGCGTTGTCCGAACACGCGCACGGAACGACGCGACGCCAAGCTGCTCCACAGCGAGGGACCGCCGCGTTGGGTGGCTTCCGGCAGGCGACGCTCGTCCGCGGGCTTGCCGACGTCGCAGCCGCGCCCGAGGACGAAGGCGGCCGCGGCGAGCGTGGTCAAGGTGATCGGTCCCATGGCTTCCCCGCTGTGCGGATCTCTGGTTCTTCGCGCTCGAACGACCAGACGCGCTCGAGCAAGGCGGCATGTTGGCGCGCGGCACGCGCCATGTTCTGCGTGACCGCGTCGGGAACCAGCTCGGGGTTCTCGGTCGCGACGTGATCGACCATCGCGAAGGCGCTCCACGCGAGCTTTGCAGGTGCTTCGAGCATCGGCTCGAGCTCGGCGCGGAGCTCGGGTGACGCGATCGACATCCGCGCACGCGTGATCAACGTCAGTTGCGACATGCCGATCTGGTACGCCGCGCGGAGCTTCACCGGGCCGGGTCCGTTCTGGACCGCCGCGACGTAGTACATCAGCGACGGGATGAGCGCGACCTCGAGCTGCTCGATGAACCCGGGCAGCTGAAATTCAGACACGATTCGCCCGACCGAGGCGTCCTGGATGCAGGCCGCATAAGACAGGACCTGGTTCCATGCGGCCGGTGACGCAGCGCCGCCGGGAATCGACGAAAACTGTTCGCACTCGGCGTGCACGGGAACCTCGTCCGCGCTCGCGGTGTTCGACAGCGCGAGTACGAACACCACGTGCGCGAGTGGGTAATGTCTCATAGTCACCCCGACTGCAGCATCGAGGCCACGGATGCGCGAGTCGCCGCTCACAACCGAACGAGGCGATGGCTCGTCGAATGCACCACGAGCGCGCATGCGTCTCACCTCGACCGCGTTCCAAGATGGTGGCGAGCTTCCGGCAAAGTACACGTGCGACGGTGCGAACATTTCGCCGCCGCTCGCATGGGCTGATGCGCCGCCGAATACGCGCAGCTTCGCCCTCGTCGTCGACGACCCGGATGC
>Ga0316603_10001382_pt1 | contig 12828 bp, 14 predicted proteins | sample OWC_soil_day10_n_FD_207649 | JGI IMG/M metagenome (GOLD analysis project Ga0316603, IMG submission 207649) | Wetland soil microbial communities from Old Woman Creek delta, Ohio, United States - OWC_soil_day10_noCT | ecosystem: Environmental > Terrestrial > Soil > Wetlands | place: USA: Ohio...
CGCGGAGATCCTGAAGGCCGAGAAGCTGGTGATGCTGACGAACACTCCCGGCGTGCTCGACAAGAACGGCAAGCTGCTGACCGGCCTGTCGGCGCGCGAGATCGACGAGCTGTTCGCGGACGGCACCATCTCCGGCGGCATGCTGCCGAAGATCTCCTCCGCGCTCGAGGCGGCTAAGAGCGGGGTCAACGCCGTGCACATCATCGACGGCCGCGTGGACCATTGCCTGCTGCTGGAAATCCTGACCGACCAGGGCGTCGGCACAATGATCAAGAGCCACTGAGTCCGCCGGGAACGCGATCGACATCGTTCGGTGATGATCCGGACTCGGCCATCGGCCGGTAGTCGGCGTCGAGCCCTGACGGTGGCAAGCGCGGGTGACTCACCGTCCGCGCCCCGCGCGCGACCCGTCTGGCTCTTCGATCTCGACAACACCCTGCACGACGCATCGCACGCCATTTTTGCTGCGATCGACCAGCGCATGACCAGCTACGTCGAACGGGTACTCGGAATCGACCGCAGCGAGGCGAACCGGCTGCGCACGCTCTACTGGCGCCGCTATGGCGCCACCTTGCTCGGCATGGTCCGCCACCACGGCGTCGACCCGCATCACTTCCTGCGCGAGTGCCACGACTTCGATGTCGCCGCACTGCTGCGGGCGGAACGTGGGCTCGCACGCCTTTTCGCCCGGCTGCCCGGGCACAAGGTGCTCCTCAGCAACGCGCCGCGGGCATATGCCGGCACAGTGCTGCACGAACTGGCCCTGCACCGACACATCCGGACGCGCTACACAATCGAGCGCATGCGGGTGCACGGCACCTTCAGGCCGAAGCCTTCCCGGCTGATGCTGCGGGCGATGCTGGCACGCGAGCGCATCGTGCCGGCCACGGCGGTGCTGGTCGAGGACTCGCTGGCCAACCTGAAGTCGGCCCGCGCGCTCGGCCTGCGCACGGTGCTGATCACACGGCACGGGACCACCTGGCGGCAACGCTACCGCGGCACCGTTGGCCTGCGGATTGCTTCGTTGCACGAGCTGACGCGCCGGCAGCCGCGCTGAACCGGCCGGTTGAGTCGGTCGCCTCAGCGCGACGCGGTAAGCTCGACTTTCCCTTCCCGACGACGGTTCCTGTATGGCGCGCCCTGGTCTGATTCGCAGGTTCTTCGGTTTCCTCTGGCGCGGCATCGATTTTTCGCGCCGGCTGGTCCTCAATCTTCTGTTCCTGCTGATCGTGGGCATCGTGCTGTTCGCGTGGCTCTCGTCGGACAGGCCGCCGCGGCTGGCGCCGGATACGGCGCTGGTGGTCAATATTCAAGGCGACGTGGTCGAGGAGTACACCGTCGGTGCCCAGGAGGCGGCCCTTGCCGAGGCACTCGGACGCGACCGGTTCGAGACCCGGCTGCGCGACGTGCTCACGGTCCTTGACGCCGCAGCGCGCGATCCGCAGATCAGCCGTGTGGTGCTGGTGCTTGACGAGATGGGCAGCGCAGGACTGGCGACGTTGCGCGAACTGGGCGCGGCGGTCGAGCGCGTGCGCGGCGCAGGCAAGCCGGTCGTGGCCTGGGCCGAGTCGTATACGCAGGGCCAGTATTTCCTCGCTGTGCACGCCGACGAGGTGTACATGCATCCGTCGGGTGCGCTGCTGATCCGCGGCCTCGGCGGTACGCGTGGTTACTACAAGGACCTGCTCGACAAACTCGGCGTCAAGATCAATACGTTCCAGGCGGGCCGCTACAAGAGTTTCGGCGAGCCGTTCACACGAACCGGTCCGACGCCTGAGGCACAGGAGGCGGACGCCTACCTGCACAACGGCCTGTGGTCGACCTGGCTGGCGGACGTCGAGCTGGCGCGCAAGCTCACGGCAGGCAGCGTGATGGCCGCCATCAACGACCTGCCGCAGCGGCTGCAAGCCACCGAAGGTGACCTGGCGCAACTGGTTTTGAGGGAGAAGCTGGTTGACGGGCTGAAGCGCCGCGACGAGTTCCGCGCGATGATGTTCGAACGCGGCGCCCCGCACAGCGATGACGATGCCGAGACCTTCCGCCAGATCTCGATGTACGAATACCTGCGGTATGCCACCAAGCCGGCGACCGGAAGCGCAGTCGGCGTCATAGTCGCGCAGGGCGAGATCGTCGATGGCGATGCTCAAAGGGGCACGATCGGCTCCCGCGCTGTCGTCGAGTTGATCCAGCGCGCACGCGAGGACGAGGACATCAAGGCACTGGTGGTGCGCGTCGATTCCCCGGGCGGCAGTGCCTTCGCCTCGGAATTGATCCGCGAGCAACTCGCGCTGACGCGCAAGGCCGGCAAGCCGGTCGTGGTGTCGATGGGCGATGTCGCAGCCTCGGGTGGATACTGGATCGCGATGGGCGGCGACGAGGTCATCGCCGATGCGGCGACGATCACCGGATCGATCGGTGTCTTTGCGCTGATCCCGAACTTCACCGGGACGATGGAGAAGGTGGGCGTCAACACTGGCGGCGTGGGAACCACGTGGATCGCCGAGGCCACCGATCTGACCCGCCCGCTCGACAGGCGCCTCGCGCAGGTGGCCGAATCGAGCATTGGCCATACGTACCGCGAATTCCTCGGGGTCGTTGCCAAGAACCGCAAGGCCACACCGGACCAGATCAATGAAGTGGCGCAGGGGCGGGTGTGGACCGGTGCGCAGGCGAAGGAGCGAGGCTTGGTCGACGTGCTCGGCGGCCTGGACGCCGCGGTGAAGTCGGCCGCCCGGCGCGCCTCGCTCGGTGACGACTTCCGAGTCGAGTACATCGAGCACGAGCCACGCGGCCTGGATCGCTATCTGTCGCTGCTCTTCGGCCGGCTCGGTGCGGCGCTGCGCGACGACCTCGGCTGGGACGGGCTGGCGCGGGCGCTGATCGACGCGCTTCCGCCGCGGACGCCACGCGAACTCGCCCTGCTGCTGCAAACGAAGGATCAGCCCACCCGGGCGCTGTCGTACTGCTTCTGTGACGTGCGCTGAATTGATCGTTCGGTAAGGCGCCGCCGGCGGCCCCTATTCGGCCCGTTGTGGCACCGCCGTTAATCCGGAAGATGGTTCGCGGCTGCGGACATCTGGGATAGTATGCATTCACGTCCGGGGCTTTTCCCCGGCGTGCCAACGTCCAGATCCGCCTCCCTCCGATGGATTCCACCAGCCCCATTGCGGGCCCCCGCAAGCCGGGAGCACGCAAGCTGCAGATCCTGCAGACGCTTGCCGCCATGCTGGAAGACCCGAAGGGCGAGAAGGTCACCACGGCTGCACTCGCCGCACGACTCGGGGTCTCGGAAGCCGCTCTTTACCGGCATTTCGCCAGCAAGGCCCAGATGTTCGAGGGCCTGATCGAGTTCATCGAAACATCGGTCTTCGGGCTGATCAACGAGATCAGTGCGCGCGAGACCTCGGGGCTACGTCAGGTCCGTGCGATCGTTGCGATGCTGCTGGAGTTCGCACAGACCAACAAGGGCATGACCCGCGTGCTGATCGGAGATGCGCTGGTCAACGAGAACGAGCGGCTGCAGGAACGCATCAACCAGCTGATCGAGCGCATCGAAGCGTCGCTGAAGCAGAGCTTCCGGGTCGCCGCTACCGAGCGCGAGGTCGCCGAAAACTTCGATGCGGCCGCGCGGTCGGCACTGGTCGTCGCCTTCGTAGTCGGGCGCTGGCATCGATTCGCCAAGAGCGGCTTCCGCAAGGCGCCGGCCGAGGCGCTCGAGGCGCAGCTGCCGGTGCTCGTCAGCTAGGCCTCGACCGCCGGAACGGCCCGCCGCTGGCCGGCCAGCACGAGGGCGGTTCCCATCAGAACGAAACCGCAGGCCGCAATCATCGTCGCGGTGACTGGCTCGTCCAGCAGCAGCGCGCTCCAGAAGATCCCCCATACCGGAATCAGGAAGGTCACCGTCATCGAGCGGGTCGGACCGATCTCCTGGATCAGCTTCAGGTAGAGCACCGTGGCGAGTGCCGAGGCAAGCAGCGCCAGCAAGGCGGCGTTGGCAAGCGCGAACGCCGTGATCTGCCGTGGCGGGTCGAGCAAGGTCAGCGGAGCATTGAAGGCGGCTCCGACGATCAGCACACCGGTGCCGAGGGACGCGGCCGGGACATTGGCGCCGAGGGCCTTGGTGGCGACACCGGCGACCGCAAAGCACAGCGACGCCGCGAGAGCCGCCACTAGCGCCGCAGCGCCGGCGGCTGGCAGCGGTGCCGATCGGGCGCCGGTGAGCAGGACGACGCCGCCGATGCCGAACGCGAGGCCGAGGATGGCCGTTGGCGTGATTCGATCGCCCAGCCAGAGGCGCGCGATGACGGCGCCCCAGAGGGGCACCGTGGCGTTGATCACCGCGAGGAAACCAGCCGACCACTGGGTCGCGCCATAGGCGAACAACGGGAAGGGCAGCGCGGCGCCGAAGCAGCCGATGACCGCGATCGCCTTACGGTCGCGGCGCCAGCGCACGCGCAGGCCGGTGGCCCGCAGGTACGCCAGCATGATGACGGCGGCCAGTGTCAGACGCACCGCCGACAGGCCCAGCGGCCCCAGGGCGGGAACCGCATTGCGGATAAGGGTGAAGGCGCCGCCCCAGATGGCAGCGAGGACGACGATCAGGACCAGGTGCCGAGCCGACATCGGCTCAGCGACCCGCGCATACCGGACAGTCCGGATCGCGCGGTACGCGCACGGAGTGCCACTGCATGCTGAGCGCGTCGAGCATCAACAGTCGTCCGACCAGGGCGGTGCCGGCTCCGGTGGCGAGCTTGAGCGCTTCGGCGGCCTGCACGGCACCGACGATGCCGGTGACCGGGGCAAAGACGCCCATTGTCGAGCACAGCTCATCCTCGCTGTCGCCCGGCGGAAACAGGCATGCGTAGCAGGGCGATTCCGCCGTCCGCACGTCGAACGAGGCGACCTGGCCGTCGAACCGGATGGCCGCGCCGGAGACGAGCGGCCGGCGGTGCCTGACGCAGGTGCGGTTCAGCGCATGCCGTGTCGCAAAGTTGTCGGAGCAATCGAGCACGACGGTGGCGCCGGCCACCAGCCGATCGAGCGCCGCCTCGTCGACGCGCTGCGCAACCGTCACGACGCGAACCTCGGGGTTGATCGCCTCGAGGGCGATGCGGGCCGACTCGGCCTTCGGCATGCCGATGCGCTCGGTCGTGTGGAGGATCTGGCGCTGCAGGTTGGTGAGGTCGACAGCGTCGCCGTCGACCAGTGTCAGCGTGCCCACTCCCGCCGAGGCCAGGTAGTACGCCGCCGGCGAGCCGAGCCCGCCTGCTCCGATGACGAGCATGTGCGCAGCGCGCAGGCGCTCCTGCCCCTCGACGCCAATTTCGTTCAGCAGGATGTGCCGCGAATAACGCAGCAACTGGTCGTCGTTCACGAACCCGCCTGGAAAAGAAAACGGGCCGCAGTATGCGGCCCGTTTGCTGACTCGGGTGACTAGCGCGCGGCCTTCGCGACGTTGTCAGCCTTGGGCTTTGCCACTTCGACCGGCTTGCCCTTCAGGTGATTCATCGCCTGTTGCAATTGGTAGTCGTCGGTGCTGCCGAACTCGTAGCGTCGCGCCGGCGCTGCCTTGGTCGAGGAGCCGTCGGTCGGTGCCGCGGGTTGCGCTCCGGCGCCCGGCGGTGTCGTCGTGCGCCGCGTGGCGTCCTCGGCGTTGCTGCTCTCGAGGTGCCGCATCAGATCAGCCTCGCGCACGTTGAACCCCGAGAAGTTGCCTTCCGGCGTGTCTTCGACCGCGAAGTCGGGAACGATGCCCTTGGCCTGGATCGAGCGCCCGTTGGGCGTGTAGTAGCGCGCCGTCGTGAGCTTGATCGCCGCGGGACCCTCACCGTCGAGCCGCAGCGGGATGATCGTCTGCACCGAACCCTTGCCGAACGTCTGGGTGCCGATCACCGTCGCACGCTTGTGGTCCTGCAGGGCACCAGCCACGATTTCGGAGGCCGAGGCCGAGGCGCCGTTGACCAGCACGATCAGCGGCACGCTCTTCACCTGCGGCGGAAGTTTCTGCAGCACGTCTTCACCACGGCCACGCAGATAGTCCTCCGGCGCGGCGATGAAGCGACGGCGCGAATCCTCGTTGCGCCCGTCAGTGGAGACGACCAGTGTGCGGGGCTGCAGGAAGGCCGCCGACACGCCGACCGCCGAGTGCAAGAGGCCGCCCGGGTCGTTGCGCAGATCCAGCACGAGCCCCTTGAGTGGCGCCTGCTTGTAGAGTTCGCCGATCTGTTTTACCAGGTCGTCGACCGTGCGTTCCTGGAACTGCGCAATCCGCACGAAGCCATAACCCGGCTCGAGCATCTTCGCGCGCACCGACTGAACGCGAATGACATCGCGCATCAGCTTGAATTCGAGCGGCTTGTCCTCGCCCTTGCGCGCAATCGTCAGAGTGATCGGTGTGCGCGGCTTGCCGCGCATCAGCTTCACGGCCTCGGGCAGTGTCATCCCGCGCGTGACCTTGTCGTCGATCTTGATGATGAGATCGCCGGCCTTGACTCCGGCGCGTGTCGCCGGCGTGTCGTCGATCGGAGCGATCACCTTGATGACCCCGTCTTCGGCGCCCACCTCAATGCCCAGCCCGCCAAACTCACCCTGCGTGCTGGACTGCATGTCCTTGAACGCGTCGGCGTCGAGGAACGCCGAGTGCGGATCGAGCCCGGAGAGCATCCCCGAGATCGCTTCCTGCATCAGTTTCTTGTCGTCAACCGGCTCGACGTAGTTCTGCTTGACCGCGCCGAAGACCTCGGAAAACTGGCGGATCTCCTCGAGGGGGATCTGGCCGCGCGTATCGCGGAACGCGTAGGCGGAAATACCCAGGCTGACCAGCACCCCGGCGATCGCGCCGGTACCGATCAGACCCACACTGCGTAACCTGCCAGCCATGCCACCTCCGGGAGCCGAGGCCGCGTGCGAATGCCGCCTGCCGTGAAAGACCTTAGCGCGCCGCGACCCAGCCGAGCGGGTCAAAAGGGCGGCCCTGGAAACGTAGTTCGAAGTATAGGCCCGGCACCTCGCTGCCGCCGGTATTCCCCACTGAAGCTACGACGTCTCCGACAGCAACTCGGTCGCCAACGTTCCGTAGCAGGGCCTCGTTATTGCCGTAAATGGAAAGATATCCGTCTCCGTGGTCGATCACCAGCAGGTTGCCGAAGCCGCGCAGCCAGTCGGCGAACACGATCTGACCATCGCCCACGGAGCGGACCTGCGATCCGGCGGGCGCCTGGACAAAGACTCCCTTCCATGTCGGGCCGCCCGAGCCGCCATCGCCGCGGCGCGCCGACCCGAAGCGATGAGTAACAACGCCTTTCACTGGTAAAACCAGAGTTCCCCTCTGTTGGCCGAAGTTGCCTGTGGAAGATGGGATGATGGGCGCGGTTGGCGCGATGGCGACATTGTCTTCGCCTCGCTTCGGATCCTTGGACTGGCGCGCCGAGCGCTTCGCTGCAGCCTCCCTTTCGGCGCGCCGCCGCGCACTTTCAGCCTCTTTGCGAGCCTGCTCCGCCAGGACCCGGGAAATCTGGTCGATCAGTGCGCCGAGCCGTTGCTCGTCACGTTCGAGGCGGGCAATGGACTGTCGCTGCCCGGCAATCTCCTTGGCGAGCTGGTCCAGCGCACGCTTGCGCCGTGCCTGTTCCTTCTCCAGCGATCGGCGGTCCTTTGCCTCTTCTTCGGCCAATTTGGCAATTTCCGCGCGCTTCTGCTCGGTTTGATCATGAAGGGCCGTCAATTCCAGCCGCCGCACCTGCAGCTGACTCACCGACGCCTCGGTGTCACGTGCCAGGTAGCCGAGATAGGTCGCGTCGCGCGCCAGCCGGTCCGGCTCGTCTCCCTCCAGCAGCAGATGCAGGGGGTCCCGCAGTCCCAGCCGGTGCTGCTCGCCCAACAACCGGTCAAGCTGCCGCTGCTGTTCGCCGGCACGGCTCGCCACATCCCGCTCGCGGGCCTCCAGGGCCGCCAGCTGCTGCTCGAGCCGTTCACGCGCCCGAGCAAGCTCGTGCAGGCGCCGGTTCACCTGCGAAATGGCAAGTTCGGAACTGGCGAGGGCGTCCGTCGCCTCCGAGCGCGTTGATTCCTTTGCGGCCAGTTGCCGCTTCATCTTTGCGAGCTCGTTTTGCAGGTCGCGCTGCTGGCGTTGAAGCTCTTGTTGTCGCTGCGGGGTCGGGCTGGCGGGTGCCGGAGGTTTCGCGTTCGGTTTGGCCGCGGGCGCGCTACCTTTGGCGGTCTTGGACTTCTGCTGGCCCTGTGCCGCGCCGGCGCCGGCGAGGAGTGCAGCGATCGAGAGACACGCCAGCACGCGCGCGACGTGCCGCAGGGCCGCGATCCGCTTCAAGGGCTGGGACGAGCCTGTCCCTGTGCTGCGACGGCCGCGGTGGCGCGTGCAATCTCCTCGGCGTCGCCCAGGTAGTAGTGGCGCATCGGCCGCAGCTGGTCGTCCAACTCATAGACCAGGGGGCGCGCGGTCGGGATGTTGAGGCCGACGATGTCGTCGTCCGAAATACCGTCCAGGTACTTGATCAACGCGCGGAGCGAGTTGCCGTGTGCGGCCACGATGACGCGCCGGCCGCGCTGAATCGCGGGCGCGATCGAGTCCTTCCAGAACGGCATCACGCGCACGACGGTGTCGCGCAGGCACTCGGTCGCCGGAATCTCCGACGGGGCGAGATGCTTGTAGCGCGGGTCGCGACCGGCCCAGCGCGGATCGTCGGGCGTCAGAGGATCCGGCGCGACGGCGTATGACCGGCGCCAAGTCAGCACCTGCTGTTCGCCGAAGCGCGCGGCCGTCTCGGCCTTGTTCAGCCCCTGCAGCGCCCCGTAGTGGCGTTCGTTCAGTCGCCAGCTGTGCACGACGGGGAGCCACATCAGATCCATCGCATCCTGCGTGATCCAGAGCGTGCGGATCGCCCGGCGGAGCACCGAGGTGTAGGCGATGTCGAAGCCGTAGCCCTCGCGCTGCAGCAGTTCGCCGGCGGCTTTCGCCTCCCTGCGCCCGTTATCCGTCAGATCAACGTCGGTCCAGCCGGTGAAGCGGTTGTCGAGATTCCACTGGCTTTCACCGTGGCGCAGCAGCACGAGCTTGAACATGATGGCATCGGCGCGATAGGAAGTTGACTATTCTATAATTCGCTGCTTTGCGTCAGTGCAAGTGAGACGAATTCATCGTGTCCGACTGACGCCGTTGCAGCGCGATCGTGAAGGGACAGGCAAGGCCCCTGGCGCGCGCTGCCAACCCCTGAATGGACCACTGGCCACACCGTGCAATTCCTCATCGACAACATCGTGCTCATCGCCGTCGCCTTCGTCAGTGGCGCGATGCTGGTCTGGCCACTGGTACGCGGACGCGCCAGCGGTCCGACGTTGTCCACGCTTCAGGCGACGCAGCTGATCAACTCGCGCAACCCGCAGATCGTGGACCTGCGCAAGGCCGACGACTTCTCCAAGGGATCGCTGCCGAATGCCCGCAATCTGCCGGCCGAGAAGATCGGCGACCGCCTGGCCGAACTGAAAAAGGACAAGCCGGTGCTGCTGGTATGCGCCACCGGAACGAGCGCTGGCCGCAGCGCCGCGCTGTTGCGCAGTCGAGGCTTTGCCGAGGTGTTCGTGCTGGCAGGCGGAATTGCCGGATGGCGTGAGGCTGGGCTTCCTCTGCGCAGCTGAATTTGACTGGAGTGATCGTGACGGATGTGACCATGTACAGCACGGGCGTGTGCCCGTACTGCCAGAGAGCCGAGGCCCTGCTGAAGGCGCGCGGAGTTTCTTCCATCGAGAAGATCCGCGTCGATCTCGACCCTGCCCGGCGCGATGAGATGATCGCGCGCACCGGGCGGCGAACCGTGCCGCAGATCTTCATCGGCAGCACCCATGTCGGCGGATTCGATGATCTGTCCGCCCTCGACCGTGATGGCAGGCTGCTGCCTCTGCTCGGTCAGTAAACTGCTACCAACCCGGTGCTGAAGCGGCCTCGTCGCCAGGCACCTTGCCAGGAAAATCCATGACCGACACTTCCCCCGCTGCGGCGACGCAGGCCCCCGTCTTCCAGGTCCAGCGCGTCTACCTGAAGGACGCCTCGCTGGAGATGCCCCATGCGCCGGCCATCTTTCTCGAAAGCGAGAACCCGAAGGTCGACGTCCAGCTCGAGGTCTCTGATGCTCCGGTGATCGAAGCGCTCCACGAAGTCGTCGTTCGCGTGACGGTCACGGCCAAGGTCAACGACAAGGTGCTGTTCCTCGTCGAAGGCAAGCAGGCCGGCATCTTCGAGATCCGCAACGTCCCGGCCGAGCAGAAGCCGCCGATCCTGGGGATCGTCTGCCCGGGCATCGTGTACCCGTACCTGCGTGCCAGCATTGCCGACCTGATCTCGCGCACTGGCCTGCCGCCGATTCACCTGGCCGAGATCAACTTCGAGGCGTTCTACCAGCAGCGCCTAGCCGCACTGGCCAAGCAGTCGGCCCAGCCCGCCGCGACGGCGGGCGCCAACGGCGCGGCCAGCGCCTGAACCCATGAGTCGCATCGCTGTGCTCGGCGCTGGCGCGTGGGGCACGGCGATGGCCTGTGTTCTCGCCGTACGGCACGAGGTTGTGCTGTACGCGCGCGATGCGGCGCAGGCGCGCGAACTGCAGGCCACGCGCTGCAACGCGCGCTACCTGCCCGATATTGGCTTGCCTGGTGCGCTGACGGTCGTCGACGGACTTGAAGCAGCCGTGCAGCATGCCAGCGGCGGCCTGATCATCATCGCGACGCCGACCCGCGCACTTCAGGAACTCCTGGCCGCTCTGGCGGCTCTGCGGGCCGACGCACCCGTGGCGTGGCTCTGCAAGGGCTTCGAGGAAACCGATCATCTGCTGGCGCACGAAGTGCTCGCGCGCGCCTGGCCCGAAGCCATGCACCGCTGCGGCCCGGTGTCCGGCCCGAGTTTCGCGCTCGAAGTGGCGCGGGGCTTGCCGACGGCGCTTACCGTTGCCGGTGATAGCGGCTTCTGTGAGGCAGTCACGGCGGCCCTGCATGGTGGCGCTCTGCGCATCTACTCCTCGTCCGATGTCATCGGCGTGGAAGTCGGCGGCACCGTCAAGAACGTGCTTGCGATCGCGACCGGCATCAGCGACGCCCTGGAACTCGGCCTGAACGCCCGCGCCGCGCTGATCACGCGTGGACTCGCCGAGATGACGCGCCTTGGCGTGGCGCTCGGCGGTCGAACCGAAACCTTCATGGGCCTCACGGGTGTCGGCGACCTGATCCTGACGGCGACCGGAGATCTTTCGCGTAACCGACAGGTCGGTCTCTTGCTTGGGCGGGGTCAGCGCATCGGCGAGATCGTCCAGAGCCTTGGACACGTGGCCGAGGGCGTCCGGTCGGCGCCGGCCGTGCTGGCGCGAGCGCGCCGTGCGCAGGTCGAGATGCCGCTGACCGAGGCGGTGGTCGCGGTGCTCACAAGCGACCTCACGGCGCCGCAGGCGCTCGAGCAGTTGCTTGCCCGCGATCCGAAGCCGGAAAGCGCGCTGCAATGAGCTTCTCGGCCGTCTGTGTTTTCTGTGGGTCCCAGTCGGGGGCCCGTGCCGAGTACCGTGAAGCGGCGCGTGAACTGGCGCAGGTTCTGGTCCGGCGCGCGGTCACCGTGGTCTACGGCGGCGGCCACGTCGGAATGATGGGAACGCTCGCCGATGAAACGCTGACACAGCGCGGACGCATCGTCGGCATCATTCCCCGGCACCTGATGCGTCCCGAGGTCGCTCACCGCGGCCTCACGGAATTGCTGGTCGTCGAGTCGATGCACGAGCGCAAGCGGACGATGGCCGAGCGCAGCGACGCGTTCATCGTGCTTCCCGGCGGTTACGGAACACTGGAGGAGATGTTCGAGATGGTTACGTGGCTGCAGCTGCAACTGCAGACGAAGCCGGTCGGCATCCTCAACATCGAGGGCTACTTTGACCGGATCCTCGACTTCCTGCGGCACGCCGCGCAGGAAGGGTTCATCCGGCCAGAGCACTGGGATCTGCTGATCGTCGAGCACACTGCTGAGCTGCTGCTGGACCGCCTCGAGCTGCATGCGACACAGATGAGCCACAGCCACCCGGCCCGGGTCGACCCGCGCCGCAGCTGAACGAGCTCAGTTGCCGCCGGCAAATCCATGCTGCCGCCAGGCCTCGTAGACCACCACCGCCACGGCGTTCGACAGGTTCAGACTGCGATTGCCCGCGCGCATCGGCACACGCAACCGATTGGACTCCGCAAATCGCGCACGCAGCGCCGGATCGAGCCCGCGGGACTCGGAACCGAACACCAGCCAGTCACCGTCCGCAAATGCGATGTCGTCGTATCGATGCATGCCGTGCGTTGTGCAGCAGAACATCCGCGGTGCCGGCGGTTGCTCGCGTGCGAGCAGGTCATCGAGGTTGGCATAGACGCGCAACTGCGCGTACTCGTGGTAATCGAGCCCCGCCCGACGCAGTTGCTTGTCGCTGAGGTCAAACCCGAGCGGCTGCACCAGGTGCAGCCGCGCGCCCGTGTTTGCGCATAGCCGGATCACATTGCCGGTGTTCGGGGGAATCTCGGGTTCGACCAGGACGACGTTGAACACGGTCAGGGCGTTCTTGCAACGACACGATTGATCACCTGCGCGGCGCCGGCCCGCTTGAGGACCCGCGCAATCTCGTCGAGCGTCGACCCGGTCGTCATCACGTCATCGACTATTGCGACGATGCGATCCCGGATTTCGCCCGTGACACTGTAGGCATTGCGGACATTGCTGCGGCGGGCATCGCGTGCCAGCGACTGCTGCGGGGCGGTGTGCCGGACTTTCAGCAGCGCGCGTTCGGCGAGCGGAGCGCCGGTCAAGCG
>Ga0316603_10001383_pt1 | contig 12824 bp, 7 predicted proteins | sample OWC_soil_day10_n_FD_207649 | JGI IMG/M metagenome (GOLD analysis project Ga0316603, IMG submission 207649) | Wetland soil microbial communities from Old Woman Creek delta, Ohio, United States - OWC_soil_day10_noCT | ecosystem: Environmental > Terrestrial > Soil > Wetlands | place: USA: Ohio...
GCTCGGCGACCTGCTGATTTCCGGCTGCAAGGAAGGGCCTAACAACTTCAGCTACGACGCCAAAATCAAGGGCCGCTATAACGGCGCCTTTACCTATTACGCGCTGAAAGCCCTCGGCAGCATGAAGGAAGGCGCCACCTACGCCGACTGGCACAAGGCCATCGCCAAATACCTGCCCTCAGCCAGCTACCCACAGGCACCACAGATCGTCGGCAGCGCCGGCGCACGCAAGGGCAAGATTTTCGAATAAGCTGTTTGCAGCCACCGACCCAACGAGGAGACTCGCATGTCCCAGCGCCTCTACAAGATTCGCGGCAGCCGCGAAGACGCCATTCGCCGCAATGCCGGCGGCCCGCAGCCGCTGTTCCGTTTGTTGCCGGGAACTGCCCGGGATGGCAGCGGGGATCAAGTGGAGGTCAGCGGCGAAACCGTGGTTCGGGTCGAACTCGACAACGGTTTCGTGCTGTGGAGCCGGGTCGATGACCTGTCACGCGATTTCGGTACGCCCCCGGCCCGCGATGGCAGCGAGGCCTGGGACTTCACCCGCCTCACCCCGCGCCACACGGCGAGCAGCGAACGCGGGTTGGGCGGACTGGCGATTCGCGTGCTCGAATTTTTTGGCGTCGATCTGGCCGAAAAAGCCGCCGGAAAACTGGGCAAGCATTTCGAGGAAAAACTGCTCGGCAAGCATCCGCCCGGTTTATACCGGCTCGACCTGGCGGCTGACTTTGCCCTCAAGCCGGTCGCCGAGAAGGAGGTCTTGCCTGCCACGGCCGGACCGCTGCTGGTTTTCCTGCACGGCACAGCCTCATCCGGCGAGGGCAGTTTCGGCAAGCTGTGGGATCCCGGCAACACCGAAGGCGCACGCCTGCGCGAAGCCCTGTTGCCAACCTATGGCGACCGCGTCTTTTCGCTTGAACACCGGACGCTGACGGAAAGCCCGATCGACAACGCACTGGCCCTGGCCAAACGCCTGCCCGAAGGGGCCGAAATCCATCTGGTCAGCCATTCCCGAGGCGGCCTGGTTGGCGAAGTAATGGCCCTGTCCGGCTGCACTAACCTGGCCGAGACATTGACCAAGGAACACGTCAAGACACTGTTCGCCGCTGACCGCACGCTGGCACCGCAACTCGGCCTGCTGCCGCTCTCCGATGCCGAGATGAAGGCCCGCGATGCCGCCTACGACAACGACCGCAAGCTGTTGCTCGAGCTGATCGGCGTCTTCGCCAAGAAGAAACTGCGCGTTGGCCGCTTTGTCCGCGTCGCCTGCCCGGCCCGCGGCACCACGCTGGCCTCCGGCCGCCTTGACCGCTGGCTGTCGGTGCTCGATTACGTTGCCACCGCAGCCACCGGCGACGGCCTGTTCGCCGACGGGCTCGATTTCCTGCTCGCCGTCGTCAAGGAGCGCACCGATCCGCGCACCCTGCCCGGCGTCGAAGCGATGATGCCCGGCTCAGCGCTCACCCGCCTGCTCAACAACACGCCGGAACTGGCCAGTAGCGCCGACCTGTCGGTGATCGCCGGCGACATCCAGGCCGGCGACGGCCTGTGGAACACCCTGAAGGTGCTGGCCTCCGACTGGTTCTACAAGAATGAACATGACCTCGTCGTCGACACCGCCTCGATGAGCGGCGGCCTGCCGCGCCTCGGCAGTGGCGCCCGCGTCCGCCAGGATCAGGGCCCCAAGGTCAATCACTTCCGTTATTTCACCAACGAACAAAGCGTGCGCTGGCTGCGCGCCGGCCTGACCCGCACCGACGGTGACAGTGGCGGCTTTCAGACGATCACTCCCAAAGGCTATCTCGGCCCGCGCTGTGCGGCGGCGGTCACTCGCAGCCGTGGCGGCAACAAGCCACGGCCGATTGTCGTCATGCTGCCCGGCACCATGGGCAGCGAACTGAATGCCGGCGACGACGCGGTCTGGCTGAACTACTGGTCCCTGCTCAAGGGCGGCCTGAAGAAAATCGCCATGGGCCGCGACAGCATCACGCCGGTCGGGCTGGTCGACCAGTTCTACGGCCCGCTGGTCGAATTCCTGGCGCGTAGCCATCAGGTCGAAATCTTCCCCTACGACTGGCGCTTTTCCGTCCGCAAGGCGGCGGCCAAGCTGGCTGTCACGCTCGAACCGCTGGTCAGCCAGGCCGAACGCTCCGGCCAGCCGCTGCGCCTGGTCGCCCACTCGATGGGCGGCCTGGTCGTCCGCTCGATGATCGCCGATGGCGGGCCCGGCACGGCACTGTGGAAGCGCATCATCCGCCTGCCTGGCAGCCGCTTCCTGATGCTCGGCACGCCCAACCTCGGCTCCTACGAAGCCGTGCGCTGGCTGACCGGCTTCAATCCGACTCAATCCAAGCTGTCGCTCCTCGACATCACGCAAAGCACCGACCAGATTGTTGGCCTGGTCGCTCGTTATCCCGGGCTGCTCGAACTATTGCCCTTCGCGCCGGATGATCCGGATTTTGCCGATCAGTCGCGGTGGACAGCCCTGCGCAAGGAACTCGGCGCCCGCTGGGATACCGCCGAAAGTGCGGACCTGCAGGAAGCCGCCGCAACCTGGAAGTTTCTCAGGACTGCACCGCCCGATCCGCAGCACATGGCCTATGTCGCCGGCTGCCAGCCGGCCACGGTGATCGACTATCAGCTCAGCGCCGGCGACATTCCCTTCCGTCCCGACCTCAAGCGCCTCGAATTCGTCGCCACTCGCGAGGGCGACGGCACGGTGGCCTGGGCCTCCGGGCGCCTGCCGGGGGTGCCGGTCTGGTACGTCGACAACACCGCGCACGACATGCTGTGCGCTCAGCCCAAGGCCTTCCCCGGCTATCTCGACATTCTGGTCAATGGCCAGACCAGCCTGCTACCCAGCGCGCCTCCGGCCCGCAGCCGCAGCGCGGCCGGCGAGGAACGCTTTGTACTGCCCTCCGCCCCACCCGCCGATGGCATTCCGTCGCCCGATGAAATCGCCGGCTTCGGCTTCTCCGGTCAACTGCCCGAGCTGACTGAAGGCGAACGGCAATCGCCACCAATCGAGGTCAGCATCCGCCACGGCAACCTGACCTACGCCCGACACCCGGTGCTCGTCGGCCACTACCAAGGCGACACGGTGATCAGCGCCGAAGCGGTACTCGACCGCCAACTCGGCAACCACCTGACCCGCCGGCTCGACCTCGGCATCTACCCAGGGCCGCTCGGCAGCCACACCGTTTTCCTCAACGATTCGCCAACGGCCAAGCCGATGGGTGCCCTCGTCGTCGGCCTCGGCCAGATCGGCGGGCTCAGCCCGGGTCTGCTCGAATCCTCGGTGCGTGATGCCCTGCTCGATTTCGCCCTGAAGGTCGCCTACTGGCCCGATGCCCGCTTCGGTGAAGAAGGCCGGCCGCGTTCGGCCGCCGTCACCTGCCTGCTCGTCGGAACCGGCGCCGGTGGCCTGCCGATCGGCGACTCGCTGGAAGCCATGCTGCGCGCCGCCATTGCCACCAACGCAGCGCTGGCCGAACATGAACTGGAAGGCCGCGTGCTGATCGACCGCCTCGAACTGCTCGAACTCTACGAGGATGTCGCCATCTCGGCGGCCGAGGCACTCGGTCGGATCCTGCTCAACGAGCAGCTTGCCCCGGCCATCCGCTGGCCGTCCGGCTGCGTTGAAAGCGCCCAGGCTGGCCGCCGCCGGGTGCGATTCGACACCCCCAACGAGTGGTATCAGCGCCTCGAAATCGTCCGCCAGGACGACCGCCTGCGCTTCCTTTTCCCGACCGATCGGGCTCGCGCCGAAGAAACACTGGCCACTGGGCAACTGGCGCTGGCCGACGCCTTCGTCAGGATCGCCAGCCGCGACACCGGCCAGAACTCGGAAGCGGCCAAGACGCTGTACGAAATGCTGCTGCCACTGCGCCTGCGCGAACTGTCGCCGCAGCAGGGCAACCTGGTCGTCATCGTCGATAGCCAGTCGGCCCGTTATCCGTGGGAGCTGCTCGAGAACCGCTGGAGCGTCGGCGAACGTCCGCCCTCGGTCGCCGCCGGCTTCGTCCGCCAGTTCCGCACCGCCGACTTCCGTCAGCGGCCGGCCCACGGCCTCGCCAACACGGCGCTGGTCATCGGCAATCCCGACCTGCAGAACCATCCCGACTTCTGCGACCTGCCCGGCGCCCGTGACGAGGCGCAACAGGTGGCCGAGCAACTGGCCGCCAACGCTTACGATGTGCTCGACTGCATCGAACAGACGGCGACGCCGATCATGGAGTCGCTGCACAGGAACAGCTGGCGCATCCTGCATCTGGCCGGGCATGGCGTGCATGAATATCCGATGCCGGCCGGCAAGGTCTCCGGCATGGTGATCGGTCCGGACAATTTCCTGACTCCGGGCGACATCGCGCAGATGCGCTTCGTGCCGGAACTGGTCTTCGTCAATTGCTGCCATCTCGGCCGCGTGGACGGCAATCGCGATCTCGACCGCCTGGGTCTGGCGGCCAACCTCGGTGAGGAATTCATCCGCATGGGCGTGCGTGCCGTGATCGCCGCCGGCTGGGCGGTGGATGACCGGGCCGGGCAGGCCTTCGCCGCCACTTTCTACCGCGGCATGCTGGCTGGCGAAGCTTTTGGCGAAGCCATCCGCGTCGCCCGCGAGGATGTCTGGCAACGCTTCCCGGACGTCAACACCTGGGGTGCCTACCAGTGCTACGGCGATCCCGACTTCCGCTTCCACCGCGATGGCTCGGCTCCACAGCACGCCGTCACGCCGTTCGCAACAGCCCACGAACTGGTCGCTGAATTTGAAAACATCGCTGCCGACCAGCGCGCCGGCGCCACGGACGACGCCTGCGGCAAGATCGAACGACGCCTGGCACGCATTCCCGCCTGTCAGAAGGAAAGCTGGCTGGCCCGGGCCGATGTGCAAGCCGCGCTCGGTCTGGCCTGGGGCGAGGCCCGCTGCTGGCCGGAAGCCATCGCCTGTCTGGGAAAGGCGCTGACGGCCGACAAGGGCGACTGCTCGATGCGTGCGCTGGAGCAATATGCCAATTTCCGGGTGCGCTACGCGGCCGAACTCTGGCAAGGCGCCAGCCACAAAGCCGCCAGGACCCGCGAGAAACTGCGGGTCGAGCAGGCCGAACTGATTGAATCGGCCATTCTCGATCTCGACACCCTGTGCCGCCGTGCCCCCACCGTCGAACGCCTGAACCTGCTGGGCAGTGCCTACAAGCGACTGGCCCTGGTCGAGGAAGAAGGTCCGCGCCGGATGGAAGCGCTGGTCAACATGGCCCAGCACTACCGGCTGGCCTACGAGCGGCGGCACGACGCCTACGCTTTCACCAACTGGCTGGCCGGCGCCCTGCTCACCGCCCAGCGCGGCGAATCGCCGGCAGCGGCCGATCCGGTTGCCATGCAACGTGAACTCGACAGCCTGCTGCGCGACCTGTCGCAACGCAACGAATACGACCCGAATTTCTGGGACAGTGCCAGCCTGGCCGACCTGCAGCTGATCAAGCTGCTGTCAAAACCGGCGGCGCCACCACGAAAACGGGGCGAGGCGGCATCGCCGGCACCGGGTGTTGCGGTGCTGCACGCCTACCGCGATGCCATCGCCCGCGGCGCCAGCCCGCGCGAAGTGTCGTCGGTGGCCGAGCATATCGACTTCCTGCTCGCCCTGTGGGCGCCGGATGACAAGGCGAACCGGCGCATCCTCGAACAGATTCAGGAGAACCTGTCATGAGCCCGCGTCCGAAAAAAGCCACTGCCACCCCCGAAGTGACGCCCAAGTTTTTCCGCCGCAAGCGCGCGGCACCAACACCCGTTGCTCGCGACGTAGAGCCTGATTTTTCGAAAACGCCGCTCGACCAGATTCCCCTGAGCGGCCTGTCACCTCGCGCCCTGATCGCCCCCAATTTCAGGGTCTATGAACTGACCCGCTCCGATCTGGCAGCGCGTCAGGGCATCGACAACGGCTTCGCCAGCGATGGCGAACTGCGCGCTGCAATTCATCTTGCCCGCCATGTGCTGCAACCGATCCGCGACAAGTTTGGCTCGTTTACGCCGAACAGCGTCTATCGCAGCCAGAAACTGGAACGCTCGCTGAAGAACAAGCCGGCGACCTGGCTCAGCACCAGCCAGCATGCCCGGGGCGAAGCCTGCGACATCGAGATCGTCGGCATGGCGACGCTGGAACTGGCCGCTTGGGCGCGTGACCATCTGGCCGATTTCGACCAGATCATCTGCGAATGCTACGACCCGGCCAAGGGACCGAATTCCGGCTGGGTGCACATCTCGCTGAAAGCCCCCGGCACCGGCACCAATCGCAAGCAATGCCTGAGCTATGTGCGTGACCCGGGCAGCGGTCGACTGGTCTACGTCACCGGCCTGACGGCAATGGTCTGAGGCATGCTGTCCGGCAAGATTGCCACCCTGCTGATCCTGGCCACCTTTTTATCGGTGATTGCGGCCCTGATCGTCGTCAGCCGTTATCGGTCAGCAATGAAACGACTGATGCAGGTCCCCGTGGCGGCGACGGGCTCGGGCGCGGAGCAGTCCCCGGCTGATTCAAGCCGGCTGCCCCCCCCAGCCGCAATCGGCCTGGCTGACAATCGGCGTGCCTACTGGAATCTGCTCGCAGCCTTCTGCGGCCTGACCCTGCTCATCGCGCTGACGCGAACGCTGATCACGCAATGGATCGCCGACGGACCGATCACCATCAAGACGGTGGCCGCGCTGGGTGCCGCCTACGCCTGGCCTGTCCTGCCGGTCCTTGCCATGATCGGGCGCTGGAGCCGCTGGCGCTTCGTCGGCGCCATGCTGCTCTGGCTCATCGCGGCCGTTGCCCTGCTCACCTGGCGAACCAATGAAAATGTCCAGTTCATTCAGGTGCTGAAATGGATGTCCTTCGACATCGGCCTGCCACTCGTATTCGTTACCGCCATCTGCCTGGGCAGCGCCAGCCGTGCCATCGCCCCCTGGCTGGTTCCGCTGTTCGTGCTGCTGCTCTGGTCATCGCAAGCCGGCATCGACCTGCTGGAGGCCGAATTCAAAGGCGACAGCCCCATTTTCCACAGCTTCCTCAACACATTTGGCGGCACCGGCTCCATCGTCGCCGCCGCCATCCTGCCCTGGGTGATCGCCTGGTGGCCGGCTCGTCAGGTCGGCCGCTGGCTGGCCAAGGCCTACAGCAACCGTGCCGTATCGGAGCTCTTCTACCTGTTCACCGCCGTCTGGGTCATTGCGCTGGCCTGGCCGGCCCTTGGTGCCATCGCCAGCCTCGGCTGGGGCGCCCTCGTCGTCTTCCTGCCGCTGCTCTGGATTCCGCTTGGTGCCCGTTTCATGCAGGCCACCACCGGCCAGCGCCACCCCGGCCGGCCGCCCACCCTGCTCGTATTGCGTGTCTTCCAGCAGGACGCCAATGTTCAGGATCTCTTCAACCGCGTCATCGAACGCTGGCGCCTGACCGGCAACACCGTGCTGATCGCCGGCACCGACCTCCTCACCCATACCACCGACCCCGACGACATTTTCACCTTCCTCGACGGCCGTCTTGCCGAGCGCTTCATCCACAGCCCGGCCGATGTGCCGCGCCGGATCGCCGCCTTTGAATGGCAGCCCGATGTCGAAGGCCGATACCGCGTCAATGAATGCTATTGCCACGACACCACCTGGCAACTGGCGCTGGCCGAACTGCTGCGGGTCAGCGACGTAGTCCTGATGGACCTGCGCAACTTCGTCGCTGCCAACCGGGGCTGTCTCTACGAACTGGAAACCCTCTCCTCCGCGCCCGGGCTGAAGCGTATCGTCGTGCTGGTCAACGACCGCACCGAGCTGGCCGCCGCCCAGGCAGCAACCAGCCAGGCTCCGGCCGGGCGTTTCGTCTGGGTCGCCCAGCAAGGCGACACACCACCGGCAACCGAGCAGGTGCTGGCCCCCTTGTTGGCCAAGGCCCCGGCCTGAGCGCGCCACTACCTTTTGGAATGCCGTGTGCGGCATGAGCCGAGCTGACCAGCTACACATGTTCATTCAAAAATCGATGCGAGAGAGCCGCCTTTGACCTGTCCACCTTGCATCTCGCCTCATGATCGTGCTATCAGTTGCCCCATGAGCCGTCCTTCACACCCCACCACCCGCTCCGCGTGCCCCCTGCGATGAGCCGCCAGAACCCCCGCCGTAGTCTGGCCAAGGAGCTTGCCGCTGCGGCCGCCAGCTATCAGGTAGCCGCCGTCATTCCGCACTGCGTCACATGCTCGAAGCCCTGCTGCCGACTCGACCCGCTCGTCCTCGAACTCGAGTGGAAACAGCTCAAGGTAATCTGGCTACTTGACGAATCACGCAACGCCTTCGACCGGCGCCTCGCTTCAGGCAAAGGCCCGGAGGAAATCAGGTCAGCGGATGGCCTCTACTTTGCGCACCGCAAAGTCTGCCCTGCCTACGACGAAGGGCACGGCACGTGCCGGGTTTACGATCAGGATATCAAGCCGGCAGGTTGCTCTGACTTCCCGGTTTATGAAGATCAGGGCAGCATCACCGCCGACCTTCGCTGCGAAGCCGTTGACCTCAAGGCGCTGGTCGCCTGGATTGCTCGCGCTATCGGGCCGGAGTTCCGCATCATCCAGTCTGCCGACGCCGAGTTCCCCTTCCTGGTCACGCTCTCGGTGAAAGGCGGGGGCCGGCCAGGCCAGGGCCGTTAAAGCACCGACGAAGCGCCGGAATCACTGTCAAGACATCGTGTCTGCGGCGTAGTCATCCATCCTCAAAAATGCAACCACTTTGTGGCAGACTATCGGCATACAGGTGCGCGAGGCCATGGCCTGGCCCTTGTGATCGTCCCTGAATACGCAGCAAAAGATCTCCAGCCTGAGCAAACCGCCCCCGGCATTGTCCTGTTGCCCTCTGGGCTCAATCATTACGACCCGATAACACTGTCTGGAATTCGTCCTAGTGCATAGTCCCACGCTTCTCATTCTCGCCACGATCCTGATGGGGATCATGACCCTGATGTTAATGGCGGCCTGGCGCTTCAATCGGCAGATTGCCGGATTTGGCTCCTGGGCCACATCCTATTTCTTCGGCACCTTGTTTTGCGTCAGCCTGCTGGTGCGGACGGCAGTTCCCGAAATCTGGTCAGTTATCGCTGCGCAAAGCCTGCTCTTCCTGATGGCCTACATGAGCCTGAGAGGGACACGGGCCTATGTCGGCCGACCCCAGTTCTCACCCGGCTACGCCGCTTTGGCGGTACTCCTGCTCATTGCCGCCTCGGCTTACTTCACGGCGATTCAACCCAATCCCGGCATTCGCTTCACACTGTCGAGCCTGATGGCCGGCGCCATTTTTCTGCTCTGCGCAAAAACCATCGCCACAGGAAAAATTCAGGAGTACCCGGCACGCTACCTCTTTGCCGGTGCTTGCGGGGGGCACGGTGTATTTTTGCTGCTTCGCCCCTGGCTATTCAGTCTGGGCAACACCGGCATCTTCGATGCAGCGCAGGCAATCACCGTCTCCCAGTTCGTCATGGTCGAATCCATCGCGGCCATCGTCCTGATGGCCTTTGGCATTGTCATGCTGGCCAATGAACAAGTGACGCTCGAATTAAGAACGATCGCCGAAAGGGATCCACTGACCGGCGTATTCAACCGCCGTTCCTTTCTCACCTTGCTGGACAAGTGCATCAGCCAGGCGGACCGGACGAACACAGCGCTGTCGATCATGCTGATCGACCTCGACCATTTCAAAAGGGTCAATGACACCTGGGGTCACAAGAGCGGCGATGAAGCCTTGCGCCATTTCGTGGCTGTTGCCGTGCACAGTGTACGTAACGGGGACATCATCGGTCGCATCGGCGGTGAAGAGTTTGCGATTCTGCTACCCAATACGGGCCTGACCGAGGCCGGGGCTGTTGCCGAGCGCCTGCGCGGCGATGTGGCGGCGAAACCACTCGACAACGAACAGGGTGACATCCCCTTGACGGTCAGCATTGGCGTCACGCATCACTACAATATCGAGGCGCCGGAAGTCACGCTGCATCGTGCAGATAACGCCATGTACTTGGCAAAAAAGAACGGGCGTAACCGGGTTGAAGTGGCAGCCTGCCCAAGCAGCGCCGGCAAACCTGAATCGCCGGACAATCCGCCTGAGTCGGGTCAGCAAGGCGAGGAGCGCCAAGCCACAAGCCTTTGAATATGCTTCGTCCAACCAGCGAGAATCGACGCTGGCGAACGCATGAAAAACCAGTACGCATCTCTTGAATGTTCCCCGGATTCAAAGCAGACTGGCGAAAAAAACCAAGACTTCAAACCAAGCGCAGCCAGACCAAAATCACGCTTCCCAGGGAGGAGCGATGACGATGAATCAACAAGAGTTTGAACGTGCCTTGCAGGCATGTGCTTCGGAACCAATCCATCAGATCGGTCACGTTCAGCCTCATGGGGCGCTATTGGCCATTTCATGCGATAAGCCCCACCGGGTTTGCCAGGCCAGCCAGAACATCGCCGAATTTGTCGGACGGGATCTTGAAAACGTTCTGAATCAGCCGCTGGCCAACGTTCTTGGCTTGTCGGCACTGGCCCATATCGACGAATTGATCCTCGCGATCAACGAGCAACCGACGGCTAGCGGCAAAATCGTCGTACAACTCGATGCAGCGCCGGTTGAATTGATGCTTCATGTCTATGCTTCAGACAACCTGATCGTGCTGGAAATGGAGCGTGACGAAGGGCGGCATCAGGAAGCACTGCTGGCCGACCTGCTCCTCCAGACCCAGCAATCCATGTTGCGCACGGATTCCTATTTTGAAACCGGACGATATTTCGACCTCATCGTCCAACTGGTGCGATCGCTCACCGGATACGACAGCGTTATGGTTTATCGCTTCGATCCGCACTGGAATGGCGAAATCATTGCGCAAAGTCGCATCGAGAAAGCACCGTCCTATCTGGGCATGCACTTCCCGGCCAGTGACATCCCGGCGCAAGCCAGGCGGCTATACACGACCAACCTCGTCCGCACGGTTGCCAATGTCGATGCTTGCCCTGTCCCGATCGTGCCGGAACTTAACCCCACCAAAGGGCAACCGCTCGATCTCACCTACTCGGCGTTAAGAAGCCTTTCCCCGATCCACATCGAATATCTGCGCAATATCGGCGTCCACTCGTCGATGGTGATCTCGCTGATCCAAAACGGCAGGCTATGGGGATTGATCGCCTGCCATCATCTGGCTCCAAAGCCAGTTTCGATGGGCCTGCGCGAAGCCGCCATATTTCTCAGCCGCCTGGTTTCCTCTCGCCTGTCGACCATTGAAGCCATGGAGCAAACTCAGCTGACCGACAGCGCCAATCTGATTGTCGGCGATTTGCTGCGGGCACTGCCCATGTCGCCGGTTCGAGAAATCCTGCTTCGTCTCATGCCGGAACTCCAGGAACTGCTGAGTGCCAGTGGGATGATTGTGGTGGTTGAGGGAGAAATCCACCTTTCTGGTGATGTCCCGGATCAGGAGCAGATCACACAGCTGCGTCACTGGCTTTCGAGCACCCCGAAATCCGAAGTCGCGTTCAGTGATTTCCTTGGCAGAGATTGCCCCGAACTGGCCGGTGCCGCTGAGAGCATGGCCGGGATACTCACGACGCCGCCTTCACCGGATATGCATAACTGCATCATCTGGTTGCGCAAGGAGAAACCCCGAACCATCAACTGGGCCGGGAAATATGAAGAAGGTTTTGTCCAGAATGCGGCGGGCAACTATCGCCTGACTCCAAGAAAATCCTTCGAACTATGGACGGAATCATGGCGCGGCCGCTGTTCACCGTGGACGCCAGTGGAGATTGGCGTCGCCACCATGCTGGCGCTGGCCATTCCCGAAAGCCTCTCGCAAAAGAAATTGCTGGAAGAGGCGCAGGAACTGCAACTCGGAGCGGAGGCGGAGCTGCGCATGCACCGTGACCATCTGGAGCAACTCGTCCAGCACCGCACACTGGAATTGTCGATCGCCAAGGAAGCTGCCGAGTCCGCCAACCGGGCAAAGACAGCCTTCCTGTCCAGCGTCTCGCATGAACTGCGAACGCCCATGAACGCAATCATGGGCATAACAACGCTGGCACAACGTCGGACGGAAGATCCCAAGTTGCTCGATTATTTCGAGAAGATGAAGGAAGCATCGGCGCGACTGCTCGCGGTCATCAACGACATGATCGCCATTTCGGAGATCGAGTCAGAGCGACTGACCCTGAACCTGAAAGAGTTTCAACTGACTGAAATCACGGATCACGTCAAAAAACTGATGATGCCGAAAGCGGTTGAGAAAAATCTCGCCCTGGAATTCGAGAATCTCGCTGACATGGGCTCGCTTTCGTTGTACGGCGACCGTGATCGTGTCGGTCAGATCCTCCTCAGCCTCATCGACAACGCGCTCAAATTCACGTCCGTTGGCTCAATCTCGGTCCGCGTGAATGTCAGCTCAAAAGACACATCACACGTTTTGATCAGGTTTGAAGTTCAGGATACCGGCATCGGGGTGAGCGATGAGGCCCGATCAAAGCTATTCCGCGTCTTTGAACAAGCTGACGGCGCAGAAAACCGACGGTATGGCGGAACGGGTCTCGGTCTGGCCATTTGCCTGCGGCTGGTCAAACTGATGGGTGGCGATATTGGTGTGAAGGGCAACGAAGGTCCGGGCAGCACGTTCTGGTTCTCCGTTCTGCTGCCGGTCATTTCCAGCCACCCGTTGCAGCAGGGCTGATGAGTTCCATCGACAAGATCAGGTCTTTTGCTGATCGCCTGCGCATGGAAACTCCTCCGGTACATCTTGGACTCGACCACCACCCTCTGCTTTCCCCGTTGATTCATGCCTCGCTGAGCAACGCGGC
>Ga0316603_10001386_pt1 | contig 12820 bp, 10 predicted proteins | sample OWC_soil_day10_n_FD_207649 | JGI IMG/M metagenome (GOLD analysis project Ga0316603, IMG submission 207649) | Wetland soil microbial communities from Old Woman Creek delta, Ohio, United States - OWC_soil_day10_noCT | ecosystem: Environmental > Terrestrial > Soil > Wetlands | place: USA: Ohio...
CGCCGCTCATATTTCAATTCATGATCATCGGGTCGAGGTGGAGGTTCTGTGGACCTCCGACCCTGATGGTGTACTTGTAAAGGGTACGGGGTGCGGGCGCGTCGTAGGTGCAAAATACGGCGTACCCGTTTGCCACTGTCTGGCAGACTGCCGCAACGACACTCCCATCGAGCTTCTTGATCTCGATCGCCGCTGAGTCCGGGAACTTGTAGTCGCCGTTCTGCTCGAGCGACCAGGCAATACGGTTCTTTCGATCGGTGCCCTTCAACGGCAGGGTGGGCTCCTGATTGATCACGATGATGTCGTCGAAGACAAAAACGTTTGGATTGCCGGGTACGGGCCTCTGGACAAGTAGTGAATTGAAGCCGGAAAGAACCGGTAGGGAATCGCTGGAAGTGCCCATCCTGCCGGCTGTGCAGGCGGTAAGCGTCAGGACGGCAGCCACAACGATAAGAGTCGCTTTGTTCATTTCATTCCCCTGGGTGCCAAAATGATCGACATCCTTCCTCTTTGATTCCCCCGCTGCGGCCGGACGCAGTCGCGATCGATGCGCTCACTCAGCCAATCCGTCGGTCAATACTCGAAAGGGATGCGGAGCCTGGCCGAGTTGGTTACAGCGGCCGCTCATTTTGTGTAATACCAACTTGTTGCGCAAGGGAATATTCACAATGTTCAATGAACAGCGTCAGCCGGCGCTGCCCCTGATAGTCATCAATCGCGGGGCGGAAGGCGAGCCGTGCTCGGCGCGGCAAGAGTTCGGTGTGGCGAAAGAAGATGCCATTGAACCGCCGGCCGTCCAACTCCAGACCAAGCTTCAGGTGCCGGTCCTTGACGAGCCGCTGCTCGACGACATCGAACTCCTGCGCGAACAATGGCGCCGGGAATCCCTGGCCCCAGACGTGCTGTTCGCAGGCCTCGACGAGTCCAAACGTGAATTCGCTGGGTTCGAGAGCGCCATCCGTCGCAACGGTGCGGTCGAAGATCGAGCGGTCGCATGACGATCGGGTTGCCGCCTCGAATGCCGCGACGAAATTCTCATACTCGCCGGCCGTGAGCGTCAGCCCGGCTGCCATCGCGTGCCCGCCAAAACGCCTCACCAGTGTTGGAGCAACCTTGGTGACGAGGTCGAGTGTGTCGCGCAGGTGCACGCCCTCGATCGAGCGGCCGGAACCGCGCAGTTCCGACTCACCAGCGCGCGCGAACGCAATCGTCGGGCGGTGGTACTTCTCCTTGATGCGCGAGGCGACCAGCCCGACGACGCCCTGGTGCCAGGACTCGTCGAAAAGGCAGATCGTGCTGCGCTGCTGGACCACGGCGTCGTCGATCGCAGCGAGGGCATCAAGCTGCATGTCGCTTTCGATCTCGCGCCGTTCGCGATTCAGCTCATCCAGCTGCTGGGCCAGCGCGAGCGCACGCTCGAAGCTGTCGGTGGTGAGGCACTCGATCCCCACGGTCATGTCGGTCAGGCGCCCGGCGGCATTGATCCGCGGGCCGATCGCAAAGCCGAGATCCGCCGCACGCGCCGTGCGCGCATCGCGGCCGGCGACCTGGAACAGCGCCGCGATACCCGGATGCAGCCGTCCGCTGCGGACGCGCTGCAGCCCCTGCGCGACGAGCACGCGGTTGTTGTGATCGAGGCGCACGACGTCCGCGACCGTCCCGAGCGCGACGAGATCGAGCAGAGTGTCGAGACGCGGTTGCGATGCCAGATCGAAGCGGCCGCGTGAGCGCAACTCGGCGCGCAGCGCCAGTAGCACATAGAACATCACGCCGACGCCGGCCAGGTGCTTGCTCGGAAAGCCGCAGCCTGGCTGGTTGGGATTGACGATGCACGCTGCGTCCGGCAGGACGGCTCCGGGCAGGTGGTGATCGGTGACCAGGACATCGATGCCAAGTTCATTCGCGCGCGCCACGCCTTCGACGCTGGCGATGCCGTTGTCGACGGTGATCAGCAGGTCGGGCTGGCGTTGTGCCGCCAGGTCGACGATCTCGGGCGTCAGGCCATAGCCATACTCGAAGCGGTTCGGCACGAGGTAGTCCACCGAGGCCTGAGATCCTGCGGCGAGCATGCGCAGCCCGCGCAGCCCGACGGCGCATGCAGTGGCGCCGTCGCAGTCGTAGTCCGCCACGATCAGCAGGCGAGCCTCGGCATCGATCGCGTCGGCCAGCAGGGAAGCTGCAGCGTCGATGTGCGAAAGAGCACCCGGCGCGATAAGCCCCTCCAGCGAAAGCCGCAATTGCTCGTCGCCGGTGATCCCGCGCGCGGCCAGCGCGCGGGCGAGCGGCGCCGGCATGCCGGCGGCCGCCAGGCGCCGTGCCACAGCCGGGTCGTAGTCGCGCGTGATGAGTCGGGTCATTCGGCCAGGGCTTCTTCGAGTGCGGTGCGGCGCCAGAAACAGTATCGGTCCGACGGTCTGGCGAAGCGCACACGAATACGCTCGCGTCCCGTCATCACGAGTTCAAGCGTAGCGGACGGCGGCAATGATGCGAGTCTGCGGTCGATCGCCTGCATCGCGACAAGCCACCCCGACCAGTCAGCCTCGCGAGCGAGGCAGAGTGCGTCATCCCAGACGAGCAGTGCGTCACCGTTCACGTCATCGTCCGGCCTGGCGATCGTGGCGCCGGCCGCGATCGCCAGGCCCTGCAGGTCAACACGTTGCGTGTGCACCCGCGGCCAGCGCAGCGGCGTTCGCGAACTCCAGGTTCCACCGCCGTGCAGCCACAGCGAATTGATGACGGGCAGGCCGTTGGCTTCACGGTCCCGGTTGACGGGGTCCGCGTGCCAACGCATCTGTATTTCGTTGAGCAGGCGGCTCCAATGCAGCGCATCGCCGTCGTCCGCCCCGGCGACGGGCAGCGGCTGGCCGAGCACCGCCGACAGCGGCCGTGGCGCCATCGTCCACGCGCGATCAGCGCGCAGGAACCACTCAGCCCCCTGCCGCTGAAGCGCGCAGCACGCGGGCCGCAGCGCCTCGTTCGCAACAGAAATCAACGCGTCGGCTTCGGCCTCGCTGGGCATTGCGTTCCCGAGGTCCTGCACGATGAGGCTGTCGCGACCGATTGCGATGTGAACCGGATCGGCCTGCCACAGGTGCAGTTTCTCGTCATGCAAACCGGCCAGTGCCGCCCACGCATACGGTGCTGTGGGCGCCGGCGGCGCCACGCCGTAAACCTCGCGCGCCAGCCATGTCGCATCGGCCAGTCCCGCAGCCGAGGTTGAGTCCGAAGCTGCGCTGGAGCCGCGCAGCAGCCGCGCCAGCGTCGGCGCCTCTAGCGACGCCGTCAGTTCCGCGGCCAGCGGGGCAGGGACCAGTGATCCGGGAACAACTGCTGTCAAGTGCATTCGAGCCATTCTAAGAGCCGCACCTCGTCCGGCGGATCGGTACTGAATCGGCGCACGAGGGTGCTTGGATACAATCGATTCGCTTCGGCCTCGTTCCCCTTGAACCTCCCCTACGAACTCCGCATCGGGCTGCGCTACACGCGCGCCGGTCGCCGCGCGCGCCGGCGCAACGGTTTCATCTCGTTCATTTCGGGCATTTCGATGGCTGGCATCGCCCTCGGCGTCATGGCGCTGATCGTCGTGCTGTCGGTGATGAACGGCTTTGTGTCCCAGGTTCGGGATCGCATGTTGTCGGTGGTGTCGCACATCGAAGTGTTCTCGCTGGGCACGCCGATCGACTGGAAAGAGGTGGAGCAGAGCGCGCGAAAGAATCCGGAGGTGATCGGTGCAGCGCCCTATATCAATGCCCAGGCACTGCTGACACGGGGTGACGCGGTCCGCGGCGTTCTGGTACGCGGCATAGAGCCGGAGGCCGAACCGGCGGTTTCGGACATCGCATCACAGGTCCGCGGCGAGCCGCTGACGGCACTCAAGGACGGCGAATTCGGGATCGTGCTTGGTGGCGAACTGGCGCGTGCGCTCGGCGTTGCGCTGGGCGAGAAGATCACGCTGATCGCGCCGCAGGGGCAGGTGACGCCGGCCGGCGTGGTGCCGCGGCTGAAACAGTTCACCGTGACCGGCACCTTCGACTCCGGCCACTACGAATATGACAGTGCGCTCGCGCTGGTGCACATCGGCGATGCGCAGCGGCTGTTCCGCATCGATGGGCCCACCGGCGTGCGGCTAAGGATCAAGGACATGCAGCGGGCCACGGAGGTTGCCTCGCAGCTGGTCAAGACCCTGCCGCCCAACCTGCTGGTGCGTGACTGGTCGCGCCAGAACCCGAGCTGGTTCGCGGCGGTGCAGGTCGAAAAGCGCATGATGTTCCTCATCCTCGCCCTGATCGTCGCGGTCGCCGCGTTCAACCTGGTCTCGACGCTGGTGATGACCGTGACCGAGAAGCAGGCCGACATCGCGATCCTGCGTACGCTCGGCGCAACGCCGCGCAGCGTTATGGCGGTATTCATGGTGCAGGGCGCGCTGATCGGCGTGCTGGGTACGCTGCTCGGGGTGGCCGGCGGCCTCTTCGTCGCGACCAACCTCGCGTCGATCTTTCCGACGATCGAGCGCATCGCGGGCTTTCCGTTGATCCCGAAGGACATCTACTTCATCAGTTCGCTGCCGTCGGAGCCGCGGGCGGGCGACATTGTGCCGATCGCGGTCATCTCGATCATCCTGTCGCTGGTCGCGACGCTGTACCCGAGCTGGCGCGCCTCGCGCGTTCGACCTGCGGAGGCGCTGCGCTATGACTGAGGTCGCAGTCCTGTCAGCGCGCGATCTGCACAAGTCGTATCGCGAAGGCACGCTGTCCGTCGACGTTCTGCGTGGCGCCGAACTGGACATTGCGCCGGCGGAAATCGTCGCGATCGTAGGCGCCTCGGGATCGGGCAAGAGCACGCTGCTTCACGTTCTCGGCGGCCTCGACGCCGCGGATCAGGGAGCGGTCCTGGTCGAAGGACGCAACCTGGCGCAGATGGATGACGCATCACGCGGGCGCCTGCGCAACGAGCGGCTCGGCTTCGTCTACCAGTTTCACCACCTGCTGCCGGAGTTCACCGCGCTGGACAATGTTGCTATGCCGCTGGCAATCCGTCGCATGGGCCTGGCGCAGGCGCGTGAGCACGCCGGACAGGCGCTTGCGTCGGTGGGACTGGCGGGCCGGGTGCAGCATCACCCGACGGAGTTGTCGGGAGGCGAGCGCCAGCGCACCGCCATCGCCCGCGCGATCGTCACGCGGCCTGCCTGCGTGCTGGCCGACGAGCCGACCGGCAATCTCGATCGAGATACGGCGCGTGCCGTGTTCGCGGTGTTCGTCGACCTCGCGCAGCAGAACCGCACCTCGGTGGTCATCGTCACGCACGATCCGGAGCTTGCGGGGCGCTGCCACCGTGTCCTGCGACTCGAGCACGGCCAGCTGCAGCCCGCCTGAGCTACTGCGAGCCCAGCGCGCGGCGGCGCCGCGCCTGCCACGTGCGGCGCAGATGCATGCTCCACAGCGCGCGGACGACGACGTAACCCAAAGCGGACAGCAGGCAAGCCAGCAGGAAGACGCCGAGCGCGAGTGGTGGTCCCAGCCCGATCATCCATTGGCCGATGGCTTCGGCTGACGCGAATGGCCGCGACCAGTCCCAGTCCGGTGGCATTGTGACTGGATGTGACTTCGACGAGCCCAGGACGAACGAACCGATCTGGTAGGCGATCAGGTACAGCGGCACGATGGTCAGCGGGTTCGTGTAGAAGGTAGCGACCAGTGCGACTGGGAGGTTCACGCGAAACAGCACGCACGCGATGCCGGCGCCGAGCATCTGCAGCGGACCCGGAATGAGGCCGCAGAAGAGCCCCACGGCCACGCCGCCGGCCGCTGAGCGGCGATTCAGGTGCCACAGCGCAGGATGGAACAGGCTGTCGCCGAACATTGACAGGATGCGCATTTGACGCACCTTGTCGACACTCGGCATCACCTTGCGAAAGAACTTGCGCGGCATGATGGGAACGGTCGGTCCCGCAGTCTAGTCGTCGCCACCCGCCGTCGCCGTTCGGCCGCTTCCCGTGCTTACACTAGGGCCTGTCCACGCTAAAGCCGGGAGTGCGAAAGTGAATGGCGGGATGCAGTGCGAGGCGCCGCAAGCGCCGTTGGCTGATGCCGATCAGCGCAGCGGCAACGACGCAATGCGCCCGCCATTCACTTTCCCTCCGGGTTGGGCCGAAATGCGGCATCTGCTTTGTCGGGCGGCTTGCGCAGGGGAGGTACCGTGCGCCGCACCGCCCTTCGCGCATCCCTCCGCATTGCGGCCCAACGCATCTCCCGGCTTTGGCGTGAACAGGCCCTAGGTCCGATGTGGATCGACACGCACTGCCACCTGGACGCAGACGAGTTCGACGCCGATCGTGACGCGGTGGTGGCGCGGGCACGCGCTGCCGGCGTGACGATGCTCGTGATACCGACCGGCCATGTCGACGACCGCGCCAAGGCAAGTGGGATCGCGCACCGGTATGGCTTCGCGTATGCGCTCGGCCTGCATCCGCTGTGGATCGGCGATGCGCTTGAGGAGGACATCGGGCGCCTGCGCGATGCAGTGCGCGAGTCGCTCGACGATCCCCGCTTTGTCGCAGTCGGCGAGATCGGCATCGACCTTTTCGAGCCCCGCGAAGTTCCGCGCCAGGAATGGTTCTTCCGCGAGCAGTTGCGGATCGCGCGCGACTGCGGCTTGCCGGTCATCGTGCATGTCCGGCGCTCCGCGGACCTGCTGCTCAAGCACCTGCGTCGCATCGAGGTACACGGTGGAATCATCCATGCGTTCAATGGCAGCACGCAGCAGGCCGACCAGTTCATTGCGCGTGGATTCAAGCTCGGATTCGGGGGTTCGCTGACCTACAGTGGTTCGCAGCGGATCCGCAGGCACGCCGCGGCCCTGCCGGAGCAGACACTGGTGCTCGAGACCGATGCGCCGTACATCGCTCCCGAGTGGCGGCGCACGCCGGCCGGCGTTGAGCGCACTGAACCGGCAGACCTCGCACGCATCGCGGCGGAGCTGTGCGTGCTGCGCGACGTCGATCCACAGACCCTGGCGCGTGCGAACCGCAACAACGCGATCGAAGCGTTGCCGCGCCTGGCTCCATTGGTGCCCACCGACAGCTGAGCGATGCCGGTCGCACCGCTTGCCGCGTTCGTGGTCGGCGTCTGCGTGCTGCAGTGGCAGGCGGCACTGCCGGCGTGGCCGGTATTCCTTGCCGGTGCCGCAGTGGCCGTTGCACTCATCTTCGCCAGTGTCCGCAAAGAGGTTTCCGGCCGTGGCGCGACGGCGCTGGCGTGCATCGCGGCCCTGCTCGTCGGATTCAGCTATGCGGGTGGACGCGCCCAGTGGCGGATGGCAGACGCCCTGCCGTTTACCGACGAGGGCCGCGACGTCGCGGTCACGGGGGTCATAGCCAGCCTGCCGGTGTGGCTCGAGCGCGGAGTCCGGTTCGAGTTCGACGTGGAACGACACGAGTCGGGCGTTGCCGTGCCTGATCGCATCCTGCTCGGCTGGCACGCCGTTGGCCAACCGGTGCGGCCGGACGAGCGGAGGAAGTTCGTCGTTCGCCTGCGTCGTCCGCACGGCGCGATGAACCCCGGCGGTTTCGATTTCGAAGCCTGGATGCTGGAGCGCAATCTGCGCGCCAGTGGCTTTGTGCGCACGGCAACCGGAAGCGAGCCGCACCGGCTGCAGTCGATGGTCTGGACGCCGAGGACCGTCATCGAACGCGTGCGCGCCTGGCTGCGCGACCGTCTGATGACACATGTCCGGGACGATCGGTACGGCGGCGTGCTGGTCGCACTGGTCCTCGGCGACCAGCGCGCGATCACGGATGCCGACTGGACGCTGTTCAACCGGACCGGCATCGCGCATCTCGTCAGCATTTCCGGCCTGCACATCACGATGATCGCGGCACTGGTCGGCGCCGTGTGGCGCCGCACTCCGCGGCTGTTGCGTCGCGCTCCGGCACAGACTGCCGCGATCGTCGCCGCGGTGATTGCTGCTGGGCTGTATGCGCTGCTGGCCGGTTGGGGGATACCGGCTCAGCGCACGGTGCTGATGCTGGGCGCGGTCGCGGCGGCCTGGCTTTGGCGCAGCCGTGTAACGCCGGTCGGCGCGTTGGCTCTGGCAGCGAGCGCCGTCTGCGTCGCCGATCCCTGGGCGGTGACCGCGGCCGGGTTCTGGTTGTCCTTCGGCGCGGTCGCGGCCATCGTCTGGGTCGTCCAAGGACGCCCACCGCAGCCGGCGCACGCTGTCAGCATGGGTGCACTGAGGACGGCGGCGCGCGTGCAGATCGCCGTTACGCTGGCGCTGGTTCCCGCCACGGTCCTGTTGTTCCAGCAAATCTCGCTGGTCGCGCCGCTGGCCAATGCGATGGCGATTCCCATCGTCAGCTGGGTCGTGACGCCACTCGCGCTGCTCGGCGCCAGTGCCGCCGCGCTGCCCGACGCGCTGACTGCGTTGGCGGCTCCGATTCTCGGGATGGCGAATTCAGTATTCGCCGTGGTGGCTGCCATCCTGTCGGCGATGTCCGCGTCGGAGTGGGCGGCGGTGGCTGTACCGGCGCCGCCGTTTCCACTGGTGGCGCTGGCGGTCGCCGGGGTGGCGTGGCTGCTCGCGCCGCCCGGCTGGCCGGCCCGCGGCCTGGGCATCGTGGCGGTACTACCGCTTTTCGTCTGGCCGGCCGAACGGCCAGAGGCCGGCGCGCTATGGGTGACTGCACTGGACGTCGGACAGGGCTCGGCGGTCGTGCTCGAAACGCGGGACCAAGCGTGGCTCCACGACGCCGGGCCACGCTACTCGCAGGATTCCGACGCGGGCGAGCGCGTCGTTCTGCCCTTTCTGCGCAGCCGCGGCATCGAAGTGCTCGATGGCGTCGTCGTATCGCACCTGGACCAGGACCACTCCGGTGGCGCCGCTTCGGTTCTTCGCGGCATCCCTGTCCGCCGCCTCCTCACCTCGGTTCCGGCAGGCCATTCGGCGCTCGGCGGAGCGGGCGCCCAGCCGTGCGTCGCTGGGCAGCAATTCGGGGAGGGCGAACTGCGACTGCGCGTCCTGCATCCAACGGTGGAAGACTATGCACGTCACCTGTCGACCAACGCGATGAGTTGCGTCGTGGAAGCCCGTGGCGGCGCGGTCAGCGTGCTTCTAACCGGGGACGTTCCAGCGCGCGAGGAGGCGGGCCTGATCAAGCGCGAGCCGTGCCTGCGAGCGACCTGGACGATGGTTCCTCATCACGGCAGCGTTTCGTCGTCCAGCGCAGGTTTCCTCGATACGGCAAAGCCCGCGGTCGCAGCAGCCCAGGCGGGCTATCGCAATCGCTTCGGGCACCCCGATCCCGCGGTGGTCGCGCGTTACGCCGCGCGCGGTGTCGACCTTGTGCGGACCGATCATGCGGGCGCCGCGCAGTGGCGGTTTGCTGCGGACGGTGGCGTGCAGTCGCGCGCCTGGCGCGCCATCGCGGTGCGCTACGGGCACAACCGCCCCGGCGCGGGGCATTCTGCACGGCCCCTCGAAAGCGAAGAGGAAGTCGCGGGAGAAGGGGAGTCTCGCGAGCCGCTTTTCGGGATGCCGTAGACCGAAGGACTGGTGTACATCTTGCTAGACTGGCTCGGCACTGCGTCGGGGGGCGCCGGTCCAAAACCAGAAACATCAGGCCGCGGGATGAGCATGCCGTTTGACGAGATGTACAGCGCCGGCGGGGCGGTGCGCGAGCACTACAGCGAGTTTGAACGCTGGCTCTCCGAGCAGACCGCCGAAACGATGCGCGACAAGCGTGCGGAAGCCGATCTCGTCTTCCGCCGCGTGGGTATCACGTTTGCGGTCTACGGGGAGAAGGACGAAGAGGGTAACGGCACCGAGCGGCTGATCCCCTTCGACGTCGTCCCGCGTGTGATCCCGGCGGCCGAGTGGCGCCAGCTCGAAGCCGGACTGCGGCAGCGCGTGCGCGCGCTCAATCGCTACATCTTCGACGTCTACCACGGCCAGGAAATCGTGCGAGCCGGGCGTATCCCGGCCGACGAGATCTTCCGTAACTCGCAGTACCGGCCCGAGATGCACGGCGTCAGCGTCGCCAGCGACATCTATACGCACATCGCGGGCATCGACGTCGTGCGCGCTGGGGCCGGCGAGTTCTACGTGCTTGAGGACAACCTGCGGGTGCCGAGCGGCGTCTCGTACATGCTCGAGAACCGCAAGATGATGATGCGTCTGTTTCCGGACCTCTTCGTGCGCAACCGCATTGCGCCGGTGGCGCACTATCCGGACCTGCTGCTGGAAAATCTGCGCTCGGTTGCGCCGCAGGGTGTCGATGATCCGATCGTCGTGCTGCTGACGCCGGGCATGTACAACTCTGCGTACTTCGAGCACGCGTTTCTCGCGCAGCAGATGGGCATCGAACTGGTCGAGGGCCAGGACCTGTTCGTGCAGGACAACAACGTCTACATGAGAACGACGCGCGGGCCGCGGCGGGTCGATGTCATCTATCGACGAATCGATGACGATTTCATCGATCCGCTGGCGTTCCGTCCGGACTCGCAACTCGGCGTGCCGGGCGTGCTGTCGGTCTATCGTGCCGGGCGCGTGACGCTGGCCAACGCCATCGGCACTGGCATCGCCGACGACAAGTCGATCTATCCGTATGTTCCGGACATGATCGACTTCTACCTCGGTGAGAAGCCGATCCTGAAAAACGTCCCGACGTATCGCTGCCGCCGTGCCGAGGACCTGGAGTACACCCTCGCGCATCTTCCGGAGCTGGTCGTCAAGGAAGTCCATGGCGCCGGCGGCTACGGCATGCTGGTCGGGCCGGCCGCCACCCGCGCGGAGATCGACCGGTTCGCGGGCCTGGTGCGGGCCAACCCGGGCAACTATGTCGCGCAGCCGACGCTTGCGCTGTCGACCTGTCCCACCTACGTCGAGAGCGGCATCGCGCCGCGGCACATCGACCTGCGTCCGTTCGTGCTGTCGGGCACGAATGTCACGATGGTGCCCGGTGGTCTGTGCCGGGTCGCTCTGCGCGAGGGCTCGCTCGTCGTCAATTCGTCGCAGGGAGGGGGCACCAAGGACACCTGGGTGCTCGAACGATGAAGCGCAATTCTGGGCAAAAACTTGGCAGTGAGACCTTCGGCGGCGAGCCCAACGCCCGTCGTGCGACCGACCAGATCGACCCGCACGCGCTGATCGACCGCGCCGAGGGGCTGCTGAACACAGACCCGCACGATGCAGTCGTCTTTGCGCTGCGTGCGCAGAGCGTCGCGCGGGCGCGCGGTGCCGAAGCCTTGATGGCGAGGGCGCACTACGTTGTGGGTGCAGCGCTGGCGCAGACCGGCGACTGGTCCGGTGCGATCCGCCAGTTGTCGCACGCCGAGCACATCTATCGCGCGCAGAACGATATCGCCGCCCAGTGCCAGGTGATCATGCAGCTCGCCGCGGCGTGCTGCGAGCTCGGCGAATATCCGGAGGCGCTTGACGGCTTCGCCCAGGCTGAACGGCTGGCGCGCCAGCATCGTGACCATGCGGCGGTGCGCCGGGCGCTGGTTCAGACGTCGAGCGTGCACACGGTGCTCGGCGATTTCAGTGCGGCTCGCGAGTGCCTGCGATCGGCGCTGGAACTGCCGTCCGGCACCGCCGCCGACGAAGGCATGGTGGTGCTCCAGTTCGGGCTCGTCGACGTGAACGAAGGCCTGAAGGCGGCGCTCGCCGGCGACGCGGCAACCGTGGCCCGACGCATGGCCGATGGCGAGGAACACTTCGATGTCGCTCTCGAGTTGCTGTCCGGGACGACCGACCGCTCGACGACGATCGCCGCGCGCACGCAGCGCGGCGCCGCCCGCTGCTGGCTGGGCAATTTCGCCGGCGGACTGGCGGACCTCGAAGAGGCGGTGGCCGAGGCGGCGCGCGCTGGATTCCGCCTGCGCGAAGTTCAGGCGCGGCTCGAACAGGGCTACCACCTGGTCGCGGCCGGACGAGAGCCCGAAGGGCTGGCCGTGCTGCGGCCGGCGTTCCTGCAGGCGGAGGAGCTGGGCGATCTGCGACGACCGGCCGACATGCACGAACGGCTCTCAGCTCTGTACGAGGCGCGCGGCGATTACCAGCGGGCGCTGTTCCATCACAAGCGCTTTGTCGAAGTGAAGACGCGGCTCGACGGCAAGCTGTCGACCCAGCGCGCACGGCTGCACGAAGCACGAACGGAGCTGGTCAAGTTGCGGACCCAGACGGCCGCTTTGCATGCCCGTGCCGAACATCTCGAGAAATCACGCTCGCGGCTCGAGCGGTTGGCGCTCGAGGACGAACTCACTGGCCTCGCGAACCGGCGTGCGTTCACGAAGGAACTGGAAAACTGGTGCGGCCGCGCGCGCGCGGGACAGCTGCGCTTCGGGCTCGTCGTCGCCGACATCGACGGGTTCAAGCAGATCAACGACACCTATTCGCATGTGACCGGCGACGTCGTGTTGCGACAACTGGGCAGCGTGATCCGCGGCAACCTGCGCGACATGGACTTTGCGGCACGGCTCGGCGGTGACGAGTTCGCGCTGCTGCTGGCCGACAGCGAAGGCGGGGCGGCGCGCACGGTGGTCGAGCGCATCCTGCAGGCGGTGCGAGGCATGCCGTGGGGCCAGATCGGCGAGGGAATGGCGGTGACACTGAGCGTCGGGCTGTGCGAATCGGCCGATTTCGGCGATTCCAGCGAACTCGTGCGGCGCGCCGACGAAGCGCTGTATGGCGCCAAGGACGCCGGTCGCGACCGGCTGCACGTCTGGAGCGCCGACCGTGCTTAGCCGCACGGCCGACCATCTGTACTGGATGGCGCGCTATATCGAGCGCGCGGAGAACACCGCGCGCATGCTGGATGTCAATC
>Ga0316603_10001389_pt1 | contig 12809 bp, 15 predicted proteins | sample OWC_soil_day10_n_FD_207649 | JGI IMG/M metagenome (GOLD analysis project Ga0316603, IMG submission 207649) | Wetland soil microbial communities from Old Woman Creek delta, Ohio, United States - OWC_soil_day10_noCT | ecosystem: Environmental > Terrestrial > Soil > Wetlands | place: USA: Ohio...
GGGGTCCTTGATATGCTTGATCCGCTTCATGTACTCCTTCAGGCGACTCGCGGCCACTCCCTCCTTCTTGATATAGCTCGCGTAAAAATCGAGGATCTCCGCTTCCAGCTTCGGGCTGCCTTTGCGGATCGCCCAGCCGATCTTGCCGCCTTCCCTCACGGCCGCCTGCTCGTTCACCTTGATCTTCGGCAGGATCTGCGCCCACATCTTCGCCTTCCAGTCGTCGACGACGATCGCCTCCAGGATCCCTGCGTTGAGCATCTCCAGCATGTCCTCGTCCTCCAGCGCGTCGGGGACGAGGACGATCGTCATGGCGGGCTTCCTCTCTTTCGCGAAACGCCCGTTCAGCGCCATGAGGCTCTCGTAATAGCTCGACGACTTGCGCACGTGGACTGTCTTGCCCGCGAGGTCCTCCACCGTGCCGATCCGAGGGGATTTCGGACCGGTGACGACCAGCTCCCTCACGCTGGGCAGATCCGCCGACGAGGCGAAGTCCACGACTTTCCGCCGCTCCTCTGTGACGGTGAGGTTGCCTACGGCAATGTCGCCGAGTCCCTCGGCGACCTCCGGGAGCAGCTTGTCCCGGGTCGTGGGATAGATGACCACGGTGATGGTGCGCTTGCCGTGCTTTCTCGGGTATTTCTTGTTGATCCAGCGCTCGAAGTCGCGCACGTTGTCAGCGGTGATGCCGCGCTCGCGCCCCTTGTCGTTAAAATACAGCGACCTGCTGTAGGGCACCAGCACCCGGATCGACCGGCGCTTGAGCATCCCGTTGAAGTCGCCGGTCCAGGTTTTTTTCTGGATTTCAATACGGCGTGCCGCAGGTTCGATCGTCGGCGTGTGCTGGGTCTGGCTGGAGGTCTGGGCTTGTGCGCCGAATGCGATAACCAGCGAGGCGACAACGACGAACGACATCCTTCCGAGGGACACCATTTTCTTCATCGGGGATTTCCCTCTCCCTGGAACTGCCTCACATGTTGGGCTACCTCCGCCCCGAGTATCCCAAATCCGGCGTCAACTTGCCAAACGCCCGATCGCGTTGTATTTCCTTATTGAAACTCCACGTCTGTTACGGCAACCTTGACCTTCTTCGCCCAATCCGATGGTGGTCCGTCGATGCGGTACCAAAAAATCTTTCCATAGTTAGGTTTCAAGGGTTCATGATCTCCATATAATTCCCCGGTTACCAACACTGGATCGTAAGTCTTTTCGTGGACCACAATACCTTCCTTGTCGAGGTAATAAACAGTTATCGCTACCGAACGGAGTGTTCGATCCCCGAGATTCTTAAGTTCCCCAGAGACACCAAGTTGGCCCAGGTTCCCTTGTTCAACGGAAACGTTCCTCACCTCGATCTTATCGAAATACATCTGCCTTTCCTTATATTCCGTGGCTTTCTTGTCCATCGCTTTTATTTTGCCGGGAATCTCGGTATCCTTAGAGTTCAGTTTCGCAGCCTCCTCTAAAGCAGATTTGGCCTCCGCATATCTCTTCTGCTTCTCAAGGATTTCAGCCTTGTTTTTCAACTCTTGAGACTTATCGATACCCTCGTAATTAAGGAATACCTTCCAGCCGTCTTTCTCTTTCACGAGGTCGTAATATTCGGTTCTTTTGATCGTCGGCCAATTCTTACCCTGCACCCTTTCAGCGAGCATCTTCTCAAGGGCATTGTTGTCCTGTTCCCCTCCAAGTGCCATCCCCATAATTGTCCCAAGCAACTCGCCGAAAACACCTTTGATATCCGGGGTTGCAATCTCCACAGTGGCTTTGGCTTTATCTCCCTCGGTCTTGATTCCTTTAACTTGATAGGAAACCTTTGGCCCCAGGATTGCCATGAATTCGGATTCCTCGGATTCGGAGAACGCATCCAGGGATTTCGCCGTCTTGTCCGTTGAGGAAAGCAGTGGGTATGCTTCTTCGTAATTCCCTTTCCCATAGGCGTCGAGGTATCTTCCCATGACCTCCTTTGGACTGGGCCCGGTGGCACAGCCAGTGGCCCATATTACGAGCATGATGGGAACGACGAAGCGTTTCATTCTTCCCTCCGCTGTGCGCCAGAAATCGAGCACCCCTCTGCGCGCAGCCGCGGTGCACGCCTTCTTCTGCAGGATTTTCGGAAGATCGACGGACTACCGGGTTTCCTTTATGGAAACGATATTTTCATACATGGAAAACAACGGGATTCTCCACCCGTATTTCCGGACCATGACCACCTTTCCCTTCAGCCGGATGGCTTCGTTCTGGATATTTCCGGAATCAAATTTGAAGCGGTACTTTGCGTCATGGTTCACGAGCGGTCGGGATTCGGTGGCGATCATGAAATAACCATCGACCTTCGTGAGCTGGGCGTCGGTTATCCGGGTGCGGATCGTGTCGGGGATGAAATAGCTGTACAGGATCAGGACGATGATGATACCGATGCCGAGGAGTACGGCCTTTACTTTGAATCCTGTCGAGGATTTTGGCACGGGACACCTCCTTATCTCGCTCACCCGGCTTCTTCGCGACGGCTTCAAAACTCTTTCTAGGGATTATACCTTTACGCAGAGACGGAAAAAGGGGGCAAGTCCCCGGTGACCTCGCCCAAGTAATCCTCTCCAACCGAACAAGGGGGGGGGGTCGGCTTGGGACCCGGCGAGGCGCTCGTCCGGGAGGTCCACGAAGCGCGGCGTCCGGTCCGGGTCGCCGTCGTCTGCGGGGCTGGAGGGCCGCCTCGGACCCGCGGGTCGGGACCGTGGGATGCAAAACAAAGTTGTTTTGCCGTTATCGGGGGGTTAGGCTGTTTTCGTATCACCTCACATTTGTTTGGGCGGAGAACGAAAAATCGAACGCCGGAGTTCCATGGAAAGGGGGTGGAAACGATGCCTGATGAGCCGGTGCAGGGAAAAGGGAAGGAGGGGATGGACTCCACGCAGTGGCATGAAGTGAAAAAGGGGGACACCCTCTCGAAAATCGCGGAGAAATATTACGGAGATCCGGGCTTGTACACCACGATTTTCGAGGCGAACAGGGACAGGCTGAAGGACCCGAATCTGATCAGGATCGGCCAGAAGTTACGCATCCCCTGAATCAACCCGATACCTTCAAGGAGGAAAACATGCACCTGAAAAAGATCCTGTCGTTCGCCGTTGCGGCCCTGTTCGCCCTGTCGCTCGGCGCGTGCTCGAGCGCGAAAGGCCCCGCCGAACAGGCTTTGAAGTCCGCGGAAGACGCCCTGAACGCCGGGAAGGCCGATGCCATGAAGTACATCCCGGAGAAGGTGAAATCGGCGGAAGACGCCCTGAAGACGGCGAAGGACGCATTCGCCAAAGGGGATTACCCGGCGGCCACTGCCGCCGCGGCCGACGTGACGGCCAAGGTGAAGGATTTCGGCGCGGCCGTCGCCGCCAAGAAAACCGAGCTGACGAAGGCCTGGGAAGGGCAGAGCCAGCTGCTGCCGAACATGATCGCCTCCATCAAGAGCCGCGTCGACGTCCTCACCAAAAGCAGGAAGCTGCCGGCAAACCTCGATAAGGAGAAATTCGAGGGGGCGAAAAACGGCCTCGCCGAAATCGAAAAGGCGTGGGGCGAGGCGTCCAGCGCGTTCAAGGAGGGCGGCCTGGCCGATGCCTTGGCAAAGGCGAAGTCCGTGAAGGAAAAGGCGGTCGAGATCATGACCACCCTGGGGATGCAGGTTCCCGAAGCGGCGAAGGGATAATAAAACCGGACCTCGGGAAACCAAGAATGGGGCGGGGGGCTGTACCCCTGAAATAAAGCCGGGTCCCCCCGCTCCGTCTTTTTTCATCGGATATGCCGGTTGCCTGCACGGGGTCTGCGTTTCATCCGGACTTCCCGAATTCTTTTCCTCGCAGGGCGCGGCAGCGGCGCGCGGGTCTTCCGAACCCGGGCGGAGAGATCGGCCGGGAACGGTAGGAGATCCGCCTATGGATCTCGTGTGGATCAAGCTCATCCTGACGCCCATCGCCATCACTGCAATCGCTTTGGCCGGGAGGCGATGGGGCCCCGCCGTGGGAGGCTGGGTCGCCGGTCTCCCCCTCCCTTCCGGACCGGTTTCCTTGTACCTCGACCTGGAGCAGGGGAGGATATTCGCCCAGACCGCCGCGGTGAACTCCCTCGCCAGCGGAGCCGCGGTGGGGGGGTTCTGCCTGGCCTACGCCGCGGCGGCTTCACGCGGGGGGTGGATCGCCGGTACCGTCTGCGGTTTGTCGGTCTTTCTCTGCGCCGCCGCCCTTGCGGTCACCGTTAACGGATTTTCTCTGCGTGGAATCCCTGGAAATATCGAGGTGGATTGAAACCGGGCGCGGCCGGTGGGATAGCCCTCCTGCAAGAAGAGGTTCCCCCCGATCACGAGGGGTTGGTGACCACCGTTTACCGGAGCCACCCGAGCAAGCGCAGGCCGTCCACAAGCAGCAGGACCGCGAACAGAAGAAGCAGCAACCCAAGGGCCCGCATGAGGTATTGGAGGTTTCTTCCGCTCAGCAGATGCGCCGAGCGGCCGGCGAGAACCGCCAACGCCACCTTGGAGCCCACCAGGCACCCCGTGAATCCGACGATGAACAGCACGGCGGCGGCCGGGCTCGTTTTCCACCCCTTGAGGATCATGGGGGCCCCGACGGTCAGCCAGAACAGGTACGGGTGCGGGCTGAGCGCGTTCACCATGGCTCCCCTCCTGAGGGATCGGGGTCCGGGCTCCAAATCGCCGTGACGGAGCGGATCCGGCCCCCTCGCGCGGAACGTCTCGTAGGACATAGAAACCAGAAACGCCGCGCCAGCCAGGGACACCGCTCCCAACAGACTTCCGTACCCGGCAACCTTCGAAAGGACGAGCGTCGATATGAGGATGATCGGCAGGTCCGTCAGCAGCGGGGCTGCCGCGACCCGGATCCCCTCCCGGACCCCGTAACGGATCGTGTGGGAAAGCACCAGGGCAAGGAGGGGTCCGGGCGAGATCCCCGCCGACAACCCGAGGACCATTCCGGCACCCAGAAAAGCCACCACGTCGTATGGCCCCCCCCGCCTCTTCCCTTCCTCCCGGATTTCCGGACGAACCTTAACAGGCACGGCCATGTAGCAATGAGTATGAAAAAAGAAAGGCGCCGAGTCAGAAGCCGTTGCATCGAATTCGGCCTGACACAGCGCCCGGACCAGCGCCTTGGCGGTGGTCAGGACTCAATTCCTGGTCGCCATAGCGCGGTGGGGGCGGGCATTCCGCCCTCAGTTAAATTATCGCTCCCCGGTGGCCGAAAATCAATAACGTCCTGGAACGCGTGGTCTGGAAGAAACCTGGCTCACATCTCTCAAGGATGCGAAGATGAAGATCGAGGCGCATGGAACGGCTCCAACGACCGGATGTAGTCAGCGCCACCTGCACCGGCAAAGGAAAACAGATGCTCTTTACACCGGAAAGGAGGAGTCTTCCTGAGCTGCTGGATCTTCCGTCCGAATCCTACACCCTGGCCGAACTTGACGGGGCTCTCAAGGACCTGACACTCGTGAACAACCACCTCGGTAATGGCCGCGCCGCAGTAAAACATCTCGCGGCCATGACAGCCGGTACCGATGACGAAGGATTTACCGTGCTGGATGTGGCCACCGGTTCGGCGGACATACCGATCATTATTGCGCAGTGGGCGAGGCAGGCAGGGGTCCGCGTCGCCATAACGGCGGTCGACCATAACCCGATCTGCATAAACATTGCAAAAAAGAGGTGTGAGTCCTACCCGGAGATAACCCTTGCCGTGGCAGACGGGATCGACCTGCCATTCGCGGATAAAAGTTTTGATTACGTGCTCTGCAGTAAAACGGTGCACCACTTCACCGATGAAAAGGTGGTGGAGATGATAAAAGGAGTGTTAAGGGTCGCACGGCAGGGATACGTCATCATCGACTTAAGGCGGAGCTGGATCGCCTACGTTCTGATATATATCCTTACCCGGCTCTTGACCAGGAATCGCCTCACCCGCGGCGATGGGCCGCTTTCGGTGCTCAAATCTTACACCCCCGGCGAACTTGCCGCGCTTGCATCCAGGAGTGGGGCCTCGGGGTTCAGGGTATCCAGAGAACCTTACCTGCTGATGGTCATGGCGGGAAGGGTGACCTCCTCCTCCCTCTTCAACTCCACAAACGAATGATCCACCCTGACATTTTAAGACCTTGTTCATCGGTCTCTAAATGGTCCGCAGACCCGTCGCGAAGTCCCTGTATCCGGTAATAATCGCGGCATGCGGTCGGAGAGGTTTCCAAGAGGCGAGTCAGACGGCAACGGATCGGAAAAGGGATCAACGCGCTGAAAGAGGACGACTGCGGCTACATCCACCTGGCCGGTTGGTTGCGCGGGGCATGCATCCTCCGCTCGCGTCTGCCAATTGAGGACCCGCCGGAGTCTGGCCGGGAGGTCATCAAACGGGTTCGGATTCCGTGATATTTCCTCCGAACCCATTCTCCGGGGACGGGGAACCGACGCCGTGGGGGACATTTCCCTTTTCTCTACCCTTTCATCGACCCCGTTCGCATATAGCGGGTGTGCCAAGAAAAGGCCTCTTCGATCAGGTGCGGCGTGTGCTTCCCCGGGGAATGGTTGAGAGCCCGGAAGTAATAATCCTTGAGCATCGGCCTGTAGTCGGGGTGGACGCACTTGTCGATGATCTGGACTGCGCGTTGCTTTGGGGAGGTCCCGCGGAGGTCGGCAAGTCCCTGCTCCGTTACGACCACGTCCACGTCGTGCTCGCAATGATCGACGTGTGACACCATCGGGACGACGCAGGAGATGTCCCCCCGGGCCGCCATGGAGGACGTAGTAAAGATCGAAATGAACGAGTTCCGGGCGAAATCGCCAGAGCCGCCGATCCCATTGATGATTCGCGTGCCGTTGACATGGGTCGAGTTGACGTTGCCGTAGAGGTCGAACTCCACACACCCGTTCATCGCGAGAACACCCAGCCGCTTGATGATCCCGACGTGGTTGCTGATCGACTGGGGGCGCAGGAGGATCTTGTCCTTGTATGCGTTGATGTTCGCCTTGAATTTTTCGCCTACCGCGGGCGACACGGAAAACGCCGTCGACGACGCAAAGGTGACCTTCCCTGCATCGATGAGGGCCAGCATCCCGTCCTGGATCACCTCGGTGTACACGGTCATATCCTCGAATTCCGAATCCAGAAGTCCGTACAGCACCGCGTTGGCGACGTTCCCTACGCCGGACTGGAGGGGGAGGAGGTTCTTGGGCAGCCGTCCTTTCTTCACCTCGAACTTGAAGAAATCGAGGATGTGGCCGGATATCTCCCTGCTGTCCTGGTCCGGCTCCTTGAACACCGTAGTCCGGTCCGGGTGGTTCGTCTCAACGATCGCCTTGATCTTCTCCGGGGGGCACGTGAGGTAGGGGGTTCCGATCCGGTCGGAGGGCTTGAGGATCATGATCGGCTGGACGTTCGGCGGCAATGCGGGTTCGTAGACGTCGTGCATCCCTTCCAGCTCCAGTGGGTGATAGTAGTTCACTTCGAGGATCACTTCCCGGGCGGAATCGATGAAGACCTGGTTGTTCCCCACCGAGGTGGCGGGGATGAGCTTGCCGTCCTCGGTGATTCCGGTCACCTCGATGATGGCGGTGTCGAGATCGCCGAAGAAGCCGCACCTGACGTACTGGGCGACCGACCCAAGGTGGAAGTCGAAGTATTCCATCTTGCCGAAGTTGATCTTTTCCCGTGCGATCGGGTCGGAGTTGTACGGCATTCGCAGCTCGATCCCGTCCACCATTGCAAGCGCACCGTCGAGCTCGCTGCTGGTGGAGGCCCCCGTCATCACGACGATGCGGAACTTCCCGCCTTTGCTGTGCTCCCGCAGGATGTGCTCTGCGAGCGCCTGCGGGACCAACTTCGGATACCCGGACCCGGTGAACCCGCTCATGCCCACCTTGTAGCCGCTCTTGATCAGTTCGGCCGCGTCCGTCGCGTAAGTGATCCTTTTTTTCAGGTCCTTGTTGTGGACCCGTGTTCCTCTCATCATGGCGCTCCCCTCTCGATGATGCCGCTTGCGCTCAACGTTGTACGACCGGCGGGTTCCGTGGTGTTTGCCGACCGGGGGAATGGCAGCCACAACGGAATGAGCACGGCATCGGAATTACGACCTTAACCGGCTTCCGAATAAACGGCGATCACTTCATGCGGTTGGATTTTCTCGATATAATCGCAGTCGTTATTCAGGCACTCCGGACATTCCAGTTCGTATTTGTCGCTCTCCGTTTTCGGGTCAAACGTCACGATTTCCCCTTCGTGACAACAAATCAGGCACCTGCAGTCCGTGAAAGAATCCATCGTTGCCTCCTTCGTCCAAGGGATGATTTGGTTTCTGCACCTGCGATGCAACCTGTGGCCGTCCTCCCCCGATCCGAACGGGACCGTGCGCTATCCAACGATCCCCGTCTTCAAGATATCCATGAAATGTTCCACCAGCTCCTCGTCGCGCCTTGGAAGATCATCCACGAACCCTTCGGCCGCCGGGGCGACCAGAAAATAGAAGTTGATCATCCCGGCCAGGGCGAGGGCGCCATCGGCGGGATTCAGGGTTTTCCGCAGCCGACTCTGGTATTTCCCCTTTTCGATCGTTTTCCGGAGGACCTTGAGAACACTCTGCACGGCGGGTCGTACGATCTTCTTGAAGCACGGCGTCGGATTGGTCAGTTCCGAGACGTAATACCGGAGCAGATAAGGGTTCTCCCTGTACCGGCGGATCGTCCCCCGGATATACAGCTCGAATATTTGCAGCGGGGGCAGATCTCTTTTCCCAATGTCGTCGATATATCGGAACCCTTTGAACTGCTCTTTGAGTATCTCGGTGTATAAACCCTCCTTCCCGCCGAAATGGTACGAGATCATTGACAGGTTCACCCCGGCAGCGGAAGCCAGCGACCGGACGTTTACACCGTTCAGGCCGTGCCTTGCGAACATGGGCGTTGCTGCAGCCAGTATCCTCGAGCGGGAATCCGTCCGGACCAAGAAATACTCCCTTGTACAAACGTTCGTTTAATCTGTGTACCACGTCTATCCTGATCCACGCAAGATAATATTTTCGGATCGATATCGTGAATAATCCCGCATGTAGATGCCAGGTTTCCCGGAGGCGAGTCAACGGTGTCAGCTGCAGACGAGATGCGAAGAGAGCGAAAATCCAGGGTACGGACAAGACGGCGCATCGGGACAGCATGTCCGAATAGGGCGAAGAAGATTCCGAGGGGTCGCCAAACGGCAGGAGGTTTCCCCGTCCACGGCATCCGCGGAAACCCCCTTCCAGACCCCCTAAAAAAAAAGTTGGTTACACGGGGTCTGCAGTCCGTTCGGTGTGGCATGGTTCGTGAAAAACACTTCGATTGGAGGCTCGGGGCAGGCGGAAACACCCGGATTCCGTGCCTTTCGGGGTTACACCGGAGGAATGGATTTCGGATTTTTCCGCGCGACAACAATTCTGTAATTATCAGGGGGTTGATACTCCGATCGCACGCTATGAACGCCCCCGCGCACCCTTCGTCTATCGGGCGACGAAGGAAGATTTCCGAAGGCGGAAAGAAAATCCGGAGGAAGAGATGAAAACGAGAATTCTTGCGGCTCTGTGGTTTCTCGCTCTTGCGGGATTCGTCGCGAACGAAGTTCCCGTTTATGCCGGGGCCAACGTCAACGTCAATGTGGGAATCCCGGTCGGCGTTGCTGTCGCCCCGGCCCCCGTGGTCGTTGCTCCGCAGCCGGTGTATGTCGAGCAACCCCCGGACATGGTTATTATCCCCAGGTCGAACGTCTACTTCGCGCCTGGCGTGAGCGTGGACCTCTTCTTCTATGACAACCGTTGGTGGAACCGCCGGGGGGATCGGTGGTACCGGGCCAGCGCCTACAACGGGAACTGGGTGGCCGTGGGACCGCGGCACGTCCCGGCGCCTGTTTACAGGGTTCCCGCGGACTACCGCACCGTCTACGCCCACGAGAAGAGAACCCCGTACGGCCAGTGGAAAAAGGCCCACGGCGGACACGGCGGGAAGAACAAGGAACACATGGAAGGCGGCAGGCACAAGCATCACGACGATTAGGGGGACAGACCTCGCCGCCGCCGCGGGGGATGAGGTTTGGAAGGTTGTCCGGCCCGGATTCGACCCCGGGCTTGTTTCCGGCCGACAACAAGAAAGGCAACGCGGCTATCCATAATTCGGATCACGGGTCCGATCTGGACCGGGACGGGATATCGGGGGATCGGTGATGACGTCGTTGCGAAAAGCGGGTTGGTTCGTTGTGCTGGCGGTGGTAATGGCGGGCTGGACGGGATTGCTGGGATCGCTGCGGGGGGTCGCCGAGGCGGGAGTGATCGCCTCCCGCCTCTCGGAGGTGGAGGCCCGCTCGGAGGACCTGGCGAAGGTCCAGTCGTTCCTCGAGAACAAGATCGTCCTCCAGAAGCTGGTCGACTACGGCGTGTCGCCCGAGGAGGCGAAGGCCAAGGTCGAGGCGATGAGCGCGCGGGACTTGCATCATCTGGCATCCCTGACGGACCGGACGGCGGCGGGGGCGGACGACGGCCTCGGCCTCCTCATCGGGCTTGCGATCCTCATCATCCTCGTCATCCTGATTTTCAAGCTGATGCATAAGGAAGTCATCATTCGCTGACACAACAGTTTGGCAGGTTATCGGGCGCCGCCCAGGAATTCGATCGAACCTCCGGCGAGGATTGAAAATCAATCGGGATCAGGTTCTTAAGCGTGCGTAAAACTTCCGGGAGGTCTTCAGGAGTTTCCGGTATTGCCGGACTGGCAGCATGCTGCGGAGCCGTTTCCGCAGGAACCCGATATTTTTCACGACGACGGAACCCGCCTCGATTTTCACGACCCCCTGGGAGGCAAGATCGCGAAGGACATTTTCGATATCCCGCGAGTAACACACACTGCCGGTGATGGAAAACCAGAGACCGGCGAGCATCCTGTCGTGTTCCTTCATCTGGTAGAAAACGGCATGGATTTTCGGCAGGAAGAGTTGTTCGCCTCCATTTGCGCCCAGGCTGATGATGCCGGAAATGACAGCGGAAAGGTCGGGAAGAATGATCGACATGAGCGCACCTCCGGGTAGATGCACCCGGCTCGGCCGGACGCCAAATCGGTCAGTAGATTATTTTATTCTTTAGACACCCCGTTCCGCTGAAGGGTTCCCATGGTTCCTCATCTTAAATTTTTGGAACCAAAGCGCAAGCCCAGAATGAGAATAGCGGGGTTTGCAGTACGCCCCCCTTTGGTTGTCAGCCGAAGACGATCGCTCGCATCGATAGCGACGAGAGATCGAACCCGGTGATCGGAAAGCGGACGGTGTCTCCGGCACCGGAGGCCCCGACCACATAGAGCAGCGGCAGGTAATGGTCGAATGTAGGATGGGCCATGCGCCCATCGTCATCCGCTACGGCGCGGAGAAGAAGATCCGTCTCATGCTTTTCCGCTGCGCGCGCAACGTTCGCATCGAATCGGGTCGCCCAGTCCGGCGTCGATGACTCCCCGCGCTGGTAACTCGCCATGGCGTGGCGGAGGTTGTGGGTGATGTTGCCGCTTCCAACGATGAGGACCCCCTCGTCGCGCAGGGGGGCGAGGTTCCGGCCGATCTCTAGATGGTCCGCAAGCGGCATCCTTTGGTCCATGCTCAGTTGAACCACCGGGATGTCGGCCCGGGGGAATACATGTCGGAGTACCGCCCATGTCCCGTGGTCCAGTCCCCAGTTCATGTCGCGGAATACGGGCCTCGGCGCCAGCAGGTCACGGACACGGTTCGCAAGGGCCTGATCGCCAGGCGCCGGGTAACGGATCTGATACAGTTCCGGGGGGAAACCGCCGAAATCGTGGATCGTCCGGGGAGCGGGCATCGACGTCACCGAAGTTCCGGGGATGTACCAGTGGGCGGAAATGGAAAGTACGGCTTTCGGACGCGGAACTTCCCTGCCGATCAACGCCCATCCTCGCGTATAGGTGTTGTCCTGCAACGCGTTCATCGGATTGCCGTGTCCGATGAAAACGACAGGCATCGGCTTTCCCATTTCCCCGATCCTCTCATGAGATCGTTCCATCTAATATGGCACGCCTTCCGATATCGCTTCCACGAAACTACCCCGCCGCGCAGCCCCTGGTCCGCTCAGGGAGAATTCCTCCCCGGGCATGTCTCACGTCGATGACGATATGGAGGGCGTCCGCCGTATCCAACGCGAAGAGTCTTCGTGCCAACCGCAACAGGTCGTGGTAGTTGTGCGCCCGTTCTGTTTTTCGTTTCTCCAATACAGTACCGATGGGATCTTTGGTCTTCCTTCCGTAATCCACGCGATAGACCGTGACCGCCTGCATCGTTTCCTCCTGCTTTCCTCGTCCTTCTGCCGGTAGACGGACCCATTCTCGGATTACACACACGATAATCCTGCCCGCCAGCCTTCGGAATCGGCTTCCGTCCGAAACGCGAGGCGCTGTTTGTCTGATTCTCGGCCCGGTGTTCGTCCTATGGCAGGAAGGTGAGCCGGAGAGTTCGGATCAATCCATCGGTTTCCGGACTTAATCGGTGCAGATCGACACGTTTTCGATAAAATGGGGTCGTAAGGCTCCAATTACAGATGGAACCGGATGACCGGATTCCGTCCTTCGGAAAGGAGTCAATAAGCGTGTGAAGGACCCATCCAATAAATCGATGTCCATGATCAGGTCCTTTGTCCTGGCGGACTTTATCACCTTGGCGAACGCAGGCTTCGGAATGGCCGCTATCTTTCTGTGTCTGAATCATGTTGCCGATTCCCATACCACGCACTTCTGGACCGTCTTT
>Ga0316603_10001390_pt1 | contig 12805 bp, 10 predicted proteins | sample OWC_soil_day10_n_FD_207649 | JGI IMG/M metagenome (GOLD analysis project Ga0316603, IMG submission 207649) | Wetland soil microbial communities from Old Woman Creek delta, Ohio, United States - OWC_soil_day10_noCT | ecosystem: Environmental > Terrestrial > Soil > Wetlands | place: USA: Ohio...
CAGCCTGGCGCTTGCACGAAGCGCACCAAGGAAAAACGCGACGCGATAAGCGCCCCCCCCCATGATCACCATCCGCTACACGCAGTGGGACGGCAGTCAGCGTGTTCGGCTGACTGCGGACCAGGTGTTCGAGAAGCTCTCCGAATCGCTGGCGTACACCGACGACCTGCAGCAGGGCATCGACTGGCTCACGCGTCACGGCGCCGAGTGGGAAGGCGTGCGGGTCATGGGCCTCGATGACTTTCTCGAGGAGATCCGCGAGCAGTTGCGTCAGCGCTACCGCGATTTCCACCTCAATGATGCCCTGCAACCGATGCGCCGAAAACTTGAGGAGCTGATTGACCTCGAGCGCGACACCGTGGAAGCGAAACGGGCGGCGCAGCCGGCTCTCCAGGACAAGCTCGACTGGCTCGATCACCTTCCACGCGGCGTGTCGGACGCGATCGAGCGCTTGCGGGAGTACGAGTTCGAAGATGCGCAAGCACGGCAGGAATTCGAGCAGTTGCTGGAAGAGTTCGACAACATCAAGGCCCTCGAAGAGTTCCAGCGCCGTCAGGGCGAGTTGTTCCACGGCCCCCAGGGCGTCGGCTACGAGGAGGCGCTGCGGTTGATGCGGGACGTGCAGCGCCTGAAGGCGCTGGAAGACCAGCTGTCCAGCGGAGACTGTGCGCGGGTCAACCTGGACGACTTGAGCGCCCTCGCCGGACCGGAGTTCGCACGCGAGTTTCGCACCTTGCAGCAGATGGTGGCACTGTTGACGGAGGCGGGCTACCTGACGAGCAAAGAAGGACGCCTCCGCCTGTCACCGAAAGGCATCCGCCGGATGGGTCAGTTGGCGCTGCGCGATATCTATCAGGCCCTCCTGCGCGACCGTGCCGGCAGCCATCAGGCCGATCATCGCGGCGTTCACGAAGTACGGCCGGATGCCACCAAACCCTACGAGTATGGGGATCCGCTCAACATCGACCTCGTCGGTACGTTGAAAAAGGCGTTACCGCGGCGCGCGCGCCTACCGCTCGATCTGCATCCCGAAGACTTCGAGGTGTTCGCGGCGGATTACGCCACCAGCACCTCCACCGTCTTGTTGCTCGACATGAGCTGGTCGATGAGCTGGGAAGGACGGTTCGCGGCCGCGAAGAAGGTCGCCCTGGCGATGGAGAGTTTGATCCGGTCGCGCTACCCGCGCGACTACTTCTCGATCGTCGGTTTTTTCACCCGGGCGGTCGAGTTGAAGCTGACCGACCTGCCCGAAGCCAGCTGGAACATGGGGGACCCGTTCACCAATCTGCAGGACGGACTGCGCCTTGCGAGCGACCTCCTGCGCCGGCACCCGAGCAACAACCAGCACATCATCGTCATTACCGACGGGCAGCCAACCGCCTACTTTTCGCGTGGCCGCCTCTATTGCGAGTGGCCGCTGGCATTCGGCGGGATCAGCATGCGCGCCGCGCAGGAAACGCTCAAGGAGGTCGAGCGGGTCACCCGTCAGGGCATCACCATCAACACCTTCATGCTCGACGACAGCGCCAGCCTACGCGCCTTTGTCGAGCGCATGACTCGAATCAACAAGGGGCGCGCGCTCTATACCCTTCCCGATCATCTCGGCCAGTACCTGCTCGTCGATTACATCGGCCGCAAGCGCAAGCGGGTGTAGACGCGGCGCCAGAGCGGCGGACTCACGGCACCCGCAGCGCCGAACGCAGCTCGCGCGCCAGGACGTCGACCGTACCGCGCGTGCCACCGGCAAGCTTCTGGCGCCATTCGCCGTCGGTCTCGAAGCGCGCGTCGCCGATGTACTCGCCCCACAGCTCGATCACGGTGGCGATGGCCGCGGCATCGAAAGGATCGCCGCCGGACTTGCGGATGGCCGACAGCACGTCCGGGACGACGCGTAAGAACGCACGCAGGGCGGCCGCCGTCTTGATACTGTAGCGCTTGCCGCTCCACGCCTTCGGGAACACCTTGGCGATCTGCTTGAAGTAGTTGAGGAAGAAGCGGGTGGCGTGCTCGCGGAATTCATCCGCCTGCTTCCCGCCGCCGAAGGCATCGAGGGCGGTCAACACTCCCTTCAGCTCCTCCGCCAACGGGGCCTGCGCCACGTGGCCGTGGCCGACACCAAACAACTTGATCTCGCGATGCAATGGCGATCCGCTGTCCTCGCTGAGCGTACGCACGATGTCGTGACTGATGGCCAGCTCGGTATCGGGGTACAGGCGCCGCCCGGAGAGGGAGATCAGGTGCGACGGATTGAGCTTCGTGTGCTTGGCGTTGATGGTGACGAACAATTCGACGATCTGGTCCGCGGACAACCGGTCGAAAATCACCGCCGGCACCTGCACGTCTTCCGTGGGGTGCTCCTGCGCCAGTTGGTTCAGCGCCAGCAACCGGTGTTGGCCGTCGAGCGCACGCAGCGCGCCTTCATCCGGTGGCAACTGCAGCACACCCAAGATGCGGTGCGAACTGATGGGAACGAAATCGAGCCGGCGATCGCAGGTGAGCAGGACCGGCCCCGGGATCGCCGGCAGATTCTGTGCTTCGGCACACTGCAGGTAGTAATCCATCAACTCGGCGATCTTCTTCTGGATCACCGGGCGCTGAAAGGCTTCCTCGCTCTGCGCGATCTTCTGTTCCAGCACGTCCCAGTTGATCTTGCCGGCCCGCTGGGTCTTGAGCGGCCGCTTGCCATGCGTCCGGCTGTCACCGCTGTAGCTCAAGACCTCGAAGCGCACGAGCTTTTGCACGTCGCGCACACTGAGGATCGCCTGGTAAAAATAGACGCCAAACTGGTGCAGCCGCATCGCCGGCACTGTGATCATTGCGGACACCTCCCTCTCTCGTGCTTACACGCGGAACGTGTGACTCTTATTGAGGCAACGCTTCCGGGTCAAGCGCGCCGACGACTGCAACCCGAAAAGGGACTGTCGATAGATGCAGGGCGCCCCTCGATACAGCCCCGGAAAAGACGGGGCTTACTCGGAGTGAGCGGAGAGAAGCATTTGAAATCGATCTCCAACCGTTCACCCCGCGTATTCGCCCTCTATTCCGATCGTATCAAGTAGCCGCGTTCCTTTGGCCGCGTATCGCGGGGCGGTGCGGATCGAAAGCCGACGGTCCAGGGAGCGGAAAGAGCGGTGGTCCAGGCACGCCGCCCGAATCTTCCCCGCCGCCGCCCCCGCTCGCTCAGCCGAGGTCGCGCGCGGTGACCTCGCCGATGCGCTTCAGGCGCCGCTGGTAGTAGCCGAGTGCGCGAAGGGAGAACGGTTCGAACTCGATCGGCTGCCAGCCGTCTTCGTCATTTGCATAGCCGATGCACAGTTCGCCGTCGCTGCCACGCAAAAAGGCCATACGCACCCTGATTCCCGGGTCCTTGCGCAGTTCGTACGTGGGGCCGACCAGGACCAGCACCTCACCGCGATCGAGCGCGTTCATCACCCCGAGGCGTTTCAGTATCCGCTCCGCTTTAATCGAGCGTTCCATTGTCCGCTGCATGGTATGCCCTCGGCGACCGCGCCGGCAAGCCCGGACACCCAGGGCCGCTGATGTCCGGTCTCGTCTCTGGGAACGTTTCCTGGAATTCGGCTTCACGATTGCTTCTGTTCTTATGAAAAGCCCCTGGTTTTTGACAGCCGGACTTATGGCCCGGCGATTGCGTACACCAACGCCTGAACGTTGCGCGAGGTGATCCCCGGGTAAAATCATAACCGCCTTGACGGCAGCAATAGGCGCGGCCTCAGGCCACAAGCGGAGCGGCGTTGCGAAGTTGGAGCAATACGTATGGAGCTATTTCAACCTGACATTGTCCTCGCCCCCCAGTTTTTCGCCACCCTGCGGCGGCAAGCGCCGCGAAAAAAAGGGGAATGGCTGCTCATCATTGCGGTTCTGGAAGACGCAATCGCTTGTTTCCAGAAATATCTCTTTGCCAGGGATCCGCACGGGCAGCGGTTGTTCCGCGAGGCATGGGATTGGATTATGCTTCCACCGCCGCGTCCGATTCCCAGGGACGAGGATGCGCCTGGTTTCTCCTTTGAGTACATCTGCGACGTTCTCGGACTCGAACCCGACTACCTGCGGCGCGGGCTGCGTAACTGGGGTGACGCCCAGCTGGCCGATGGTCTGACGCAGTTCCTGGCGGGATCCGGTGCCGCTAACGCGCGGGTGTTTCACCCCACGTGCTTCGACCTGCCGGCAGCGCAGCGGCCGTGGGTTCTGGGGGCGGGCTAACCGCAACGCGCACGCCGGTTTCCCCTCTTTTTCCAATCAGCGGGCAGCCGTGAGTTGACGCTCCGGAAGCCCTCCTTTATCCTCCTGCAACGGCATCTGCCGTCTACCGTATGCCGGCAATTACGTTGGGCCTCGCCGAGGTCGAGGAAAGGCTGCAGGCGCTGTGCCAGCGTCTCAACTATAGAACCGCCCAGCACGGCATCTATGTCGCTTCGGCAACGGCGGTTTTGCTGGGCACGGTCCTAATTCCGGTTGGTCTGCGCGCCTCGCCGGCAACATTTCGCGTCGTCGCCTGGGCGAGCGCCCTGCTGTTGCTGACCGCGGTGCTGGCCTGTATCACCTACGCATGGTGGCATTGGTCGGACATCCGCAGCGTTGCACGTCTGGTTGACGAACGGGCGCAGCTGACCGATCGTCTCGCCACGCTCGTCGACTTGCAGCGGCGACAACGCACATCGCGTCTCGCCCCGCTGCTCGTGGCGCAGACCCTGGCACTGGGGGCGCGCTGGCAGCCGCAGCGGATCATCCCGCGCCCCGTTCCGCGCTCCGTATTTCTCTTGCTGGCCGCACTGCTGGCCTTGGCTGCCACGACGGCCGTCGAGCGCCAGACGCGCTGGCGCGCTGGTTCGGCGGCGGCACACCGTCCACAACCGGCAGCCCAGGACACGGCGGCGGCGCCGCAGACCGCGAGCGCTCAGGCCACCCGTGCATCGGCAAGTGGCGAACCCGCGGGAATGCACCCCAGTCGCGATACAAACGGCGCCGGCAGCCTCCCGGGATCGGGATCCGATTCGACGGCCGCACTTGCCAGCCGATCCGACACCACCACCCACTCCGGACAACTGCGCGATGGGGCCGCCTCGCTCACCGATCGCCTCCAGCATGCCATTGCGGATACATTTCGCGCGGACAAACCGGAGGCACGGGAACAACGCCGTGGACAGGGCGGCAGCACCTCGGATGCGAACGCACCGGCACAGGCTGGTGACGAACCGCAGCGCCACAATGACACAGCGAGCCGCAGTGCGGCCGAGCACGGACGCGGCGTCGACAAGGGCAAGACGGGCACCGCGTCCGCGTCTGGCCAGAACACCACCCAGGGCGCGGGTGGCGCCAATGTCCCGCAGAACTTCGCGGGGGAATCGCCAGACGCCGGGAAGGGATCGAGCCCCGAGGGATGGATGCAGGCCACCGCACCGGGACGCACTGCCAACGCTTCCGCGCCCAAGCCCTTTACGCTGACGATCACTTCCGTTCCCCGCGCGCGCGAGGCGCGTGGCACACCAGGGAACCAGGCGGCCACGGGCCCTGGCCTGCCCAGCCTCGCCGCAGCAAACGGCGAGAGTGCCCCCGCATTGAGTGAGCATCAACTCGGCGACGACGCGTTGCGCAAGGCGGAAATTCCAGCGGAGTACGAAGACGTGATCCGAGGCGTTTTCACGTCCAGAGCCGGCCGATGAGCGCCGTCACCCCGCAGCGTGCGGTGCAGGAGTTTGAGTCCACCTTCCACCGCCTGCGCGACCAGCTCGGCCGCGTCATCGTCGGGCACCGCGAGGCCCTCGACCAGATTCTGGTCGCGTTTTTCGCGGGTGGCCATGTGCTCATCGAAGGCGTCCCGGGCACGGGGAAAACGCTCATAGTGCGCACCCTTGGGGAGGCGCTCAACCTGTCGTTCAGCCGCATCCAGTTCACGGTCGATCTGATGCCCGCCGACATCACAGGCACTCGCATGGTCACCGATGAGAACGGCCGCCGCGCTTTCACGTTCATGCCCGGACCGCTGTTCACACACGTGTTGCTGGCGGACGAAATCAATCGCGCCACGCCGAAGACGCAGTCGGCGTTGCTGGAGGCGATGGCGGAATTGCAGGTCACCGTGGCCGGCAACACCTACCGGCTTGATCCGCCCTTCTTCGTGTTGGCCACCCTCAACCCGATCGAGATGGAGGGCACGTACCCGCTGCCGGAAGCGCAACTCGACCGCTTCTTCTTCAAGGTGGTGCTCGGCTATCCCGATCACGCCGCCATGCAGCAGATCATCGGCAGCACGACGGGACCGGTCCTCCCCAGCGTCGAGCCGGTGTTCGCGCGCGACGAGGCGGCGGCACGCATCGAAGAACTGCGCGGGCTCGTACGCGAGGTGCTCGTCGCCCCCCATCTGGAGGAATACGCCGCCGCCCTGGTGCACGCCACGCTGCCGTCGGACTCGAAGTTTGTGACGCGCCATACGGCACGGCTGCCGTCGGACGAGCACATCAATCGCTACGTCAGCTTCGGTTCCAGTCCGCGGGGCGGCCAAGCCCTGCTGCTGGGCGCGAAGGTACGCGCACTGCTGGACGGACGGGTGAACGTAACGTACGACGACATCGATCAGGTCGCCATTCCGGCGCTCAACCATCGCCTGGTCCTGAACTTTGCCGCCATCGCGGACGACATTGATCCGCGTGCCCTGGTCGAGCGTGTGCTCCATGCGGCACAGCAACGCCGGCACTGAATCGGCGCCCCCGGCGAGCGCCGCGTCCTCCGCCACGGCCTTGGCCGCGGTGCTGGATCCAGCGTTTCTCCGCAAACTCGACCGCCTGCACCTCACCGTACGGCGTTCCTTGAGCACCCGCCCCGGCAATACGCCGATGCCCCGCGGGGCGCAGGGGACCGGCATCGAGTTGGAGAACTACAAAGCGTACGGCGCCGGCGACGACCTGCGCCATCTCGACTGGAACGCCTATGGCCGGCTCGACCAGTTATTGATCAAGACCTTTCGCGCGGAGCGCGAAGCGCCGCTGCAGCTTTTCATCGACGCATCGGCCTCCATGGCGGCGCCGGTGCGTGACCAGAAGTTCGCCTTTAGCCTGTGTCTGGCGGCCAGCCTCGCCTATGTCAGTCTGCGTCGGAACGACCCCGTGCGCATCCTCGGCCTCGGTGAGGCCTGGCCGCGGGGCTTTCTCGGTTCCCCGGTGTTCCGCCATCGGGACGTTTTGTTGCAGGTACGCGATTTCTTGTTGCAGTTACGCCCGCGAGGCCGCACCGCGCTGGGCGCCGGCATCGCCGCCGCGTTGCGCGAGCAGCGATCACCCGGCGTGGCCGTCGTCCTCTCGGATTTTCTCACGGCACCGGAGCTGTACGAACCCGGGCTGCGGGAACTCGTCACGCGCCGGTATACGGTTGCGGCGCTGCGCGTTATCGGTCCCGCCGAACGGGATCCCGCGACGCTCTTTCGGCGCGGACGTCTGACGGACGTCGAAACGGGACGGCAGCGGTTCATCACGCTGTCTGCGGACAACCTGGCGCGCTACCGCCAAGCGCTGGAGACGCATCTGGATCGACTGCGGGACTTCTGCCGCCGCTGCGAGATCGCCTACGCGACGATTGACACGAGCCCCGGCCTCGACGACGCGCTGTTCCGCACGTTCCCCGCGCTCGGACTGCTGCAGTGACGGGAGACGGCCCGCACGATGATCGGCTTTGTTGAACCGCTCGCCTGGCTGTTCGCGGCGCTGTACGGCGTCCTCATCCTCTTCTATCTCTGGGAACGTTGGCGGCGCCCGGTGCAGGTGCCGTCTTTGCTGCTGTGGGAAACCGCACGCGAAGACATTCTCCGGACGCAGCGCTTCCGGCCCGATCCCCTGTTCATCCTGCAACTGCTCCTGCTGACGTGTCTGATTGTCGGCTTGGCACGACCGTACATCGCCAGCGGTGACGGCACGCGGCAGCCCGGACGGCACATCTTCGTCCTCGACACATCGGCCAGCATGCAAGCGCTCGAGGCGCGGCGCACCCGCTTCGACGAGGTCCGCGCGCACGCCCTGGAGCAGTTGCGCGGCCTGGAGGACAGCGAGGAGGTCATGCTCCTCACCACCGCTCCCGCCCCAGAGGTGCGGCTGAACTTCACACGCGACCATCACGCCATCGCCGAGGCGCTGGAACGCCTCGCGCCTACCGATGTGGGGGGCGATGTCGCGCTGGCGCTCGATTTCGTCAGTGGCGCGCTGCGGCGCAGCGATATCCCCACCGAACTCGACGTCTTCACCGACATCCCGCGCACTCAGCTGCCGGCGTCCGCGCGGCAGCAAGCGCGGGTTTTCCAATCGGGGGAAACCGACGACAACATCGGGATTGAAGCGTTGCAGATCTTTCAAGGACGCTTCCAGGATTACCGGAAGGCTCGCGCCTACGTCTGGGTCGAGAACTTTAGTCACCATGAAGGGCATGGCTTCCTCAGCGTGAGCCTCGAGGGAGACGCCGTGAGCCGCAGCGGCTTCACACTCCCCCCGCGGGCCACGAAGAGCTTTGTCGTCCACGGGTTCCCCGCTCCCGGACGGGTCATCGCACAGCTGGAAGTGAACGATGCCCTGGCCGCGGACAACATCGCTTTTGGGTGGATTCGGCCGCTGCAGCCCATCCGAATGCTGCTGGTATCGCCACCGTCGCCACTGATCGACGACCTACGCGCACTGATCGGTGCAACGCCGGCGCTGCAACTTGCCGTCGTCGCACCCGAGGACTTTGACGTCGCCAACGGACGGCAAGCGGACTTGATCATCTACAATCGCTTCGTACCGCCGTCGCCGCCGCCAACCAACGCCCTCTACGTCTATCCGCCGCCGGACAATTCGCTCTTTCCGGTTGCCGGGGAGGCGGAAGAGGTTGAAATTCTCGACTGGGACGCACACCACCCCGTTTTACAGTCGCTGCAACCGCTCGCCCCCCTGCCACTCCGACACGCAAGGATTCTGACCGCAACGGAGGGAACTCAGGCGCTGCTCTGGTCGCGGGTCGCAGACCGTGAGTTTCCGCTGGCGCTGGCGGGAACCACCAACGGCCACCGGGTGGCCTGCATCGGTTTCGATCTCGAGAGCCAGCGGTTGTTGAGCAGCGACAACCTCAATTTCCTGCTCTTCTTCATGAATCTGCTGGGCTGGCTGGCCCCGGGGACCGGCGACGCCACCGTCACGACCACGGGTGAGGTATCGCCGCTCGATGGCTTGCCCGACGGCCCGATACGCGTTCGTGACCCACACGGTGACGAGCTGACGTTGCCAGCAGGACAAACCACGCTCCAGCCCAGTCGGATCGGCGAATATCACATTAGCGCCAGCGGAACGACCCGCTTGCTGATGGCCAATCTCTTCGACCCAGTGGAGTCCGATATCGGACGCTCCGCGCAGGAACCGGCAACACCGGACCAGCCGGCGTCGAGGCGCGCACCGTCGGCACCGGCGCGTGCTGCCGGCGCACGTCGAGAGTACGGCACGTGGGTCTACTACGCCGCCTGTGGGCTATTCCTTCTGGAATGGGCGGCGGCGCGGAGGCGTTGGGAATGAGCATCGGCTTGAGCCTTGGCTATCTGCTGGCGCATCCCACGGCCCTCGGGATCACCGTGCACCGGCCCGCGGCGCTGGTGCTGTTGCTGTGTGTGCCGCTCTTCCGCGCGCTGGCACCGCCGGCCGCCGGAACTCCGCGCGCGGCGTTGCACCTGCGCAGCGCCGCCTTTGTGCTGGTGGTGCTGGCGCTTGCCCGTGTCGCACTCACCGCGCGGGTCCCCGATGAGCGGCTCTCGCTGATCGCGGCCGTCGACGTCTCCGCGAGCATGGGCAGCGAAGGCCGCCAGTGGGCGCGGCGCTACCTCGACCGCGTGGCGGCACGCTTGGCACCCGGGGACGAGCTCGGTGTCGTCGCATTTGCAAAGAGCGCCGTCGTCGCCGTGCCCCCTGGACCGCCGCGTTCCTTTGCGTTGCCAGACACCCCGCTGTCGAGCACCGCGACAGACATCGGCCGAGGACTCGAGACGGCGATGGCACTGTTCCCGCCCGAAGCCGCACATCGGCTTCTCCTCATCAGCGATGGCAATGAGACCCGGGGCGACGGTCTCGCGACAGCCGCCCGTGCCCGGCAATCGGCGATCAGCATCTCCGTCGCAGTCCCTCCGCACGTGCGTGGTGCGGACGTGGCGATGGAGAAGTTCATTGCGGCACCGCTGGTCACCGACGAGCAGGTCGTCCCCCTACGCGCCGTGCTGCGCAATCACGGGACGAAGCGGACCGCCACGATCACCCTGCTCGTCGACGGCGAGTTGGCGGGCAGCCACCCGGTCACCCTGCAGAGCGGTCTAAATGCCATCGATATCCCGTATCGTCCGAGCGGCCCGGGCAGTTACCGCTTACGCATCGAGGTCGCCGCGGCGGACGATCCCATTCCGGGGAACAACGCTCGCGAGCAGAGCGTGACCGTGAGCGGAGCAGCCTCGGTGCTGTTGGTCTCCACCTCGGCGCACTCTCCCCTCGCCGGCGCACTGCTGCGCAAGAGCTTCCGCGTCACGGCAATTGCCCCTGGCGACTTTCCCACGCACGTGGACCAACTGGCCGGGTACCATTGCGTGATTTTCGACGACGTCCGCGCCGACGCCTTCTCGGCACGCCAGTTCGACGCCCTCGAACGGTACGTCAGGGACGTTGGCGGTGGCTTCATCATGGCTGGTGGTGCGCGCACCTACCGGGACAACGGCTTTGCCAGGTCGGCGGTGGAACGGCTGTTGCCGGTGACGCTCGAACCTCGCCCGCCATCCCAGCCCGCACCCGGATCGCTCGCCCTGTTCATCCTCATCGACCGCTCCAACAGCATGGGATACCAGATCCACAGCCAACTCACCTGGAGCGAAGATGAGTCCAAGCTGGCCTATGCGAGGCGCGCGGCCTTGGCCGTCATCCGGCAACTGCGAGACACCGACCGTGTCGGCGTGATCGCGTTCGATTTTCAGGCGTTCCAGGTCGCACCCTTCCGCGCGCTCAGGGAAACCCGCACGCTCTTGGAAGCAAACGTCCCGCGCCTGCAACCGGGCGGTGGAACCGATTTCTACGACGCGCTGGATTCGGCGCGCGTCCAACTGAGCGCCGCGCACACGGACAGCAGACATGTGATCCTGCTCACCGATGGAGCGACCATCCGCGAACCTGCCGCACATGCAACTTTGATCGCCGCGCTGGCGAACGCGCAGATCAGTGTGACGACCATCCGGATCGGCAGTGACCGAGTGGACCTGAACCTGCTGCGCGACATTTCCGCTCGTACCGGGGGGCGGTTCTACCACGTTGAGGATGCCACGGTCCTGCCCGACCTGCTGGTCATGGATTTGGCGCAAGCAACGGCACAGCCTCCGCCTCAGGACCAGACCTTTGCACCCCGTGTGGCCAGCCCCAGCCAGGTCCTGCGCGGCTTGAACGTAGATGAGCTTCCCGGCATCCGCGGCTACGCCTATGCACGCAGCAAGCCGGGAGCGGATATCCTGCTCGATGTCGGCAGCGACGACCGAAAGGATCCGCTGTTGGCCGCTTGGCAGTATGGACTGGGACGCGTCATCGCATTCACGGCGAGCCCGACGGAGGACGCCGATGCCTGGATCGGATGGGAGGGTTTCGGCAAGTTCTGGTCGCAACTCGGCCACTGGGCGGTACGCGACGAGACGCCGTGGGACTACGCAATCGAGGTCCACCGGCTGGACGGCCAGGCGACGCTCACGATCCACGCCTTCAGCGACCTGGACGACGGGTTGCTCATGGCCCGGATTTTTTCGGACGCGGACCATGCGGCGGACATCGCACTCACGCCGCGCGCCCCACGCGAGTTTGTTGGCCGCCTCCCCCACCTCGCGGGCGGGCGGTACCCGCTGACCATCACCCGGCGCAGCCAGGCCCGTGAGGTCAGCCAACGCACGCAGACGGTAACCGTCCCCGCTGCCGATGAGGAGCCGCAAGAGGAGTACGAGCGTGATCAGCCCAACCTCGCCCTGCTACGGGCGCTCGCCTCAGCCACCGGAGGCATGATCGATCCCCCGATCCACACGCTTATCCAGCGGCCATTGGGTAGCAAACGTGCGGAACAGAGCCTTGACTGGTTCTTCGTTCCGACCGCGATGCTTCTGTTCCTGGGCGACGTCGGTCTGCGGCGGCTGCGGCACCGCGCGTGACCGACCCGTGAGCGGCCGACCGAGTGCAGGAACGAACCCCTGACCGTCAGCCCGGGGAATCCGTCCGCAGCCGTTCGAGTAAGCTGACAAGCAGACGCAACAGATCGGTCTTGGTAACGATGCCGATGAGCCGATCGTCCTCGACGACCGGAAGTGCATTGATGCGCCGTTCGATCAGCACGCGCGCCGCGTGCTGCGCCGTCTCGGTCGGGGAGACCGAGATGACCCCGTAGGTCATGGCGGCGTCCACCTTGGTGCGATCCAGGTAGCCGCTGTGCGCGTGCAAATCGCGATCGGACAGCATCCCCACCAGCGTCCCATTCTCGACGACCGGCAGCTGGTGCATCCCTTCACGCGACATCAACTCTTGCGCATCCGCCAGGATATGGTGCGGCGCGGTGGTTACCGCTGATCGCCGCATGATGTCTCCAACGGTCGGTTCTTTCGTCATCTTGCCTTTGCTCCTAGAGTCAGGGACGCTTGAAGGTCGCCATTCTGGGGACGAGGCGCAAATTATATGCCGGCGTTGATACCGCGATGTTTTGTGCTCTTTTGGTGGAGCGTTTCTCAGGAATGAACCGACACATTCAACCCCAAGATTTCTTGCGCCCGAGAATGCCGGGC
>Ga0316603_10001391_pt1 | contig 12804 bp, 9 predicted proteins | sample OWC_soil_day10_n_FD_207649 | JGI IMG/M metagenome (GOLD analysis project Ga0316603, IMG submission 207649) | Wetland soil microbial communities from Old Woman Creek delta, Ohio, United States - OWC_soil_day10_noCT | ecosystem: Environmental > Terrestrial > Soil > Wetlands | place: USA: Ohio...
TTGTTGGCGCCCCTGAGCTGTTGGACGAATTCGTAGGACCCTTTGTCAGAAGAGGCGAACTCGAAGTTGGCAGGATACTGGAAGCCGAAGTATCTGTTGTCGCCAGATGTGAATTCTTCCGATGGGAGCGTCTCATCCCGTCCCGGGGTGGCAGCTCTGGGAAGCTGGAAGGAATTGAGCGATGCCGTGAAAACATCCTTGTAGGCATCAGACAGGTCGCTGAAACCTGCCATGCGAATATCATACAGCAGCGTGTCTGTCTGGATATAGATGTGTTCGCCGGCTTCCTTGATTCCCGATCCCCAATTTGCCGAATAGGGCTGACGGTAGGCCTGCATGCCGGCCACGTTGGCGCCCTCTTCCTTTCCCACCACGAAGTTGTTGCGCACCATTTCATCGACCCGTTGTTTGCGATCCTGCGCCGCCGTCTCGGTCTTGATGACGCTGACTTCGATTATGACGCCGTTCGGATAGGCTCCCGTGGGATCGAGGAACTTCTTGTCCACGTCGGGCTGGTTGAAGAACTGCGCATGCCCGACTTCCGCACTTGTCAGCCATCCCTGGGGATAGGAAATATGGAACCCGTATCCCGGATCGCGGTACTCTTGCATCTGACCGACTGGGACGGGCGGCGTTTTCTTTTCTCCTCCGCAGCCTATCAAGAAGAGGCCAAGGAGCAGTATGCCGGAGACGCGGCCAAGCAGACCGTAAATCTTCACACTGGCGTTCATGGTGGGACCTATGAGGTTAGTGATTGATATGGGTTACGTTCGAGGCACTACTGTGTCGTACCAGGTTTTCTTCTCCCGCACGCCTGCTTCATCAATATGGATATGCTTTGTCTCAGTGTATTCCATGAGCCCTTCAACACCGAATTCCCGTCCGATTCCGCTCTGTTTGTATCCTCCGAACGGTGCCCGATCATTCAGAAGATGCCATTCATTGATCCAGACAGTGCCAGCCTTCAGACTTGATGCCACCGACAGTGCCTTTTCCGGGTCGGCGGACCAGACGCCGCCCGCCAGTCCATACATGGAATCGTTTGCCATCCTGATCGCCTCGGCCACATCGTTGTACCGGATGACCGAAAGGACCGGACCGAAGATCTCCTCCTGGGCGATGATCGAGCGGTTGTCCACTCGATCGAAGATCGTGGGTTCGAGGAAGAACCCCGAGCGGCATTCGGGATCGTCCGGAATACCTCCTCCCGTCAGGAGTCGCGCGCCTTGATGCCTGCCGGCGTCAATGTACCCTAGGACCCGCTCCTGTTGCCGGTGGGAGATCAGCGGGCCGAAGTCGGTCGCCGGATTCATTGGATCACCGATCTTCAACCGCCGCGTCTTTGCCACCAGGGCATCCAGAAACTCCTCTGCCCGGGATTCGGGGAGAAAGAGCCGGGTGCCCGCCTCGCAACATTGCCCCTGATGATAGAATATCGCGTACAATGCTCCATCGACCGCGACGGAGAAGTCCGCATCGTCGAGGACGATGTTCGCTGATTTTCCGCCGCACTCAAGCGTCACACTCTTCAACGTGGAGGCGGCGGTGCGCATGATTTCCTGGCCCACTGCGGTCGAGCCGGTAAAAGAGATCTTGTCGACCAGTGCGCTCTTGGTCAATTCTGCCCCCACCTCAGGCCCGTATCCGGTCACGATGTTGACCACGCCATTTGGAAGGCCGATCTCCCGAATGATCTGGGCCAGCTCCATTGCCGTCGCGGGAGTTTCTTCCGATGGTTTGAGGACGACCGTGTTTCCTGCCGCGAGGGCGGGGCCAAGTTTCCAGACCGCCATCTTCAACGGGAAATTCCACGGGATGATCGCCGCAACGACCCCCATTGGCTCCCGAACGAGGAGATTCCGGCTGAGGCCCCGACGGGAAACGTCTTCCAGCGGAATGCTCGTCTCCGCGACGGCCAGTGCAGCGGCGGACAACATGCTTCGGCCGCTGAGATAAACATCCTCTTTAGCTTTACGAATGGTGGAGCCGGAATCAGCGACCTCCAGCTCAGTCAAAGACTTCGCATTGGCTTTGATCTTGTCCGCGATCGCCTTGAGGTACGAGGAGCGCTCATCACGCGGCATCCTGGGCCAGGGACCGTTGTCAAATGCCAGTCGGGCGGCGACCAGGGCGCGTTCGGCATCCACGGGCCCTCCGCGCGCGCACTCGGCAAGAACCTGCTGCGTGAATGGATTCAGCGACCTGAAAGTCCGATTGTCCGCAGCCTCTCTGAATTCACCGTCAATGAACAGCTGATAGGCCCTCACTCCTGCCTCCCGATGGCACCAGTGTTACCCCAGGGGTTTGACGATCGACAAGATTAGGATCATCAAAAGCAATACTGTCTGAATGATAGAGAACCACCGTTGCTGCTCATCCAGTGCGTGAATTTTCTCCTCCACTGCGGCAGGCGATGGATCTTCCGCGATCTTGATCACGAGTCTTGTTCTCCGGCTGCTCTTAATCCCGAAAAAAACCCCGGCGGCTGCTAGAAGCAGAAAAAAGATGAGCTTCATGCTAAGCCAGGAGTCCGAGAACAACGTGTACTGCAGGGGGCTGAGTGTCATATTGCCGATCCCGCTGAGGAGCAACACAAGAACGCCGAGCGGTGAAAGAAGGCCGACGGCTCTCAGCGACTTCAAATACTGCGCTTTGGCGCTCCACTCTCCCGCCCTCTTATACTGATTGTTCAGGATCCACCCGGCGAAAATCGTGGTGAAAATCATACCCACACCGACGAAATGGATCAGCAGTGAAACGTGGAATGGCAGCATTGGTGAGGGGCTCCGAAATGATTCGGAAGATATGCAAAATTGAGGAATTCATCAACTATTCAGTTTAGTGCGAAGTACACTGCCTGTGGCCGTGGTCATGTCCAGGTAGCTTTGGCGGTGCCCGTTAGATGACTTTGTCATCCCGACATGTTTTTGGTCGGGATCCATCCCTTGACGGGTGATGGCTCCCGAACAGAAGCCCTGAACAAGAGCATTTCAGGGCAGGCATTGCGGAACGACAGAGTAGTAACGCGGAATCTGCCTGTTTGCGCCAGAGAAGCTGATTTCGGAAGCCGGCGGTAGTTCACAGGCAGGCCCCGATGAGGAGGTCCTCGCCTCTACATCTGAACCAACGGTGTGGATGCCCCGGTTCCTGAGCCAGGGCGGTTGCCATGGAGATTGGGCCTGTAGCAAATCGAGAGCAAACAGTAGGGAGGCGAGGTAGGGAAGAAAGTGCCCGTTATCTGCAATCCCCGGACAATGGGTATTCCGCTAGTGCCTTAATATCAAACATCCATCGAAAGGGGAGGAGGGACAGTGAAGGTGGAGTCTCATCCCATGGTGGAGGCCGCAACCCGGTCGTCCACGGATTTACGAGCCCCACCAATACGTCAACTTGATCATGAAGATATTGTCGGGTTGCGCGTCAAGCATCCTCCGGAACGACCGTCTGAACTGAAAACTGCCTGTCTCTTCTTGGTCGGCCCTGCTCTGGGTCCAAACCAGGTACAACGTCGAACCGGGGAGATACTCCCAGCGAAGGACGGCGTTGCCTCGGAACGACCTGAGATTAAAATCCGGGTTGCCGTAGGCGAATGCCTGGGCGGGACCGCTGCCATCCGGATCCACGATGTAACTCTGGCCTGCCTGAGTGATCGTCGAACCATCTGTCCCATACACCAGATAATCAAGGCTGCGGGGACGGGCCACCTCCTTGAACTCGGAGTAGTCGGCCACTGAAATGAGCGGCTGCATAAAAAGCTGGAGGCTCAATTTCGGAGTAAATGTCCAGTTCAGCCTGATGTTCGCCGAAACCGTTGATTGCTGCAAGTTGGCCATCACGTACCGGTGGCCGTACGTCGCGGTTGCCAGCGGGTCAGTGACAGTGGTGACGTATTGTGCGTAGTCGCCCCTGTGCTCGAACCCAGGGCCGATGCTCAGGGAGAGATTCGATGAAGGGCGCCATGTCATGTCGGCGTTGACGGACCAGGAGAGGAAACGATCTTTGTAGCTAAACGTTCGGACCCCGAACACCCAGTCTTTGCGCGAGTCGGTCTGGAATTCGAGATCCAACTCATATCCGCTGGTGTTCAGGGTGATCGGTCCGCCACGGGTGCGCCGGTTGTTTGACGTCTGCGGATTGTATGCACCGACGATCTCCAGCTCGTAGAGGTTCAGGAAGGTGATCTCCCAAATTCCGAACAAGCCCTCCCAGATGATGTCCCGATCGAAGTTATATGATCGAAAAGCGCTTGCGGCGAGGAACATGTCGTGGAACCAGGAAGACGGGTTGGGCCATTTGTGTCCTGTGCCCACATGCATGTTGATGATGTCGGATCTCCAAAGGAACCCAAGGTCGTTGTTTTCAAACCTGGGGCTGATGACACCGAGCGCCGCATTGAAGACGACGTCTCCCTGTTGCTTGTTCACGTACAAACGTCCCGCGAATCCAGTCATTGAGGTTGCCGAGGAATCCACGCCAAGGGTACGGGCATCCGGCCTCTGCAGGTAGTGTTGCGAGTTCGTTTGCAGACTGGTTATATCCGTTTCGGTTCCCCGGACATGCGACATCGTTCCCCACCCGGTGACGACCCATGTCTTGGTGCTATCGAGGAACGTCCACCCGTCGAGTCCTGCGACAAGAGCCGATGTGTTCATCTCATCGCGCAGCCGGGATCCGGAGAGTTGGCGGGCGGTAACTGTTGCGATTGCGCCGAGCGCCTGGCGGGCCTCGTTGAATTCCTTCTGAGCCCGGAACACGCCATAGTAGGCAGGCGGCTCGACCTCCGCTCTGGAGCGGAGCCCGGTGGTCTGCAATTCTGCAAACTCCCGAGCGGTTACTGCATTGATGGCTCCGACGTTCCAGCTGTTTCCAATCTTGCCGGTCAATTTTGCCGCCCCGATGATCGTGGTGCCGGGCGGGATATCCGCGAAATCAGCCGAAGGGACACCTCCCTGCGGTGCTCGTCCAATCCTGCGGCTGTAAAAGATCTCGGGGCTTGACCAGTTGAAGCCCCAATAATTCGTCGCGCCCCCTCGGCCAAACTGGGAGAAAATCGACTGTCCTTCCACAAAGAAGGGGCGTTTCTCATTGAAATAGGTCTCAACATCGGTCAGGTTCACAACAGCCGGGTCAACCTCCACCTGGCCGAAATCGGGGTTTATAGTTCCGTCAAGAGTCAGGCCGCTGCCAAGTCCCATTTTCAGATCAACGCCCATACCAGGAACGTACTTGGCCCCGTCGTTGAAAGGATCTCCATGGGCATGTTGGAGGTACTCGGCGCGGGCAGTTACATACGGGAGCACTTCAATGCGGGAGGCTGCCTGGATACCGTTCAGTCCGGTCAGAATCGGGAAACGGGAGGTAAACCCGCTTCCGCCTTTTGGCTGGTAGACGACAAAGATGCTCTCAGCTTTCCTGGCAATTTCCCGGCGAAAGTTCACTCCCCAGACGAGGCTGTCAGCGGTTTGGAAGCGAAGCTGGGAGTAGGGGATGCGCATTTCAGCGGTCCAGCCGAGGCTGTCAATCCGGACTTTTCCCTCCCAGACGCCGTCCCACGTGTTGTCGCTCCACTCGTCATTATAGAGCGTGCCGTCATAGTATGTGCCGGCAGCATCAAGGGCGAAGTAAAATCCGCTGCGGCGGTCGTGGTACGGATCAACAAAAAAGGTGAACAGGTCGGAGTCCCAATTGGCATCACGCCTGCTCAACCTGATCGTAAGCGACTCCGGCGCGCTGTCGTACATCCGGCTGGCGACATACAGAGCGCCGTCGTCGTACGCCAGCCAGACTTCGGTTCGCTCGCTGGGGAGGGCACCCGCTTTTGGTTCGCGTTGGTGAAAATCATCGAAGCCAGGTCGGCGCCAGACGGACTCGGAAAGAGAGCCATCCACAACAATCGGCTCATTCGTGCGAAGAGCATGCAATGAAGAAAAGGCTAGAACCGGAACCCCGGTAACCAGAGCAAAGCACAGAATTTTGGCACCCAGGTAACGCACTCCTCTCATGTTCCCCCCACGGCATCACGATGCTCATTCATCCTTTCAAACGGCATTCACCGCTCTTTGCGAAGTTTCTTGATCAGAATATCCGAGTTGACGGTTTCGAGAGTAATCTGCTCTCCGCCGCCATTCAGGGTGTAGCGTGCAAGGATCTCATCCTTGTTCTCAGACGTCTTATCGGCAGTGAAGTCCGATTGAATCGAAAAGTCTTCATGCTGACCACGCCAATGTCTCTGGATGCGGATGCGCGCCTCGATCGAGGCTTTTGCATTCTCAGGCAGCAAGAGCGTGACGTTGCCTCCCGCGGTGGTGAGCTTGCTTTTTCCCTTCCCGGAGGGAATGATCTCCGCGTAGATTTCACCACCCGCGCTGCTGGCATCGACCGAGCCGGAGACGTCCTTGATGTTTACGTTGCCGCCGCTAGTAGCCGCGCTGACAGTTCCGTTTCCGCCCTCCAGGTCGATATCTCCGCCTGATGTGGCCAGGGAAACCTTGCCATTGGCCTTGCCGGCGCGGATGTTGCCGCCTGATGTGGAGACCTTCGCCTCGCCCCCTACGTCGCCGATGCTGACATCTCCACCAGATGTCGATGCCCGGAGCGTCTTGCCGACATTGCCGATCCTGATGTCGCCACCGGAGGTCTTGACATCCAACTGTCCACCCGCCGATTTGACCTGAATGTCCCCGCCTGACGTTCGTAACGTCCCGTCACCGTTCAATACTCCGGTTTTCAGGTCGCCTCCTGAGGTCGAAAGCTCCACTGTGCCGTTCACGTCGCCGAGCGCGATGCCGCCAGCCCCCGTCTCTGCTCTCACGCGACCCGCAAGTTTTCCGTCCACCTGCACCTCGCCAAAGGACGTTTGAAGCTCAATGTTGAATTGCGACGGTATGGTGATCCGGACCGATCCTCCAAAGCTCTCGCTTCCGCTGGCAACCCGGACGGTGGTGCCGGACTGCGTCACTTCCAAGCTCTCGTCGTCTCCGCTCACTGTAACCTCGTCCCGCTCCGATGTGCTGATGTGGATATCGCCTCCGTCAAGCCTGACCTCCAGTGTGCCTCCCTTGGAGACCTTGAGTGACTTTGCCTGTCCGAAGCCGGCGGGTGCCGCTCCGAGCAGGATAGTGATGGCTGCGATTATGGTTACGAGAGTGCCGAGTGTCTGTTTCATTGACGTGTCGCCTCCTTGAGAACTGCTTTTGCCCGAATACGGACGTAGTTGTTGTTGTCTGTTTGCATTCTCTCCTGCAAGACCCTGAGCAGATCGGGCCCCGGATCGCTGTTCTGTACACGTGCCGAATCAAGGTTGTTGATTGCCGCGATTCGCAGGCCGGGATTCGTGTCTTGCACCAGGACATACAGGAAGGCTTCCCGGATCTCATCGTCGAACGGGAAAGACTTGAGTGCCCGAAGCGCTTCGCGGCGGACCGCGGGGTTGTCATCCGATTTCGCCGCTGTCACCAGGGCTTTTTTGACGGTGGGATCAGGTGGGTTCAGCACTTCCGTCCGTGACGAAAGCATGTTGACCGACCGGAGCCGAATCCCCGGATTCTGCTCGGTGACCAGTGCGTGAGCAAGGACCGCCTGGATTCTCTCATCATTGATGTTCCCTTTCATCTGGACCGGAGTGACGGCGTCGAAGCTGAACTCGACCTCGCCCGTGCCTCCATCGGTCTGTTGGATTTGCAGGTTCATGATGCGGGGCTCCTCTCCGGCGTGGGAGTAGCCAACGGCGATGGGCTCGACCATGGGTTGAGCTGAAATCAGAGGATGGGAGGGAGCCAGAAAAGTCCTCCCGATCAGGATGCCTGCGGCAAGCATCGTAACGCCACCCAGTGCAGTCCTGTAGTTCCAAGCGGGCACCCAGTCGAGATAGTTCCGGACCCTGGCAGGCAAACTCGGGCGGGAACGTTCCACCCTCAGTGCTGCCCGAAGCTGCTGTCGGGCTTCCTGAAGCAGGCGGTCATCCACTGCGACCGGCCGCCGGTGGATGCGGACGGTATCCTCGAATTTCTTCAGCTGTGCCAGCTCAGCCGAACAGTCGGGACAGCCATCCAGGTGCCGTTCGAATTCCCTCCGCTGTTCGGACGAGAGTTCGTCCAGGAGATACATCTCCAACTGCCGGCGAATCGTTGTGTGATTCATAGTATTCCTCTGAGCTCGTTCCTCATCTTCCGTGTGGCGCTGAACAGGTATCGTTTGACCGTCCCTTCCGTGCAATTCATCAGTCCGGCGATCTCTTTCATCTTTTGTCCTTCGAAATGCCGGAGCGTGAAGACCATTCGTTGCTTCGGCGAGAGTGTCTCGAGGGCCGACTCGACCCGTTCCGATATCTCCGAATCCTGAACCTGTTGATCGGCGAGGCTGTCTTCAGCCTGCAACTGAAGCACCCCGTGCGGATCGTCATTGTCCGGGTCGTCATGGAGAGAGACAAAGTGTTGCTTATGTTTCAACCGTGACCGGTGGGTGAGGCAGACATTCACCGTAACGCGGTGGAGCCATGTCGAGAACTCGCTCCTGAACTGGAACTTTTTCAATCCGCGGTAGACACGGATGAAGACCTCCTGATAGATATCCTTGGCATCGTCGGCGGTGGTGACGTATTGTGCCGCGAGCGAAAGGACCTTCCGGTCGTGCCGGAAGACCAGTTGTTCGAACGCCATGGCATCGCCCTGCTGGGCGCGAAGTATCAGTTGATTGTCATCCACTTCCATGCGATTGCCTTGATGATCATCAGAGAATTAGACCTGGGGAGGGCGCTTATGGTTGTAACGGAAAAAGGGGCAAGAAGTTAGAATGAAAGAAGTACAAATGCCAGGTCAACGAAAAGGGAAGAAACCGATCGTATTTGCTTGTTTTTGCGGGGGCGGCGCCTGGAAACCCTAAGGAGCAGACGTCTGACGTCTGAGGGCTTATTTCCGATGTTTGTTTGTGCCCGAGAGACGTGTCCCTGGAACCATCGGTGCCGCGGACCCGATGGTCACCGAAAAGGGAGGAAACCGCTCGTATTTGTTAGTTTTCGGGGGAATGGCGCTTGGAAAAACCAAGGCGTCTGACGTCTGAGGGCTCATTTCTGATGATTGCTTGTGCCCCCTGGTGTTTCCTGTTTCACCTTCACCCTTGTGTGCTTATTCGCTTTTCAGGATGTCATACAGCACCGCCCGTGCCTTCTCCCCGCCGATGTTCCCGAGGTAGTACACGGCATCGCTGCGCAAGTCGTAATCCGAGTCGGTCCTGGCTACCTTTGCCAGGAAGTCCACTGCCCGGTCATTCCCGACGTCTGCGATCCGGTAGAGTGCCGTGGCTCGCTGATCTTCATGCCGGGCGGGGAGCGACGCGTAGAGCTGCTCGAGTGTCTGGACCGTCTTGTCCTTGTCTTTTCCCGACTGTCCGATGTTGTCGATGGCAATTACCTGCATCTCCTCGCTTGTGTCCTTCTGAACGATCGCCATGTAGACGGCATCCACATCATGACTTGTGAAATCCGACAGCAAATTCAGAGCTTCCCTGCGGAGCGCAATGGGCTGCTTCGTGTCCAGTGCGACCTCCTTGAGCGTGTTGAACGCTTTATCGTCCTCGGTGTTTGCTCCGATGGCTTGAAGGGCATCGAGCTTCAGGCGGGTCTTGGCATCAAGCCTCTTTTCTTCGATCATGTATGGTGCAGGGGTGTACAGATGAACACCACGAACGCGCCTGTTCAGCCGCCGCAAATTCCGATTGATCGACCGCATCTTGGAATCGAGCGTGTAGACCTCGGGTGCAACCGTAGCATGAGGGGCAAATACCCCGGTGCCGCGCTTCTGGTCGTTGAATTCCGATTTGGCGACTGCCATTAACTCCATCTGGGCCTCGATGTTCGCCATATCGGCCACGGCATCGTCATAGTAGGAACTCTTTGGATACTTTTTCACGAACTCTTTGTAAGAGCTCAGAGCCTTCTTGAGGTCAGTATGCATGAGAGCATAGGCTGACCAGTACCTTGCATCGTCGATGTAATCGCTCTTCGGGTACTTGTCCTGCAACTCGGTGAACTGTTTCTTTGCTGCATCCCACTTCTCGTCGAGGACGAGATCATATCCTTTCTTATAGACGGCATAGTCCGGACCTTCCTGGTTATCCGGTTCCTCAAGCCAGGCAACGGACGCTATGGGTGTTGTGGATCTGAACCCACTGGACTGACCATATCCTGAAGCCGCCAGAAGGAGGGGAAGAATGAGGAGCGTGCCCAGAATTGTCCGTTTCATTGCACTGTTCCTTTCGCGTAAAGAAGATGGGCGGAATCATACACGGCTTCCGCCATGCGGATTTTAAAAAGGAGGTTCTCCTGATGGATCCCGCTGCGGACGATTTTCATGTTCGGGATCTGCTGTTCATCACTGAGGTTCGCTAGTTCGATCAGAATGCGGCTCATCGCGTCCACAAGCTGATCCACTCTTGGATCGAGCGCACGCTGTTTCAAGTAGCGGGCCTCACGAACCAGCTCGCGTGAGGCGCGCTGTTCGACGCTGAAATCCACCGGTTGTGTTTCATCGGTCTCCAGGTTAGCGATGCCAATGAGGAGTACTTTCGATTTCCGGAGGTACTGGCTCATCCGGTTATCGGCGTAGCGCATGCGGAGAGGCGGCTGAAGCGCAGATGCGGCATACCCTGGTTGAAATAGGTTCTCCGAAGCCGTGGGCTTTTCGTTGTCTGTCCTGTGTGCGTCCTCCGTGCGACGCTCCAGGGGAATCGGCATGCTCCTTGAACTGTCCACAAATACCACCTCACGGGAAACTTCCGGCCTGTTCACCAGCACCATGGCCAGTACGAGCACGGCCAGGGCCGATCCGGCAAGCGCGAACGACCCTCGGTGGAAGAAGAAATACGAGTGAACGAAGTCCCGGAGGTCGGCAAGAGGGGACGTCCTTTGCCTCCGACGCTGGATACGGCCTTCGACCGCCGTCGCAAACGTCGCCCAGAACTCCTCTGACCGAGCATCACTCGCGGGGCGTTCCGGCCGGCCGACGAGTGACAACGCTTCCTGCATCCGGCGAAAATCCTCGGCGCATGCGTTGCAGGAACGCAGGTGCACCTCGACGGAGAGGCGTTGCTCCTGGTCCAATGTCCCGTCAAGGTAGTCGTAGAGCGACAGCTGTATCTCGGAATGTCTGCTCATATTTCCCCCGCTCTCAGGAATTGCAGCTTCTGTCTCATCTTCTCCAGGCCTCTGAACAAGTGCGTCTTGACCGTTCCTTCCGAGCAATGTAGAATGTTGCTCACTTCGCGGGTTGACAATCCGTTCATATGGCGGAGCATCACGACGGCCCGTTGCAACGTCGGCAAGTCGTGCAGGGCACGCTCAATGTGACCCGCCACATCAAGATCTTCCGACAAGCTTGCCGCCGTATCGCCGATCATATCCTCGTGTTTCCCGTCAAGTCGCTCTTCTCTGCGACGTTTCATCTGGCTCACCCGGTTCAACGAGAGATTAGTGACGATGCGATACAGCCACGTGCTGAAAGCCGCATCACCTCGGAATGAAGCCAGAGACTCGTAAATGCGGACGAACGCATCTTGCGCGATTTCCTCGGCGCCGTGATGGTCGTTGACGAAGCCATACGCGATGGTATAGGCCTGTTTCATGTGGCGCTCGACGAGGCAGCGAAATGCCTCGCGGCTGCCGTTCTTCGCCTCGGATATCAGTTGCTGCTCGTCAGCAGCAGGCATGCGCAAACCTCGATGCGTGAGCTTTGAGGATTAGACAATCGGAGGGGACAATCGGTTGACAAGCGACAGACCGGAAGAGCCAGCGTGTGGACAACGCAGACGCGTTCTCCTCCCGCTGGCTCTGCCGCCGGTTCAGGCAAGCGTCTCTTCCTGCTTTGGCTCTTCTTTGGGCTGCTCCTTGAATATGACATCCTTGAAATGCTGATACAGGTAGGACACCACCAGCAAGACCGCCCCCAATCCAATAAACGAGAAGATCCGGTAGAGTGTTTCGAGGAACGAGAGGTCGTAGATGAATATCTTCAGGATGGTGACTCCAAACAGAATGATGGAGATGATGCGCAGGCTTTGCCGACGCCGCCAGATGCCGATGGCCATCAGGGAGATCGAATAGAGCAGCCAGACCCCCGAGAGGGCAAGCTGCTTCATGTTCTCCAGGGCGGTCATTGAATCTGTGGTACCGCTCCCGGAGCCAGTCAGGAGGCTGAGGCTCTTTTCGAAGAAGTCCCGGGTCTCTCCTGTGAGCAGAACAAGGATGAGGACGACAGCGAAGATGCTTAAGGCGTCGGCGCTTTCCCTGCTCCACTCCATCTCTTTCATCTTGCCGAGCATGGAGGTCATGACGAGAGCCGCGCCGATCACCAGGATCGTGGCGAGCACCCGGTAGTTCGCGAGAAGAACAAACTGCTGGACCGGGGTGTACGCAATTCCCCTGATAGCAGCCATGCCCATTGCGAGAAACATCACGAAGATCCCGCTATGCAGGAGGGGAGAGAGCTTGCGCTGCCCCGCTCCCCATCCGAAGGCAATCGCGAGAAACGCCCAGACCAGAGCTTCCGTCATGTAACGTTGGAAGGAGAGCGCTTCCTGGTCCGCGCCCGGGCCAGACATGAAGTTCCGGAAGAGATCGTTCGTTTCCACCGTGACCAGGAGGAAGAGCAGGAGACTCCAGCCGTAATGAAAGATCGTTGCGATGCCGGGCTTTGCCCTTTGTGGACTTTGCCCCGGGGGCAGCTCCTGTGCGATGAGAAATCCCGTTGCTGCCATGCTTGCCGCAAGGAGGGCAAACGCGGCGGAGCGCATATTGAGCAGCAGCGTGAAGGA
>Ga0316603_10001392_pt1 | contig 12801 bp, 15 predicted proteins | sample OWC_soil_day10_n_FD_207649 | JGI IMG/M metagenome (GOLD analysis project Ga0316603, IMG submission 207649) | Wetland soil microbial communities from Old Woman Creek delta, Ohio, United States - OWC_soil_day10_noCT | ecosystem: Environmental > Terrestrial > Soil > Wetlands | place: USA: Ohio...
TGCGACATCGTGCGGGAATTGCACGCCAGCGGCGCACTCGACCAGCTTCTCAAGGAAGCGTTTGCGGGCGCGGACACCACGGCCGCGTCCTGAGGCGCGTCCCGGCTCGCAACCGGACCGGCTGCGACAGGGTTGCAAGGCGTCGCACTTGTGTCCACAGTTGGGCCCACTGCTGCCGCCGTGCCCGTGCCGCGCGGGTTCCGCCCGGCACGGGGTGTGGCTCTCGGGGACTCACTTGTGGATCGCGTTCCGATGATCGACGTCCAACACCTGCGCAAGGATTTCGGCTCCACCCGGGCAGTCGACGACGTCTCGTTCCGCGTCACCCGCGGAGAAATCATCGGCCTGCTGGGTCCGAACGGCTCCGGCAAGACGACGATCATGCGCGTGTTGACCGGCTTCTTCGCGCCCACCACCGGCCACGCGCGCGTTGCCGGGTTCGATGCCGCGGAGCAAGCGCTCGCGCTGCGGCGCATGATCGGCTACTTGCCCGAGAACGTCGTGCTGTACCCGGACATGCGGGTCGGTAACTTCCTGACCTTTTGCGCGCAGCTCCGCCGCATGCCCGTGGCCCGGCGGACCGGGCGCCTGGCCTCGACGATCCGCGACTGCGGCCTGCAGGAGGTCACGGAACGGTTGATTGGCACCTTGTCGAAGGGCTACCGCCAGCGGGTCGGCCTGGCGCAGGCGATGCTGCATGACCCGGAGGTACTGATTCTCGACGAACCCACGGTCGGCCTGGACCCCCGCCAGATCGTCGAGATCCGCGACCTCATCCGCGGCTTGCGCGGCCGCACAACGGTGTTACTGAGCACGCACATCCTCGCCGAAGTCAGCATGACCTGCGATCGCGTTGTCATCATCGACCGCGGACGCGTCGTAGCGGAAGACAGCGCTGACGCGCTGAGCCGCCGCACCCAAGGAAGCGATCAGACTCTGGTGCGTGTGGACGGGCCCGCCGATGCCGTGCACACGGCGCTGTGCAACCTACCAGACGTCCAGGAGGTCATCCGCACAGCCACCACTGCCGGCGAGGACGGGTATACGTTCGTCATCCGCACGACAGCCGGTGAATCGGCACGCAAGGCCGTGGCCGCGGCGGTCGTCGGCCATGGTTGGGGCCTGCTGGAGGTCCGCCCCGTCGCCCCGAGCTTGGAGGACCTCTTCCTGCGACTCGTGCCGCACGAAGACACCGGCACGGCCCACTGACTCCCGTGACCCTGCTCACCCTCTACCGTAAGGAACTCGCCGCGTACTTCGTCTCGCCACTCTTCTACGTGGTCAGCGCGGTCTTCCTCTGTCTGTCAGGGTACTACTTCTACACGGACCTGATCTTCTTCGTCACCTTCGGTTTCGGTGTGAACATCCTGGGGAATTTCTGGCAGTTGCTCCTGGTCGATTTGCGGCTGGTGATGCTGCTGTCGATCCCACTGCTGACGATGCGGGCGTTCGCCGAGGAGAAGAAACTGGGGACCATCGAGCTGCTGCTCACCTACCCGATCCGCGATTCCGAGCTGCTGCTGGCCAAATTCGCCGCCTGCGCCACGGTGTGCACGGCGATGCTGGCGGGCACGCTGTGCTACCCGGTCTACGTGCACGCCCTGCAACCCTTTCCATGGGTGCCGTTGCTGGCCGGCTATCTCGGCCTCCTGTTGCTGGCGCTCAGCTTTGTCGCCTGTGGCGTGTTCGTGTCCTCGCTGACTGAAAACCAGGTGATTGCCGCCGCCGTGACCATCGGCATGCTGTTATTCTTCTGGATCGTCAGCTGGAACGAAGCGGCCACCAGTCCGGCGCTGTTGCGCGTGCTCATCCGCGTGTCGATGTTCGACCATTTCGAGAGCTTTTCCCGCGGCGTCATCGTCGCCTCCGATGCCGCGTTCTTCGTGTGCTTCATTGCCTTTTTTAATTTTCTGACGTTGCGTGTCCTCGAGTCGCGCACCTGGCGGGGCCATCGATGACCCACGCCGCACGCCACTGGCTGCTGCAGATCGCGGCCACGCTCGGGGTCGCTGGCACGCTGTTCACCGCCGAAGCGATCCTTGCGCGGCACGATTGGCGTATCGACCTGACACCGGAGAAGCGGTTCACGCTCTCCGACCATTCCCGTCAGGTGCTGGCCGGCCTCAAGCACCCGGTCGAGATCACGGCCTTCCTGCGCTCGGACGACGCCCGCAACAGCGAGATCGAGGACCTGCTCGCACGCATGCAGCGCGTGTCCGCGCAGCTGCGCTACACCGTCGTCGACGTGAACCGCAACCCGGCCGTGGCCCGCCGCTACGGAGTCGACAGCTACGGCAGTCTGGTCGTCGACAGCAACGGCCGGCGCGCCGTCACCTCGGACGCGCGCGAGGCGCCCATCGTGACGGCCATCCTGCAGGTAACACGCCCAACCCGCGCCGTCATCTACTTCCTCACCGGGCACGGTGAGCACGACCTGACCAATACCGACCGCGAGACCGGGTACTCCGCCGTCCGCAGTGCCCTGCAACAGGCATCGTACGATGCCCAACCGCTGAACTTGCTCGGTGAGAACGAGGTTCCCGCCGATGCCGGTGTCGTCGTCATTGCCGGACCGCGACGCGACCTCCTGCCGGCGGAGGTTGAAAAATTGGCCGGCTACGTCGCAGGTGGCGGCGGCCTGCTGGTCCTGCTCGACCCGGATACGCCCCCAATCCTCTGTGCCTTCTTGCGTCGGTTCGGGGTACAAACCGAAGCGAGCGTGATCGTGGATCCGGACAACCGATTGTTCGCCGGCGACTCCTTCACCATGACCGTCCCCGGCCTTTCCGACAAACACCCTGCGAGTGCCACCCTCAATGCCTTGCCGCTGTTCTCCGGGACGCGTGCGGTCTCGTTCGCCGGCTCCGATCCGGGCATCCGGGGCATTGAGTTTCTGCATACCGCGCCCAGCAGTTGGCGAACGCCGACCCGGGATCTGGCGCGTGCCGGCACGGCGTTCGTCGCTGACCGCGACCAGCCGGGACCCATCTCGGTCGGCGTCAGCCTGCTGGTCAACGCCCAGGCGGACAGCGTCGCCGAAGCGAAAGGGGTACCGCCGGCACGCGTCATCATCATCGGCGATTCCGACTTCGCCAACAATTTTTTCATCGACTACCTCGGCAACAAGGACTTGCTGCTCAATTCGATCGAATGGCTGTCGGGCGGGCACGCGCCGCTCGGTGAACGCCCGACCCTGCGCACACCGGGCGTCAATCAGTTCTTCGTCAGCGCGCGGCAGGGACGGCTGGCTCTGTTGATCGGCACGGTACTGGAGCCCGCCGCCGTCCTTTTTGTCGGTACTGTCATCGTATTGCGACGCAGGTGGCGCGGATGACCTGGCGGCGCGTGGGACTGTATTGGTGCTGTTTCCTCACACTCGGCGTCTACTACCTGCTCTTCGAGCGCACGCCGGCGCCGCCGGTCGCGGCGCACAGGGCGCCGGCGGCGTTTCTCTCAGTCGGGGAAGACCAAATTGAGTCCATCGAGGCCCGGCGCGGCGACGAGCTGGTACGCTGCCGGCGCAGCGACGGACGCTGGCAAGTGGTGCACCCACCCGGTGCCACGGCGCCGTCCGACCTGATTGCCGGCTTGATCGCTACGGTGAGCGACCTCCCGGAGGTCGAGGTGGTCGCCGAAGACCCGCACGACCTGGCGCCGTTCGGCCTCGACCCGCCCTCGGTTCAACTCACACTGACGCCGGCACGAGGAGCACCCATCACGGTGCAATTGGGACAACGCAACCCCGCCGGCACCGCCGTCTATGCGCAACGCAGCACCAGTCGGCAGGTTGTCCTCATCGGCATCAATGCCCGCTACTACGCCGACCTGCTGTTCGCCGGCGTTGCGCCGCGCGGGAACTAGCGGCCGGTGCGCGCCCACCGTGGCCGCCCACCGACTTGACAAAGGGGAATCGGCAGGTTCTAAGTTGCAACACCGGTCTCGCACTCGATTTCTCACCAACAGAAGGGAGCTAACCCATGAGATCCACATCGCTGGTCTACGTTGTCCTGTTGGCTGCCGGCCTTGCGGCCTGCGACAAAGTCCAGTCGACGGTGCCACCCTCCGAAGCGGAGAAGCGCACCATCGACGAACGTATTCAATCGTACTTCAAGAAGGTCGCCAACGTGCCGGCTAACGTCACCCTCAAAGTCGTCGACCTCACGGCCGCAGAACTGCCGGGCACGCTCAAGGCCAACCTCGAAGCAACAAGTGGGACCAACACCCAGAAGGTCCCCTTGCTCGTCTCGCGTGACGGCCGCTACTTCATCCAGGGACAACTCATTGATCTGACCGTCGACCCGTTCAAGGCGGCGATGGAGAAGATCAACCTCAAGGACCAACCCGTACGCGGCAATCCCGACGCCACGGTGACGATCGTCGAGTACTCCGACTTCCAGTGTCCGTTCTGCAGCCGGGCGTACACCACCCTCGAAAGCCAGGTCCTCAAGGAGTATGGCGACCGGGTTCGGCTGGTCTACAAGAACTTCCCACTCAGCAACATTCACCCGTGGGCGGAAAGCGCCGCCTTGGCAACCGCCTGTGCCCGCAAGCAGAGCCCGGCGGGGTTCTGGAAACTGTACGACTTCTTCTTCCAGAACCAGCAGGCGTTGACCCCGGAGAACCTCAAAGAGAAAGCCAGTGGCGTCATCAAGGACGCCGGCCTCGATGTCGGCGCCTTCGAAACCTGCTTCGACAGCAAGGCGGCACTCGACCTGGTGAAGGCGGACGAGGCGGAGGCAAACGCGCTCGGCGTGCGCTCGACGCCGACCTTCTTCATCAACGGCCGTAAGCTCGACGGCGCGCTCCCGTACGAGAATTTCAAGACCGCGATCGACCAAGCCCTTGGCGGCGGAGCGTGAGCCCGTGCGCGTGGCGTGCGCCGCAGCGCACGCCACGCTAGCGCGGTGGCAGCCGCAGGGCGCCGTCGAGGCGGATGGTTTCGCCGTTGAGCATCGCGTTCTCCGCGATGTGACAGACCAGGGCGGCGAATTCACTTGGTCGGCCGAGCCGTGACGGAAACGGCACCTCGGCCGCCAGCATCCGCCGCTGCTCGCCCGGCATCATCGCCAGGAGGGGCGTGTCGAACGTTCCCGGCGCGATGGTCACGCAACGAATGCCGTCACGTCCCAGGTCCCGCGCAATCGGCAACGTCATGCCGACGACGCCGGCCTTCGAGGCGGAATAGGCAACCTGCCCCATCTGCCCGTCGAATGCCGCGAGAGACGCCGTATTGATGAGCACGCCGCGCTCGCCGTCCGGGTTGGGCGTGTTGCGAAGCATCTCGGTCGCCGCCAGGCGCGCCACATTGAATGTGCCGATCAGGTTGATCTTGATCACCATTTCAAAGAGTTCCAGCGGCATCGGTCCCTGTTTACCGGTGATCTTGATCGCCGAACCCACACCGGCGCAGTTGACCAGCACGTGTAGGCCGCCGAACGCAGCCACCGTCTGCCGTACCGCCCGCGCTACCTGTTCGGCATCGGTGACATCGGCCGGGGCGAAAATCGCCCGCGGCCCCAGGTCCTTGGCTAGTTCGTTTCCTGCAGAGTCGGGCCGGTCGAGAATAGCCGCGTAGCCGCCGCGCTCCAGCAACGCGCGTACGCTGGCGGCACCCAACCCCGAGGCTCCTCCCGTCACCAAGGCCACCGTATCCGACAGTTTCATCCGCACCTCCTGTCGTGACCGCGTCGGTTCGCACCCCTCATTTAGCACGGCACACTTGACCATCAAGCAAGCGACGACGTGGGCGTGCGGATACGGCCCGATCCGGCGCTACGCCGGACACATTTTCTGCTTTCCTGCGCGCCGTTGTCCTTGTACAATACAACCCGTGCGTCATCCGCTGCGCTCCGTCGCGATCACGCTGTTCCTCCTGGTGCTGGCGGCAGCCGCTTGCACCACCGTGCCGTACACCCGTCGCTCACAGTTAATGCTGGTCTCGGAGAGCACCATCGACGGTCTTGGAGCGCAAGCCTACCAGGAGGTCCTCTCGAAAGAGAAGATCGAGCGCAGCCCGGCAGCGGTCCATGCGGTCACCACCCTCGGCGAGCGCATTGCCACGGCCGCCGCCCACCCGGGGTACCAATGGCAGTTCACGGTCATTGACGATCCGAGACAGGCGAACGCCTTCGCTCTGCCGGGCGGCAAGGTTGCCGTGTACACGGGCTTATTCCCGGTGGCGCGGGACACTGCCGGCCTCGCCGCCGTGATCGGGCACGAAGTCGGCCACGTGGTTGCCCACCACGCCGCGGAGCGGATGAGTCAGAACATGCTGCTACAAGTCGCTGCCGGTGGCCTCTCCGTAGCATTGGGGGCGCAGGACCCGGCGACGCGGAATGCCGTCATGCAGGCTTTCGGGCTCGGCGCCCAGTACGGGATGTTGCTCCCGTTCAGCCGGTCACAGGAATCCGAGGCGGATCGCATCGGCCTGATCTTGATGGCCAAGGCCGGCTACGACCCGCGCGCGGCAGTGGATTTATGGAACCGATTTGAAGCGCAGGGGAAGGACGCCCCTCCGGAGTTCCTCTCAACCCACCCAAGCTATGGCACGCGTGAACGCGACATCGCCGCGTGGTTGCCTGAAGCGCTGCAATACTACCAGCCCAGCGGCGCCGCCGTGGTCTCACTCCCCGCCATCGCAGAGCGGCGCTAGCGCGCCACCGCACACGGCCGAGCACCCGGGTGGCACCGGCCGCCGGCTCAGGAGCCTGCCACCGCACGGCGGTCGCGGAAGTGCACGTGAAACGACAGCGCAAGGTAATACAACGGGAAGTACAGCGAGAGGACGGCCAGCAAACGCGACGGGCGGGGAAACTGCAGGAGCAATACGGCGACGCACAGGGCCCACACCACGCCGAGCACATGCGTCGTCCGCTGCGCCACGCGATTTCTGCTGGGATAGAGATAGCGAATCGGCACGAACACCATCGCCGCCAGCACCAGCAGGAGTAGCGCGTTCATCCACACCGGCGTGGCCAGAACGAAGCAATAGAACACCACGACGTTCCAATAGGAGGGGAAGCCGGTGAAAAAATGGTCGGCGGTCTTCGCGTCCGTTTGGCAGAAGCCATAGCCGCTTGCCACCAGCGGCGCAGCGCCGACCGCGAAGCCGGCAGCTCCATGTGGCAACAGCCCCGCTTGGGCTCCCAGCACGACCGGAACGACGACGTAGTTCAGATAGTCCACGATGTCGTCCAGCTTGGCGCCGTCGAAGCCGGGCAGCACGTCCTTGACGCGCGCCCAGCGCGCCAAACTGCCGTCCGTGGCATCGATGAACGTCGCAACGGCCAGCCACATGAAGGCCAGACGAAAGTTGCCCGCCGCGGACGCGATCAGGGCGAAGAAGCCCACGGCAGCGCCCAGGGCTGTATAAAAATGGACGGCCCATGCGGCCAGGACGGGCGTCACAGGCGGCTCCGGGTCAAGCGCGCAGGCATGGGCGACGTCACACTCATGAATGCCACATAGGTGCGGGCACCGGCTCGCAAATCGCGCGCGGTCGCGGCACGGCGAATGCGCGGAGGCCGGAGCAGGAACGCGGGCAGATCCGTAGAAAAAGAAAAGCCTCGGCCCGAAGACCGAGGCTTTGTCGTTGCGGCCTCAGGATGTCAGATCTTTGAGACGTTAGCGGCTTGCAACCCCTTGGGGCCCTGGGTGATCTCGAATTCCACCCGCTGGCCCTCCTCGAGCGACCGAAAGCCCTGGCCACTGATGGCCGAGTAATGCACAAAGACGTCTTGGCCATCGTCTTTGGTGATGAAGCCATAGCCCTTCTGGCCATTGAACCACTTCACTGTGCCTTGCACCATCCTACAAATACCCCCTTTGCGCTGTGTGTTCCAGGGAAAGCCCAAAAAGTAAAGGCCGTTCCATCCGAGCTGGAGCGCAAATGACGCTTGTTGCCGGCTGTACCTTGACCCTCCTAAGCATTTCACCGTGAAACCCGGGGCTTGAATAGCATGTGCCAGCGCCACAGTGCAACAAAAATCGGCAACGCATCCCGTGCAGTGTCCTTCACCTTTACTCACTGTTTTGCGGATGGTATGGTTCTTGCCCACACGCACTTGACGGCACGCTTTCTATGAGGAAATCCTTGCGATTCGGCATTCTGGCGACCGTGGTGCTGCTGTTGAGCGGTGTAGGCTTTCTCGTGGCCCGCAGCCTGTGGCAGCAGCATCGGCGCGAAATTGCGCCACGGGGGTTGGAGTTCCTGCCAGGGGTTTCGCAGCACATCCGGGACTTTCACCGCGTCAAGCTGCAAGACGGGCGCAAGGTGTGGGAGATCTCGGCGGAGGATGCGCAGTACTTTCAAGAAGACAATCTGGTTGTCGTACGGAACGCGACGATGGAACTGCAACTTGAGGATGGCCGCGCGATCGGCTTGAAAGGCGACCAGGCGCGCATCGAACTCGCAGGAAATGACGTGAGTCGGGTCGAGTTGATCGGTGCGATCCAGGTGACCGCGTCGGAGTATGTCGTGCGCACCGACCGCGCGATCTACGACCATGCGCGCCGCGTCATTTCCGTACCGGACCCTGTCGATATTTCCGGACGTGCTCTGCAACTGCGCGGCGACACGATGGAAGTGGAGGTCGACACGGACATCGTCAAACTGGTTCGCAATGTGTCGATGCGCATCGAACCCACGCTGTTGAAGCAAGGAGAGGCCCACGCACCGCTGTAAGCTTCGCACCGCCACGGTTCTGCTGCTGGTGGGCGTCGGTGTGCTTGCCGGTCCGTGTGCCGCCGAGGACCAACCGTCCGCCGTGCAAGGGCGCTCGGCCAAGGATTCGCTCGGCGGTCCGGAATCCATCTTGGGAAGCTTCTCGTTCACTTCGCAACGGGAGCCGATAGCGATCACCTCCGACGCGCTGGAATTCAACTACCGCTCGCGCGTGCTCAAATACGTAGGCGCTGTCGTGGCCACCCAGGGGGATATGAAGTTGCAGAGCAGAACCTTGACTGTCACCCTTGACGGGCAGGTCGAGAACCGTATCAAGGAAGTGGTGGCCGACGGCCAAGTCCGCGTCTCCAAGGGCTCGCGCTGGGCCACCGGTGGACGGGCGGTGTTCAACCAGGATCACCACACCGTAATCCTCAGCGACAACGCGGAACTGCACGACGGCGGCAACGTCGTCAAAGGCGACCGTGTGATCGTGTATCTCGACGAGGAGCGGAGTGTTGTAGAGGGCGGCAAGGGTCGCGTCGAAGCCGTTCTGGTTCCTTCCCAGAATGAGGAGACGCCGTCGCCGACTGGAGGCAGCAAGCCGTGAACGGCAACGGCGGGACCCATCCGGAACGCGTGTTACGCGCCGACGGCCTCTGCAAGCGCCTGGGAGGCAGAGAGATCCTGCGCCACGTCTCCCTCGAGGTCCACGCCGGCGAGGTGGTGGGCCTGTTGGGGCCGAATGGTGCCGGAAAGACGACGACGTTCTACGCTATTGTTGGTCTCATCCGGCCGGACCAGGGTCGGGTGCTGCTCAACGGCAGCGAGGTCACCAACGACCCGATGTATGTGCGCGCACGCAAGGGCATCAGCTACCTGCCGCAGGAACCGTCCGTGTTCCGCAAGCTGACGGTGGAGGAAAACATTCTGGCGATCCTCGAATCGCTGCCGCTGACGCGGGAGGAGCGCCGCGAGCGGCTCGCCGAGTTGCTGGAGGAACTCAGCATCGCCCACCTGGCTAAGAGCAAGGCGTACTCACTCTCGGGCGGCGAGCGTCGGCGCGTCGAGATTACCCGCGCGCTGGTCACGGCGCCTGCATTCATGCTGCTGGACGAGCCTTTTGCAGGCATCGACCCACTTGCTATTCTGGACATTCAGGGCATCGTAGGGCAATTGAAGGAGCGACGGATCGGCATTCTGATCACCGATCACAACGTGCGCGAGACGCTGGGTATTTGCGACCGGGCATATATCCTGAACAACGGCACCGTGCTCGAGGAAGGCACGCCGCAGGCGATTGCGGCAAGCCCGCGGGCACGGGAACTCTATCTCGGGGAGCGGTTTACGCTGTAGAACCATGGCACTGGAAACGAAACTGTATCAGCGGTTGAGCCAGCAGTTGGTGATGACGCCGCAATTGCGGCAGGCCATCAAAATCCTGCAGGTGTCCCGGGCGGAATTGGAAACCCTGATCGACGAGGCCCTGTCGGAAAATCCCGTGCTGGAGGAAGGCCTGGAGCAAGTCGAGGAGGAACGTCCGCGCACCGAAGAAGCACTCGAAACAAATGAGAGTGGGAACGAAGAGTGGGCCATGGTCCACGAACAACGGGAGACGACCAACGAAATCGAACCCAATGAACGCATGGGCGAGATTGACTGGAAGGAGTACCTGGACAACTACCGCAACGACTGGCACGGGGCCTCGGCGACAGCCGCGGATTTCGACGAAGAGAAGCGGAACACGTTGGAGAACACGTTGGTACGGGCGCAGTCCTTGCACGACTACCTCATCTGGCAGCTGCGCATGACCGGCATCACCCCCGTGGAAGAATCGGTCACCGCATTGATTCTCGGCAACATGGACAAGGACGGCTACCTGCAGGCAGACATCGAGGACATCGCGTTTCAAAGCGGGCAGGACTTCGACGTCGTCGAAGGAGCCCTGAAACGTATTCAGGACCTCGACCCTCCCGGCGTTGGGGCGCGCGACCTGCGGGAATGCCTTTTGCTGCAGATCCGCAATCAAGGCAAAGACGGCTCGGTGGCTGCTGCCATCGTCTGTGATCACCTGGCGCTGCTCGAGAGCAAGCGCTACGACAAGATCGCCAAGGAGCTGGCCGCCCCGCTCGAGGAAGTGGCCACCGCCGCCGGCTTCATCGCCACACTGGAACCGAAGCCAGGCCGGAATTTCGGGGAAGGCGATATCCGCTACATCACCCCCGACGTGTTCGTGCAGAAGATCGGCGACGAACTCGTCGTGATCTTGAATGACGAGGGCCTCCCGCGCCTTCGCGTCAGCAACTTCTACCGACAGGTGCTGTCGGATACCGGCACGGGGGACGCCAAGCGGTATATTCAGGAAAAGATGCGGGCCGCCGCCTGGCTCATCAAGAGCATCCAACAGCGGCAGCGTACCCTTTACCTGGTCACCCAGAGCATCGTTCGCTTTCAACGGGATTTCTTCGACAGGGGCGTCGCCCATTTGAAGCCGCTGGTGCTGAAGGATGTCGCCATGGACATCGGCATGCACGAGTCCACCGTCAGCCGCGCCACGGCAAACAAATATGTCCACACGCCGCAAGGCACGTACGAATTGAAGTACTTTTTTACCTCGAGCCTCCAAGGCGCCGACGGCGAAGAGGTGTCGGCCGAGAGCGTCAAGGACCGCATCCGCGAGATCATCGGCACCGAGGATCCGCGCCACCCGTATAGCGACCAGCATATCGCCAAGATGCTGTCGACGGAACACGTCGGCATCGCGCGGCGGACGGTCGCGAAGTACCGCGGCATCATGGGCGTCCTGCCATCGTCCCGACGGCGCCAGGCTTTCTGATTGGATTGGAGCACGGAGAATTACATGCAGATCATGGTCACGTTTCGGCAGGTTGAGCCCAGCGAGGGACTACGCCAGCACGCGGAGGAAAAGATCCAGCGGATACGCAAATTCCTGCGCCGCCCCATCGAGGCGCACGTCACATTGTCCGTGCTCAAACGTCGGCATATCGCCGAGGTCCAACTCAGCGCCAACCGCCTGAACCTGACCGCGACAGAGGAGACCGGGGACCTGTACTCGGCTATCGATCTGGCAATGACGAAGCTGGAACGCCAGGTCAAGAAACATGTCGCCAAGCGCAACGATCATAAAGGTCCTGCCACCCGCGCGGCGGCAGCCACCGCTGCCGGTTCCGAGCAGGGTACCCGCCTCATGCGCCCCCGCCGCATGGCGGTAAAACCCCTCACGCTGGACGAGGCGGCGCTGCAACTGCGCACGCAAAAAACCGAATTCCTGCTCTTCAAGAACGCGGCAACCGACGCGCTCACACTCATCTACCGGCGTAAAGACGGAAACGTCGGACTCATCGAACCGGAGCTGGCGTAGATGCGACTGCCGAAGCAGCGCCGCACGTGCCGTCCGCCGCGCGTGCGCGCGTGCGGCCTCCCCGAAGCGAACGCGTGAGCGCGGATGAAAATCACGGATATCCTGCCCGAGGCCCTCGTCGTCCCCGCCTTGCAGGGACAGACCAAGGAAGCCGTTTTACGGGAGTTGGCCGAGCAGCTTGCCGCCCTGCATCCAGAAGTGAGCGCGGAGCGGTTGGTGGACGTCCTGTGGGAACGTGAGCGACTCGGCAGCACCGCCATTGGCGACGGCATTGCCATCCCGCACGGGAAACTCCCCGGCCTGAAAGGCGTGCTCGCGGCGTTCGGCCGGCACCCGCAGGGCGTCGACTTCGAGTCGCTCGACGGCAAGCCGACGAAGCTCTTCTTCTTGCTCGTCGCGCCCGAAGACTCGGTCGGATTGCATTTGAAGGCACTGGCCCGGGTTTCCCGCCTGCTCAAGGAACAAGCCTTTCGCAACCAGTTGATGGCCGCCTCCGATCGGCACGTGCTGTACGAAATCATTCGCCAGGAAGATGAAAAGTACTGATCACGAGCGTGCGGCCGGTGTCGCCGTCGCGGCACTGCTTGCCGACGAGGGTGCACCGTGGAGTCTCGACCTGGTGGCCGGACGTGCCGGGACGCACCGCAAGATCGCCGCGCCACGCATACAGAAGCCGGGCCTCGCGCTTGCCGGCTACGTGCAGCAAATCCACCCGAAGCGGGTGCAGGTGATCGGCACGCCGGAACTCTCCTACCTG
>Ga0316603_10001393_pt1 | contig 12800 bp, 4 predicted proteins | sample OWC_soil_day10_n_FD_207649 | JGI IMG/M metagenome (GOLD analysis project Ga0316603, IMG submission 207649) | Wetland soil microbial communities from Old Woman Creek delta, Ohio, United States - OWC_soil_day10_noCT | ecosystem: Environmental > Terrestrial > Soil > Wetlands | place: USA: Ohio...
AATCGCCCATTGTGGCGGCATTGGAGATTTGCGTGAGATTGCGGGCCCCCTCGTAGAGCTCCAGGGCGCGAGTCCTGTCGCCGAGCTGTGTGGCGATCGTGGCATCCAGCATCCGCAAATGCGGGAAATTCGTGCGCGCAAAAGGAGCGATACGGTCCAGAGACGCTGCGGCCTCTCGGGGCTTCTCCCGGCGCAGAAGAATCTCTGCCTGGAGGCCGTTGTAAAAGATCAGGAAATGTGTATCCCGAAGAGTCGTTTCGATCATCGAACGCATGGCCTCAGCCTTTGCTTCTGCGCGCCGGTAGTCACCTGTTTCCGCCAAACAGAGCCCGGCATAGTAGTCGCAGATGAGAGGCCAGGGATTTGACGGGTCGGTGCGGATAATCCTGGAAAGTACCGTGACCGTCTCCAGTTCTTTCAGAGCGTCAGCAATCCGGTTGGCGTCCTGCAGGAGTCGAGCCAGATAGAAACGAGCCATCATCTCATTGAGCGCATTCCCAGCGTTTCTGGCTTGCCCGACCATGTGCTCGAGAAGGGTCGTTGCTTCTCTCATCCGTCCTTCACGGGCAAACGATAGTGAAATCCGGCGATCCATTGCCTCGCGCGACTCCGGGTCGAATTTCGCACAGAGAGCAAACTTCTCCCGTGCTTTGTCCGGCTCTCCCTTGAGCAAGAGAATTTGGGCCTGGCGGTCGTACGAATAGTACCAGGTGGGCACACGCCTGAGTCCCTCTTCAGCGATCTTCATCGCGTCGTCGAACCTGCCTGCCATCATGAGGACTTCGCATCCCGAGTCGTAGCCGTTTTCCGCATCCGGTATGAGTGCCATATATGTCCGGATCGTTGCGATGGCTTTGTCATAGTCTCCGATGGTGCAGTATGCGTATCCGAGCATGTTGTACGCGTCGGAGAATGACCGATCGACTTCAATCGCCTTTTCGAAGTTCCGGATTGATTCGCGGTGTTCCCTGTTAATCCCATTGGCGACTGCGCAAAAGAACAACACTTCCTTGTCTTCAGGAAATCTCGCGAGGAGGGCCTTCCACTTCTTTTGAGCGGGACCATAGTCCCTTCTTAGAACGGTGGCGTAGCCATCGATCATCCCTCTTTCGCGATCCGAGAGGTTGCCGCCGTAGCGTTCTGCGTTTGCGATGGCATCCCTTGCCAGGGAAAGGTTGTTGCTGGGGAGCGAGCTCATGAGTACCCCCCACCCCAGATTCCTGGCCAGTCTGTAATGGGCCATCGCAAACGTCGAGTCGAGTTGTATCGCCTGCATGAAACACTGTCGTGCCTCAGCTTGTTCGAAGCGATAACTGTGGCGTATCCCTTGTTCGTACAACCGGTATGCGTCATATGAGCCGGTTGAAGCATCGGCAATGTTGAGAGCTGCTTCCGGAGATTCCTTTAACCATTCACCAACTCTCTCTGTGAGGCGATCCGCAATGGCAAAGACCTCGTCGGCTTTCGATGCTTCAAGACGGTCAGAGTTGATCACTTCACCGGATTCAACCTCGAGGAGCTGTCCTGTAACGTTCAGCTTCCCTCCCACATTCCAGATGCTGCCCAACAGCATCGTTCGCACGCCCGCCAGCTTGGCAGCCTCTGTCGCTGTCGACCTGTCTACCACCGCGGCATCCTGTTTGCCAAGTGATTTGAGGATGTCGAACAGCCGTTGGCCGCTCACGACCGAGATCTGCTTGTTTCGTCCGAGATTGGTGATGAGCATATCGACGAGAATCTTGTCGATGTCCTTCTCGTCGGTGCGATTCTCGAAGTACATGACCGCAATAGACTTCTCATTTCCCCCCCCGAGCGTCAAGCGTTGCCCACCCATGGGACGAAACACCAACCAGCCGATAACTCCTGCAAGCACAACAATGGCTCCTGCCGCGAACCATCGAACGTGTTGGAAAAGCCAGGGCTTCTTCCCAATGGCAGCCCGAGGTACCACTTGACTCTTCTCCAGCTGAGGTGAAGGCCTTACGACCCTTGACGAATCCTTTCTGAGTCGCCGGAGGTCGATCAGCATGTCGTGGATCGACTGGTACCTCTCCTCAGGATTCTTCTCCAGCGCCCGGCTGACCGTGTGCAGAAGCTCTGACGGGGCGTCCGGCAGGCAAGTCTGCAGGGACTCCGGTTCTTCATTGACAATGGAGTACATCATCGCCGCGTCGTGCTCAGCCCTGAACGGCGAATGTCCCGTGAGCATTTCGTAGAGGATCACGCCGAAGGAGAAGATGTCGCTTCGCGCATCCACCAGTCCGCCCTGGATCTGCTCAGGGGCCATATACGCCAGCGTGCCGACAGTGCTCGTTGTCTTCGTGAGTTTGAGAGAACCCTTCAGCTTGGCCAATCCGAAGTCCATCACCTTCACCTGATTCTTCGCATTGACCATGATATTGTCAGGCTTGACGTCGCGATGAATGATCCCCTTGCTGTGTGCTTCTTCGAGCGCCTCGCCGATCTGAATGGCATATTCTACAGCAACTGAGGTCGGAAGCTTTCCTTCGGAGATTTTCTTTCTGAGCGTCATCCCATCGACGAGTTCCATGACGATGTACTGTTGGCCTTCAGCGTCGCCTATCTCGTGGATAGTGCAGATATTGGGATGATTGAGGATGGCGGCGGCCCGCGCTTCCTGGAGGAAGCGGGCGCGTTCAGGCTCGTGGGTTTCCAGGCCTTGCGGAAGGAATTTGAGCGCGACTGGACGGGTCAGGGTGAGATCCTCTGCCCGGTAAACAACCCCCATGCCGCCCCGTCCCAACTCCTCGAGAATGCGGTAATGCGAGATCTCTCTTCCGATCATTTGCGGTCTCTGGGTTGGGAGTCGGGACGAGGTCTCGTCCCGCTGCAGGCGGGACGGACTTCGCCGAGCTTTTCGAGAATCTTGTAATGAGAAACGATGTTGCCGATCATGGGAAACCTCGTGTCCCTTCCGTACACTGAACGACCGGAACAACGGGCACAGTGCGCGCTCAATCTCTGGACGAACGAATCATGTGCCCAGCGGCCTTTTCAGCGGCACGTCACGGCAATGGATGATCCCAACGGCACAGAGAATCAGCACAATCATTCTAAGATAGGGGACAGCACGGCCAGAGTCAACTGACCGAATCAGGGTTCTGCTTGATTGTTCTGCTGATTTTTACCAGTAGCAACCGACTGGCCTACCCCTGCCTCGCTTCAGTGCGCGTGAAGTCCGAGGCGCCCCAGCAGCCTCACAGCCCTTGGGTCGGTGCGAAGGTCGTCCAGCAGTGGGTCAACAGACATCCACGGCAGCCAACCCGAATGCTCGTTGTATGCTCTCTCGAGCATCTCGCACGCCGCAGGCCGATCTCCCAGTGCCTCAAGGACCCAGGCGGTGTAGTAAGGATCCACGTGCCTCGCTTTCGACACCGACTTCAGTCGTGTGAGGCAATCATCGGCCGCTTCGAAGTTGCGGGAGATGCCACTGAGGTAACCGGACAATGACTGCAGCCGCGGGTCGTCGGGAAGATGCCGCAGCCCCTCCTGAAGTGCCGTCGATGCCGGGCCCAACAGACCATTCTTCACATACGCTGCCCCGATCCATCCGTAGAGACCGTAGAATCCTGGGGCCATTTCCAGCGCCGCGTATCCCTGCCGGATCGCCTCATCGAACCGGCGCGAGTGAAACAATATCTGCACGGCGCAGGAGCTGAGGCCCGGCGAAACCGGCTCCAGCTCCAGAGCCCTGCGTATCTCCGAAAGGGACATCTCGAATTTCCCCATCAGCTCAAGGTAGTGTGCGCGCATGTGATGCGCCTCTGCGCAGGCGGGGTTCATCGTGAGGGCTCGCTGGAAATGACGCTCCGCCGCCGACCAGTTCCAGTCGCAGAACAAACTCACATAGCCGGCTGCGACGTGCGACTCCGGCAGTCTTTCGTCAAGGCAAAGTGCAGTCGTGCTGGCCTTGCGCGCCTCCGCAAAGGCCGCATCCATGGGCATCACATGCCAGCTCCCGAGCATCTCGTACGATTCCGTCAAGCCTGCGTACGCCAGAGCAAAGGCAGGATCAATGGCGATGGCCTGGGTGTAGTACTCAACGCTCTTTGCGACGCTTTCGTGCTTTCGCTGGTTGAAGAGGAATCTTCCCTTCAGATACAGATTGTAGGCTTCGTGATCGTTTGCGCGCCGTCTCACAAGATTGGATCGGTCTCCGCGGCCGAGAGTCACTTTCAAATGCTCGACAATGGAGACGCACACGTCATCCTGGATGGCAAAAATGTCTTCACAGTCTCGATCGTACCGCTCCGACCATAGGGAAGATCCGTCGTGCACACTTGTCAGTTGCACCGTAATCCGCAGACGCCGATCCGCCTTCCGGACGCTGCCTTCGAGGAGCGTCCCGACGCCGAGCTTGCGGCCAATCTCCCGCACATCCTTTCGTTGACCCTTGAACGCAAAGGATGACGTCCTTGCGACAACACGCAACCCGCCAACGTGCGTCAGCGCATTGATAAGCTCCTCTGCGACGCCGTCACAGAAATATTCCTGATCGTGCTCCGGGCTCATATCCTCGAATGGCAAAATGGCAATGGAGGCGAAGGATGTGGGAACTGGCGGGATGGCCTCTCCGCCTCTCTTCACGAGCGTGAGTTCCTGCAGCATATCCATCGCCGACGGGTATCGCTCCACTGGATCCTTCTGCAGGGCCTTCTCGACAATCCTTTCCAGCGCGAGGGGTATCTCCGGGCTGTGTGTTGCCAGCGGCTGCGGATCTTCATTGAGGATTCTGTACACGACTGCCTGCTCATGCTCTGCCGCAAAGGGAGACCTTCCTGCGAGCATCTCATAGAGCACAACTCCCAGCGACCAGAGGTCGGTGCGGCTGTCAATCTCTTCTCCGCGTGCCTGTTCCGGAGACATGTATGCGGCAGTACCCATCGTCGAACCGGTCCTCGTCAATCGTGCCCGGCCAGCGAGCTTCGCCAGTCCGAAGTCGATAATCTTCGCCGTGCCGTCGCGCGTCATGATCACGTTTGCCGGTTTCACATCCCGATGAACGATCCCCGCCTTGTGGGCTTCCGCAAGTGCTGAGGCAATCTGGAGAGCGACGTTCACAGCATCTTCTCCTCCCAGCGGACCACGCGCGATCTTCTGCTGAAGAGTCTCGCCCTCATAGCATGTCATCGCGATGAAAATCTGTCCCTCTTCGGTTTCTCCCAGTTCATGAATAGCGCAAATGTTCGGATGGTCGAGTGCAGAAGCCGCTTTGGCTTCGAGGGTGAACCGTTGCCTTGCCTCAGGATCGCGCGTGAGGTCGGGAGGAAGGAACTTCAGGGCAACCGGGCGGTCGAGTGTGAGGTCCTGGGCCTTGTAGACCACGCCCATCCCGCCTCCGCCCAGATGCTCCAGAATCCTGTAGTGGGATACTGTTGAGCCTACCATGGAGGGATCCCCACACTATGATGCATTATCCGGGAACCATGGGTAATGCGGTCTCGCGGTTGCGAAACCGCTATACCTTCTCTTCCGATGGCACCGCACCGTGACGGAGAGCTTCCATCTCACGGCGCAGCGGCTCCCAGTATGCCCGATCGGCTTCTCGCTCGAGTCGCTCTTCCTGCTCAAGCCCTTCTTCAATAGCGCGCTCACTCCCAGTGCGGGCGGCTGAGAGCAGAGGCCGTGCAGGAATCAACCCTTCTGTCAGCTCGGGGTGGGGCTGTGCGAGGCTGATCAGCATTGCTGGTGTTCGTGACTCCCGCAACCAGAATTCCACGTCGGCTTCAGAAGATGTCTCGCGCCCGACATAGTCCGCCTCCACGAGACGACGGATCATCGGCCAATCTTTGTCACCCTGGGTCTTCTTTGAACGGATCAGGTCCTGAAGAGAGATGACGTCATAGTGCTGTCCGTCCTCGCCCACGAGATGGGTTCGGCGATCCCAGAGCAATGGAAACGGGTCCACACCCCTCATGACCGCCATGATGTCAACGCGCATGTTCAGGGCGTCAGGGTGGTAGCATCGAAAGTGAATCGCGTGTCCGCGAAGGAGAAACTGCTGTTCAAAGGGGGGAACAGCGATCCTGCGGGCCTGGAGCTCACGGAGCGCGCCGCGCAGAAGTGCAAGATTGTTGTCCGAGGCAAGAAGGGTGAGGTCGGTATCCCGGCTGAATTCAGCGGCCCCGTAGAACACGCAGGCCTGCCCGCCTATAAGCAGGGCGCGAACCTTGTGCGCGGACAGTGTCGAAAGGACTTTCTGAATCGGGTTCTGGATCGAGGGTACCTCCCACGGCAAGATAGAAGGACCAGAGTTTGCCCGTTTCCCGCCACCGCTGAGCTGGCGTGAGCCGGTACCAATCCAACCATTCGTCTTCGGGTATGCATGCGGTTTGCATGAACGAAATATATCAACTCCGGACCACGGAAGCAAACGCACGGAAACAGGTACCTTCTCGTATTTCGCGCATTTCAAGGCATCCGCGAACAGGGCATTACCACCGAACACTTCTTCACGAAAGTGGTTCTGAGAAGGTAGCCGCTACCGGATCTCTTCCGCAAGCCGGCGAAATCTTGGATTCCCCCGGATCGGATTCCATATCGGATCGGCACGGAGGAGGGCTGCTGACATGTCCGATGGCACAAGGAACAGAGACTCGATCCGATCAATGGCGGATTCGTAGTTGCCGCATCGTACCTGAATCTCCGCAAGGAATCCGACGAGGTAGGGGCCTACCACCGCGTCTTTGGAAATTGGCATCATCCGCACAGCGTCTTCGCCTTCGCGAAGGGCGTCCTCGCAGCGACCGACGCCAGCGTAGGCAAGCCCTAAAAGACTATGGTACATACACACATATGCGGATTGTGGATTCGAGCGTATCAGATGCTCGTAGATGACCCTCGCCGAGTCAAAACGGGCACGTGCTGATTGCAGATCTCCCTTGACCTCATGGATCATTGCGTGACCAAGATGGCTGGTTGCGATCACAGTAGGCTGGGTCGCGCGATACCGCTCGAGACCGTGCGACTCAAATGCATTGAAGAGTCCTGAAAATGCCTCCGGAAAGATGCGAAGGTCGGCGCCGCTGCCGAATTGCCCTACGAACCCCTGGACAATCGTATTCTCTGCGGCCTCCACGGTGTTTGCCTTGCGGCTCATCTCGAGCAGCACCTGGTTTCCCGCGGTCACATCACCGTTTCTCGCGGCGATGGCATGTGCCTTCAAGATATATGCGTCGTTCAATTGGGGTGTGAGAGAGATCGCTTGATCGTAATCTTGTATGGCTTCATCGAAATGACGGAGGAGGTGTTTCGTGAGGCCGAGTTCATCTGAGTAGATCATGTACGAACGTGGTATCAGCCTCCGTGCTTTCTCCGCATAGGCCACTGCATCCTGCAAACGTCCAAGGCGCCGGAGTGTGAGGCATATCGCCTGGGCTGCGTCTCCACTCGGCCGGAGGCGTTCTGCGTTCTCGAAGTGATTCAATGCCTGAGCGAATTCCCGCCGGGCGTACGCAACCTTCCCTAGCGCAATCTGGGTCTCCGGCAGATCGGGTGCGAGTTCATGGGCTTGTTTGGCTGCTTCCATTTCGAGGATGAGCATTCCGGGCCGGTCGTAGACCCAGTAGAGATTGTGGTACGCCCTTGTCAACCCCGCCCATGCCTCGGCAAATCGAGGATCCAGCGAGACGGCTCTTTTCAATAGCCCGATTGCAGTTTCGATATTCGCTATGTTGTTTAGTTCAACGTGGTCCATCGCACGCAGGTAGGCTTCGTACGCGGCGAGGTTTTCGGTGGGCCGTTGTTCGATCACGCCGCGCTCTGGCTCCAGCAACGCGATATTCAATTGCGTTGCCACGCGTTCAGCAATGTCTGACTGGACCCGGAACACCTGAGTCATGTCTACATCATACGTGTGGGCCCACAAGTGTGTGTCGTCGGCCACGCGAACGAGCTGCGGGATTACACGAACACGGCTCGACGGATCCCCGGGTTTTTCCCGCTGCACGGTTCCTTCCAGAACGTAGTCCACCCCAAGCTCCTTGCCGATCTGCTGGAGAGTCTTCGGGCTCTTTCTGTATTGGATGGCGCTCTGACGGGAAATGACGCCAAGTCCTGTGATACTCGCCAAGCGGGCAGTGATCGCGTCCGTTGTGCCGTTTGCGAAATAGTCATCTTCCGGATGCCCCAGGTTTTCAAATGGCAATACGACGAGCATCTTTCTGGAGTCAGCAGCGGCATGATCCTTGGGGGATTCGCCCGGCCCGAACAATCGGGGGAGAAGTGCGAACGCAAGAATCGTAACAGTGACTGCCGCTGCTGCTGCGACCAGCGCCTTTGGGATGCCCGGCCTTCTCCTGGTTGTCCGCGGGAGCTGAGATGTGTGTTCCTGAGCTGCCTCCAGATCGACGAGCATGTCCTCACAGTGCTGATAGCGTCTCGCCGCATTCTTGGCCAGCGCTTTGCTGATGATCCGTTCCACCTCCATGGGGATGCCACTGCGCACGCCGGTGACCGGTTCAGGTTCGGAGTTCAGGATGGAGTACAGGAGTGCGTTCTCGTAGTCTGCATCGAACGGTCTCTTTCCGGCGAGCATCTCGTAGAAAACGACTCCCAGCGACCAGATGTCGCTTCTGTGATCCGCCGGTTCGCCCCGCGCCTGTTCCGGTGACAAGTACGCCGCGGTGCCAAGCGTAGAGCCAGTTCTCGTGAGCATCGTCCGTCCCATGAGCTTTGCCAGTCCGAAGTCGACGATCTTCGCCACACCATCAGTGGTGATCATGATATTGGCTGGCTTGACGTCACGGTGGACGATGCCATGCTCGTGCGCCTTGGTGAGCCCGCGGGCCACCTGGCTGGCGACGTTGATCGCTTCATCGACCTTCAGTGGCCCGCGTTCGATCTTCTTCTTGAGTGTCTCCCCCTCAAGGTATTCCATGCTGATGAACATCTGCCCGTCATCAGCTTCGTCGATATCATACACGACGCAGATGTTGGTGTGCTGGAGTGTGGAGGCGGCTCTGGCTTCATGGATGAATCGTTGCTTGGCATCGGGATCGCGGGTGAGATCGGGAGGAAGAAACTTGAGCGCGACAGGCCGGTCGAGCTTGAGATCCTGGGCCTTGTAGACGACGCCCATTCCACCGCCCCCCAACTTCTCTAGAATCCTGTAATGCGATACTGTCGAGCCTACCATTGGAAGCCCCTCAGGCGACAGGTCCGGCTCCGGTGGGCATGCCATCCGTAGCTGAGGTGTCCGAGCTTTTTGTGGTGGGGAATGGGGTTGCCGATCATTAGAATCCTACGCTGAGGTGCGAGGCGCGGCTTCTTTGTTGTGAAGATGGTGTGTGACGATCTCAATCATGTCCTCCAGCATCCGGTCAGGGCACTTCCCGTGCATGGAATTAATCATGACAACTATGCTCACGTCGTGGTCAGGCAGGTACGCCATGTACGCAGACGTACCGATATTCCCTCCTCCATGTCCGTACGCTTTCTCTCCGTCTGTGATCCCCGTTTTGAACAGGAACGCCCCGAAACCATAGCCTTCACACCATGAACCCGCTGCCGCTGGATTGAACTGTAACATTTGATCCAATGAAGTCTCTTTAAGAACCTTCCCGCTGAAGAGGGACTTGCACCAGACCGCAAGGTCTTCAGCGGTGGTGAAGACTCCCGCCGATCCGTAGGTGATACTCTCGTGCGATGCCCGCGGCAGGAATGTCAGGTCCCTTACGAGTCCCCCCTTCTCGAAATTGTCTCCCCACACGTGTGCAAGTTGATCCTTCGGGATATCCTCTTCCATCGAAAGATATGTGTTGAGCAGGCCAAGCGGTTGCCAGAAACGATGCCGGAATTGTGCCGAGAGGGAAGAGCCAGTCGCTCTCGTAATGATCTGTGCAAGCAACAGGTAGTTTGTGTTCGAATAGCGGAAGCCTTTTCCAGGCGCAAAATGGGGTTCCTTCAGATATGTCAACACCACTTCCGGGGTGAAAATACTGTCGCGGTATTTGATGAGATCGTCCCAGAGCTTCTGGTTTTCCCAGAACATGAAGATCCCGCTTGTGTGCGAGAGAAGTTGACGGATCGTGATCGTGCTGTCGACATGGGGATATGAAGGAAGCCATTTCTTCAATGAATCATTCAGCGAGAGGACACCCTCCTCTGCAAGCTGGAGCACGAGGGCGGCGACAATGTTCTTGGTGATACTCCCTGTAGCAAAGAGCATCCAAGGTTTCGTGGCAACAGTATCGTGCGACACGCCTGCGCATATGCGATAAATCGAACCATCGGGCATCACAATGGCCGCGGATGCTCCCTTCACATCGTACTGTTGCAGCCGGTCGTCCAGCGCTTCACTCAATCGTCGATCAAACGGACGGGCATCCCGAGAGCACGAAATAAGACCCAGCAATGCCGGTACAAGCAACAGGAGAACGATGTCCTTTCTGCTAGTCATGAAACACCCTCTACGATGGCTTATCATTATGTATTGTCAAGGAGTTCCAGGACCAACTATCACTCGAACAGATTTTCGATAAGGACAAGCCTTGCATCGAACCGCGGCTTGGCAAAGACGATCCGCGAGTCATCATAACTCAGCTGATAAATATTTTCAGCCGGATTTAGCCCGTCAAGGATTCCGGGAAGACGGCGCTGCTTCCCATCCGGAAGGGATATTCGCCACGCCTCTCCGTTGCCGGTCCTCCATAATAAATAGCGCAGGCTCGCCGATGGCCAGGCAGAAAACACATACCCAGGGCCAAGAATCTGTTTTGGAGGGTGGCTCGAGCCGGGACCTGCAGCCGCCAACCACCATCCTTCCCGACCCGCCCTGCTGTCGCAGAGCAAAACTCCCTTGCCATCGGGGAGAGGGAATTCCAGTGCCGAATCTGCAAGGACCCTTATCGGCTGGGAGCTGTGGATGGAGTAAATATACCCATGCAGTGATTCGAGATCTGATCCAGCGACGAACCTCTCGTTATCGATCCAGGCTGCAAAAAACCCGTTGACCACGAGCTTATGAGTCGTCGGATTTGATACGTCCACGAGGCACAGACGGGAGGAGTCCAGAGGCTCATCAGCCTGACGCGAGCCATAGATCATGTACTTTCCGTCCGGAGACCAGACGGGAAAGTAGTGCATGGCTTCTCCAGCAGTCAATTGCGTGCGGTTTGTACCATCGCTTTGTATCGTGTACACGTGCCTGCTGGGGCGGAGAAGATCGGTGGAGGCAATATGGTAGCAGATCCGTTTCTTGTCGGGTGAGAAGAATGGTGCTCTCAAACGCTGATCTTCGAACGTGATTTCTTTTGCATTGCTTCCGTCGATGTCCGCCGTCCACAAGTGGGCAATCGAACGCTGTTCCAGGAACAACAATCGCTTCGCATCGCCCGAGACTCGAACGCCGAGATCCGGACCGCTTCCTTTCGTTACCTGAATGGCTTCGCCTCCCGAAGCCGGTATCGCCCAGATGTTCGTATTGCCGCTTCTGCTTGATGTGAAAAGGATCTGATCGTTGGATGCCCACGCTAACTCCAGGATTGGTTTTCCCTGGGACGTGAGTTGCCGCTCCGATCCTGATTCCACATCGCGGATGAAGATCTCTTCGTGGTTGCGGAATGTTCTGAGCCATGCAATCGATGTGCCGTCTCTGGACCAGTCGAAGCAATAATTTCCCATCGCGTCACCCAGAGTGTCAATGAAGACGCGACGGTTCTCTTTTCCATCCGGTCGAATAGTCCAGAACTCCCGCTTGCCCGACTGGCTGGGCTGATAGACATTTCCCAGCTGCATGTAGCCGATGAGCATGCCATCCGGCCGCCACCGTGCCGCTTCTCCCGGTTCAGTAATTCTCCGCTCGGCGCCGCCAAGCGATGACACGAGGTAGACACCTGCGTTCCTGCCGGCCGGCCGATAATCGTACAGCACTTCGCTGCCATCCGGAGAAATCTCGGCGTACCCGACATCACTCAGACTGCCGGTTGTCAGGCGCCGGGGATCACACTTCGCAATGTTCATGAGGTACAGTGCCCATTCCTTCCGGGCATCACATGCAGCAAAGGCAGCCCAGTTGCCGTCTTGCGAGAGGCTCGGCCATTGAATCTCCGTGAAGGGGACGTCCAGCGTTCGGATTGCCATCTCGGGATTCAGCTTCGGCGCCGGAGGCGGCCGGAGGATGAAGTACCCAGCCACGGCCGCGAGCGCGACCAACCCGACCGCACCGGCCAACAGCACCTTTTGCGATCTCTTCTTCTCCTGCGCGGCAGGTATCAATTTTTTGACGCCGTTGGTTGATGTATCGTCGCGGGACTGCCGGACGACTCTGGTTGAATCCTTTTTCAATCTCCGGAGGTCAATCTGCATCTCGTGGACTGTCTGATACCGGTCTTCTGGATCCTTCTCCAGAGCGCGATGGAGAATGTGCTGGAGCTCCGATGGTGCATCCGGCAGGGAGCGGAGGAGGGGCTCGGGCTCTTCGTGCGCAATAGAGTACACCATCGCCGCCTCGTGTTCCCCGCGGAAGGGGAGATGCCCCGTGAGCATTTCAAAGAGCACGACACCGAACGAGAAAATGTCAGACCGGGCATCCACCTCTCCGCCTTCGATCTGCTCCGGTGCCATGTAGGCGAGAGTACCTATTGTGCTCGACGTCTTCGTCAGCTTCATCGATCCTTTCAGCTTGGCCAGCCCGAAGTCCATCACCTTGATCTGGTTTTTCGAGTTAACCATGATATTCTCAGCCTTGATGTCCCTGTGCACAATCCCTTTTGTGTGGGCCTCATGGAGTGCCTCAGCAATCTGCATCGCATAGCCGATGGCATCTTGCATTGTTTTCA
>Ga0316603_10001394_pt1 | contig 12795 bp, 10 predicted proteins | sample OWC_soil_day10_n_FD_207649 | JGI IMG/M metagenome (GOLD analysis project Ga0316603, IMG submission 207649) | Wetland soil microbial communities from Old Woman Creek delta, Ohio, United States - OWC_soil_day10_noCT | ecosystem: Environmental > Terrestrial > Soil > Wetlands | place: USA: Ohio...
CGACTTCGGCGAGGCTGGCGGCGACGGTGACCGCATGTTCGCGGGCCAGTGCCGCCGTACGCGTCGCGTCGAGATCGAAGACGACGAGCGGGTAACCGGCACGCGCGAGGTTGCCGGCCATCGGCGCGCCCATCGCACCGATGCCGACGAAACCGACGATGTCATTCGTGGTTGGCATAAAATATCAATAAAAACAATTAGTTATAATCACATCGGCAAGCTGGTACCCACATTGCGGCGGCGCGCGAGCTCGAGCAGCTTCGCCGCCGTGTAGAGATCCTGGATGCCCATGCCGTGCGACTCGTAGAGTGTGATGTCGTCCTTGCTGGCGCGGCCGGGCATGCGACCGGCAATGACTTCGCCGATCTCGGTCAGCGTGTCCCAGTTGATGCGGCCGGTTTCCGCGGCAGCGATCAGGTCGCCGCATTCGTTGCGCGCGGTGCCGCGCGAATCGACGGTGATCAGTGTTGCGCGCTGGACGGTTTTTGCATCGATTTCGCGGCGCGACAGGGCGTTGGAGCCCGCGGCATTGACGTGTTGTCCCGGCTGCAGCCAGTCGCCGTCGATCACCGGGGTCACCGATTTGGTCATGATGTTGACCACGTGGGCGCCGCTGATCGCCTCCGGTGCCGAAGCCGCGGCAAGCACCGGGATGCCGAGCCTGTCGGCCATTTTCCTGCACCACGCCTCGAGTTTGTCGCGGGTGCGCGCATAGACACGCGCCTCGCGGATGTTCAGCGCACGCACCACGGCCTCCAGCTGGCCCATGCCCTGGTAACCGGCGCCGAGCTGCGCCAGCACGCTGGCGCCGGGGTTGGCGAGATATTTCGCGGCGACGCCGCTGGCCGCGCCGGTGCGGGTCATGCCGAGCAGCACGGCCTCGACGATGGCTTCGAGCTTGCCGGTCTGCATGTTGATCAGATGGACATAGGTGGCGCCGCGCTTGCCGGGCGGGGTGAAGTAGTATTTGAAGCCGATATAGCCGAGTTCCGGCGCGCAGGCCTGCAGCACATGCTGGATGCCGGCGGTGGTCTGGATCCGCGCGCGCGGCACATCGACGGCACGGCCCAGCGCGCGATCTTTCAGCGCGCGTTCGACCTGTTCGAGCGCGATGTCCATCGTCAGCAGGTCCTGCACGTCTTGTTCACCGAGAAACATCACCATGGTCGCGCTCTTATTTGTTGCCGGATTTTTTCGCTTCGGCACGGATCGCCGACAGCGTGGTCCGCGGCGTGATGGCGTCCGGATCCACCCGCACTTCAATCAGCGCGCTGGTTTTGGCGGCCCACGCCCGTTCGAACGCCGCGGCAAAATCGGCGGTCGCTTCGACGGTTTCGCCGTGCAGGCCGTAGGCGCGGGCGAGCGCGGCGAAATCCGGGTTCTTCAGCTGCGTGCCGCTGACGCGTTCCGGGTAATTGCGTTCCTGATGCATGCGGATCGTGCCGTACATGCTGTTGTTGACGACGATGAACAGCACCTTGACGTCGTACTGCGCGGCGGTCGCCAGTTCCTGGCCGTTCATCAGGAAACAGCCGTCGCCGGAGAAGGACACTACCGGACGTTCGGGATGGACGATTTTGGCGGCGACGCCGGAGGGCACACCGTAGCCCATCGCGCCGCTGGTCGGCCCGAGCTGCGTGCGGAATCCGGTATAGGGATAGAAGCGGTGCACCCAGATCGCGAAATTGCCGGCGCCGTTGGTGACGATGGTTTCCGGCGGCAGCCGCGTGCGCAGGAACGCGATGACCTCGCTCATGTTGACCTTGCCCGGCACCTTGACCGGCTGCTGCCAGGCCTCGAGCTCGGCGCGCGCTTCCCTGGTCCATGCGTCCCACGACGGTTTGACCGGTGCGAGTTTTCTTGCGGCTGCGGCGAATTCCGGCATGCCGCTGTTGATCAGCACATCGGCCTGGTAGACGCGGCCCAGTTCTTCGGCACCGGCATGCACATGCACCATTTTCTGCGCCGGGCGCGGAATCTCGACCAGCGTGTAGTTGGCCGTGGTCCATTCGCCGAGCCGTGCGCCGACGACCAGCAGCAGGTCGGAGTTCCTGATGCGCTCGGCGAGCTTCGGGTTCATGCCGACCGAGACATCGCCGACGTAATGCGGATCGCGGTTGTCGATCAGGTCCTGGCAGCGGAACGAGGCGCCGACCGGCAGGTTGAAAGCGCGGGCGAAGGCCAGCATGTCGTCACAGGCCTGCCTGTTCCAGCCGCCGCCGCCCACCATCATGAACGGGCGCTTCGCCTTGCCCAGCAGGTCCCGCAGTTTGTGCATGTCGAATTCACCGGGGTTCGCGGCAACGCGCTGGTAACGGCCGGCGTTCGACGGCGGCGCCATTTCCGTCTGCATGTCTTCCGGCAGTGCCAGCACCACCGGGCCCGGACGGCCCGCAGTCGCGACATGGAAGGCGTGGCTCACGTATTCGGCAACCCGGTCGGCGCGGTCGATCTGCGCGACCCACTTGGTCATCGGGCCGAACATGCGGCGGAAGTCGATTTCCTGGAAGGCTTCGCGCTCGACGACATCGTTGCCGACCTGGCCGACAAACAGGATCAGCGGCGTCGAATCCTGGAATGCGGTGTGGACGCCGATCGACGCATTGGTTGCACCGGGCCCGCGGGTGACAAAGGCGATGCCCGGCTGGCCGGTCAGTTTGCCGTAGGCATCGGCCATGTTGGTCACGCCGCCTTCCTGGCGGCAGATGATGAATCTGAATTCGTCTTCGCGCTCGTATATCGCATCGAGCACCGCAAGGTACGATTCGCCGGGCACGCCGAACGCGAGGTTCGCGCCGTGGGTGATCAGTGAATCAACGAGGATTTGCGCGCCGGTCTGCAGCAACGGGCGAGTGCCGGATTTGGCCGTCATGAAGATTTCCTGGACTGTGGATTGGCGGGATGCGGGGACCGAAAGCCTATCACGTCCGCGGCGGTTCTGACCGCTATACTGCGGGACCGTGATGCATGGCGAGGAGGCAGGGATGGCGATGCATGAATTCATAAAATGGACTGCCACCGAGGCGGTCGCGCGACTGGAAAGCGGCGAGGTATCGCCGCTCGATCTGATCGATGCCGCGGAGGCGCGCATCGGGGCCACCAATCCGCAGATCAACGCGATGGTCACGCTGTGCTTCGGGCGGGCCCGGACTCAGGCGCAGCGATTGATGAGGCAGCCGCGGAGTGACCGCGCGCCGGGATTCCTGCATGGCCTGCCGATTGCGGTCAAGGACAATACCGACGTCGAAGGCGTGCGCTGCACGTCCGGTTCGCGCGTGTACGAGCACCGCATCGCGCCGGCTTCCGATCCGGTGGTGCGCCGGCTCGAAGACCGTGGCGCGATCGTCATCGGCAAGACCAACCTGCCGGAGTTTGCCGCCGGCGGCAACACGTTCAATGACGTATTCGGTGCCACGCGCAATCCGTGGGATGTGCGCATGAGCGCGAGCGGCTCCTCGGGCGGCAGTGCCGCCGCACTGGCGGCGGGGCAGGTGTGGCTCGCCACCGGCAATGACTTCGGCGGCAGCATCCGCACGCCGGCGGCATTCTGCTCGGTGAGCGGCCTGCGCCCCAGTCCGGGCATGGTGGCGCGTATCCAGAAACAGCCGTTCAACCCGCTGTCGGTCGAAGGGCCGATGGCCCGCACCGTGGCCGACGTTGCGCTGATGTTCGACGCCGAAGCCGGGTTCGATGCCCGCGACCCGCTGTCGCCGCGCGCACCGCTGCCGTCGTACGCACAATGCGCGGCCCGTGCGCAAAAACCGCTGCGCGTCGCCGTCAGCGCCGACCTGGGCATCGCGCCGGTGGTTGACCGGGAAGTGCGCGCGGCGATCGCGGCGATCGGCGAAAAACTCGCCGCCGATGGCGTGGTGGTGGAACAGACGCATCCCGACCTCAACGACGCCGCGAGGAATTTCCTGACGCTGCGCGGCGCGGTGTACATCGCGCGGATTGCCCCGCTGCTCGCGCAACACCGTGATGTGCTGAAACCGGAGGTGGTGGAGAACGCCGAATTCGGTCTTCGACTGAAACTCGCCGAGGTGGTCGCCGCCGAGATTGCGCAGGGCGAGATCATCCGCCGTGCCGCGGCATTTTTTGAACAGTACGATGCGCTGATCTGTCCGGCTGCCCTGTGTCCCCCGTTCGATGTGACCTGGCGCTACCCGGAACGATGGGCGGGTGTGGCCTTCGATGGTTACATGGGCTGGCTGGTGCTGACGTGTGCGATCACGATGACGGCCTGCCCGGTGATGGCGATGCCGGGCGGATTCACGCAGGGTGGCCTGCCGCTGGGGCTGCAGGTCATCGGCAAACCGCGCGGCGAGGCGGCGCTGTTTGGCCATGCGGCATACCTGGAGCAGTTGCTGGATTTTGCGCGGCGCACGCCGATCGATCCGCGTTGAGCAACGGCGGTCCGCGATGGCCGTTGCCCCATCAGGCTGCGGATTCCCTGAACCGTAGTGCCGGCGAGCCGGTCCTGCATGGACTGCATTAGCGCGTGCTGATATTGTGAACCCCATGAAACATGAAGGCTGCGGTTGCCACAACGCCGTGCGAGCGTCGCTACCGGGCGGCACAAACGGAGACGCCCGCGAGTGCTGACCAATATCAACGCCCGCCTGCGGATCGTGCTGCTGGTCATTGCAGCGGCGCTGCCGATGCTCGCCGTGTCGCTCTACGGGATCGTCGCGCAACGCCAGGCCGCAGAGGCGGCTGCGCTGGACGAGATGCGGCTGATCGCGGAATTGACGGCCCAGCGTCCGGAACAAATGATCCAGGGTGCCCGGCAATGGCTGTCGACGATGGCGGTGAATATCGATGCGCTGCTGGCAAGCCGCGGTGCCTGCAACGACTATTTCAACCGGCTGGCGCCGCAACTCGACGGCCTGTTCCACTCGGCCGGAGTGATCCTGCCGGACGGCGAGCTGTACTGCGATTCGGCGCTGGCGGAGAGTTGGGTTCGCGTCACTGCTGGTGACCAGCCGGTGTTCCGCACGGCGATCGCAACCGGGCAGTTCACCGTTGGCGAGTTCCGGGTCGGGCGCACCGCCGGGAAGCCGGGCATCGATTTCGCATATCCGGTGCCGGGGGCCGGCCGGCAGGTGCGGGCGGTGGTGTACGCCGCACTGAATCTGGAGAAGTTCGCGGAGTTGGGGGAATTTCAGCGCACCGGGACCTCGTCGCGCAGCGCGAACCGGCTGGTCACAATTTATGATCGCAATGGCATCGTGCTCGCCCAGTACCCCGAGGTGCGTTACCGCATCGGGGAAAAGGGCCAGAACCCCCGGGTCCTGGAACGGCTGTCGAGCGCCTATCACGGCGTGTTCACCGACATCGACCAGAAGCGCGTGCAGCGTCTCTATGCCACAGAGTACGTCGGGCGCAATGCGGACGGCATCGCACCGCTCCGCGTGGTCGTCAGCATGCCCACGGCGGTGATCTTTGCGGAAGCGAACCGTGCGCTGATGCGTACGGGCATCGGCATCGTCCTGATTTCCGTGCTGGTGGTTGCCGGCGCGTGGTACGGTGCGGAGGTGCTGTTGCTGCGCAAGGTCCGCTCGCTGCTGGACATGGCCCACCGGGTGCGACACGGCGACTTCTCTGCCCGCGCCGGCCTTGGCGACGGGCGGGAGGAAATGGCACAGCTGGGCCGGGCATTCGACGGCATGGTCGAGGAACTGCAGCAGCGCGACCTGCGGCTCAAGCAGGTATTGCAGCAACTCAACGCACAGGCCGTCAGCGACCAGCTGACCGGCCTGCCCAACCGGCGCTTCCTGTGGGATGCGCTGGAGGCCGAACTGATGCGTGGGCGTCGCAAACAGTCGCCGCTCGCGGTGATGATGCTGGACATCGATTATTTCAAGGAATTCAACGATCGCCGCGGGCACGAGGCCGGGGATCTCGTGCTGAAAAACGTGGCCAGTGTGCTGCGCACGGTGGTGCGCGGCTCGGACATCGTTGCCCGCCATGGCGGTGAGGAATTTGTCATCGTACTGCCGGAGGCGACGGAGGAGACGGCACGGGCGCGTGCCGAAGCGCTGCGCGCCGAGATTGCGGCGTTGCGGCTGACCTATGGCGGCGAAGCGCTGGAACCCGTCACGCTGTCGGTCGGTATCGCGGTCAGTGCCGACTCACACGAATCGGGCGAGGCACTCGTTCGCGCCGCGGACGACGCGATGTACGAGGCCAAGCGCGCCGGCCGCGACCGGATCGTCATCCGCAACGCGTGAGCTGCCCGGCGCCGGCACCGTACAAAAAAACCCCGGCTTGCGCCGGGGAAAAACAGGGGTTCGTTTCGCAGTGCCCTGCTCGGAGGAGTGATGGACTAGTTCCGGTTTGGCCCTACTGGATGCGTTTGCCGATCTCGTGACCGACGGCAACGCCGGCGCCTACGTGGGCGTTGGTCGGTTTTGTCGAGCAGGCACTCCGGGCCGGGATGCCGGCCAATAACCATGGAGCGAGGCTTTTTTTCACGGCGATTCCTGCAGTCTCATTTTCTGCCCCAACCCCTCGCAGACATCGTGCCAGCAGAAAAATATCAACAAAAACAATGAGTTATTAATTTCCCGGTGAGCTGGACTGTCGTGGTTACCCGACATTTTCCGAAATTCATTGTTAACGATTTGTTTTTGAACGAATTTTTTGTCTCCGGTCGGAGACGGTGCGCCGGCGGCGCATTGCGCGTGGGCGGTTGCCATGAAGTCGCCACCGCTGTCCGGAAGTCGACGCATTGCTGCGCCAGCCTGCCGCCGGTCAGACAGGCGGCGACGCTCGTCGGCGCGGACCCGGGCATGGCTTATGCGGGTGATCTCCATTGCAACAAGCGCAGTACTGGAGGTGTGCCGTGGGTATGCTGTTATTCCTGTTGATGGTTTTTTTTGGTGCCGTGGTGCTGTGGTCGGGCTCGCGGCTGTACCGGTTGTTGCGCGATCGGTCGCAGGCCGGCGCATAAGCGTGGCGCGGGTGCTGGTGGGCGCGGCTGTTACCATTCCCCGCGCCATGTCGATCAACCGCAAATCCGCCGGTGACTGAGCCCGCCCGCAACAGCCTTGCGCCGGGCGTGCGTTGGCGCGAGGTGTGGTCATGGGCGATGTACGATTTCGCCAACTCCGGCTACACCACGGTGGTCATTACTGCCGTATTCAGCGCCTATTTTGTTGCCGAAGTTGCCGGCAATGCACCCTGGGCCACATTTGCATGGACCGCGGCGCTGGCGGTGTCCTATGCGCTGATCATGTGTACCGCGCCGGTGATCGGCGCCTGGGCCGATGCCCACGCGGCCAAGAAAAGCCTGCTCGGTGCAACGACGCTGGGCTGCATCGCGTTCACCGCGGCGCTCGCGCTGATCGGGCGCGGTGATGTGGCGGGCGGCATCGCGCTGATCATCCTGTCGAATTTCTTTTTCGGTTCCGGCGAGAACCTGATCGCCGCGTTCCTGCCGGAAATCGCCGAGGGCGAGGCGCTGGGCCGCGTATCCGGCTGGGGTTGGAGTCTCGGCTATTGCGGCGGCCTGGTTGCGCTGGGCATCTGTCTGGCCTACGTCACACACGCCCAGGGGCGGGGCGCGCCGGCAACGGAGTTCGTGCCGGTGACGATGCTGATCACCGCGGCGATATTTGCGCTGGCCTGCCTGCCGACGTTCCTGTTCCTGCGCGAGCGTGCGCAGCCGCAGCCCGACGGCAGCACTGCAGTGCGTTCGGCGTTCGCGTGTCTGCGCGAGACGCTGCGTACCGCGCATCGTTATCGCGATCTGCGGCGTTTTCTGGTGTGCCTGGTGCTCTACCAGGCGGGCATTCAGACGGTGATCGCGCTGGCCGCGATCTATGCGCAGCAGGCGATGGGCTTTACCACGCGCGATACCCTGCTGCTGATCCTCGTCGTCAACGTCACTGCCGCGCTGGGCGCTTTCGCGTTTGGCTATGTGCAGGATCGCCTCGGCCACGTGCCCACCATCGTGCTGACGCTGCTCGGGTGGGTGGTCACCGTGCTGCTGGCATGGCGGGCCGAGGGGCCGGCACTGTTTTGGGTCGCCGCGAACCTGGTCGGCGTGTGTCTGGGCTCGAGCCAGTCGGCGGGCCGCGCGCTGGTGGCTTACCTGAGCCCGCCGGGACGCCAGGCCGAGTTCTTCGGCCTGTGGGGACTGGCTGTGAAATTGTCCTCGATCCTCGGGCCACTGACCTACGGCGCGGTGACCTGGCTCTCCGGTGGTGATCACCGGCTGGCGATCCTGATCACCGGCGGCTACTTCATTGCCGGCATTGCCATCATTGCGGGTGTGGACGCCGGGCGCGGGCGCGCCGCTGCGCGCGACCTGCAGCCGGTTGGCGCTGACCGGGCCGCCCGATAGAATGGAATCAGCCATGGCATTCCATGCAGCGGCGGCAGTACCGATGCGATGCGCCGGGAGGCAACCACAATGACAGGAGAGCAACAGCCATGCTCGGATTTCTGACGGGGGACAAGGTCGATCATCCGATGGCCGATGCCAAACAGGCCAGGACGATCATCGCCGACCTGCCGGCCGATCCATTGAAGGCGCTGGCGGAAATTACGCACTGGCTGGAGTCGCTGCGCGAGGCGCGGGCGTTCAGGGTCGAGCGGTTGTTCGACAATATCGACGTGCTCGATGCGGCCGCAAAAAGCCACCAGCGCAAGCTCGCGCAGGATTATTTTGCGACGGTGCGACAGCAGAAATTCCAGGAAAGCCGGTTGTGGACCGGCAGTCACCTGTTCTGGCAGACGCTGAGCAACGCCTACCTCGAATGCGTTGCACGCTTCGATGCGGGCCGGACCGGCGGCACGATTTTCCGCAAGAATCTGCCGGTGATCGTGGCGCGCACCCTGCGTGCGCTGACGTTGCAGCTGAAATGGATCCTGGTGCGTTACGGGTCGGTGGATCCGCAGGTGTGGGCCGATATCGGACGCCTGTTCCAGATCGCCGAGGCATCCGGCTTCGCTGACAACCAGATTCAGATTTATCCGGGCCTCCACGGCAGCGGTTCGGTGCGCCAGGAATTCCTCAAGGCGGTGATGCTCGGTGTGTCGGCGACCGATGGTCTGAGCCCCATGCACCAGGAGCTGGCGGAGCGCCTGGTGGCGCATTTCTCGCCCGCCTTCCGCATGGCGCTGCAGCCGGGGCCGGGTTGCGCCTATGGTTTCGACATTGCCGGCGGCAAGCCGCCTTTCCGCATCGTCGGCGACAGGGCCCTGCCGCAGACTGTGCGGTTTTTCGGCGCCGGGGATGCGCTGGGGCAGCTGCAGAACGTCGAAGCGACGATCGTCGAAACCGGTGCCATCCCGTCGGGCGTGCACCTCGGCGGCAGCTACGACAGGGAGATGGTGCTGCCGGTGTTGCGCCATCTCGGCATGTACTGGTCGGACGACCTGCCGGCGCGTGGTGCGCAGCGCCGCCCCACGGCCACCCGGATGACGGTGCTGCATGGCATGGAAGAAATCCTGCGTGTGCTCGATCCCGACAACAGCGATGAACTGAATTTCAGCGGCGCCGATGCTGCGGACTCGAAGGCGGAGAGCTGGATCGTCGAGAACGTCAGCGACGGCGGTTACGGCGCAATCATCCCGGCGGCGAAAAGCGACTGGGTGCGGGTCGGCGCGCTGATCGGCGTCAAGACCGAAACCGCGAAGCACTGGGGCGTTGGCATCATTCGCAGGGTCACGCGCGACGAGCATCAGCAACGCCGCGTCGGCGTGCAGTTGCTGTCCCGAGTGGTGATTCCCGTGCGCATCGGCAAGTCCGGCGGCGCTTTCGCATCAGGCCCCGCAGCGCCCGCCGCTACGGCGCTGCTGCTCTCGACCGCACCCGACAGCCGCGGTGAGGTTGGCGTCGTGCTGCGCGAAAGCAGCTACAACCCGCGCGACAGTCTGGACATGGTGGTGAACAACAAGGGCTATCTGCTGATGCCCTCGCGCCTTGCGGAAGGCGGCGAGGATTTCGACTGGGCGATGTTCAAGCCGATGGCGCGCGCCTGAGCGCGGCCGGCGCGCGGGTGCCGCGGCTGCAGCAGGCCTGAATCCTGCAGCTGCCGCGGCTGCCTCTCAGAAGCCGACGATCGGCGCCAGTGCGTGTTCGATGCGCGCGGCCTGCGCATGGTTGATCATGCCGGCGAGGATGCTGCCGAAACGTTCGTCCTGCACGCCGGACACGATGTACTGCCAGCGGTACGCCCGCAGCAACGTGTCGCGGACGGCCTGCGCGTCGTCCGGCTGCAGCGCCCGGCCATGGACGGCGAAGAAGTACTCGGCATCTGCCGCGGACTGCATTTGCAGCAGCCCGTCGACCGCACCCACCAGTTCGATCAGATCGGTCACCGCGCGGTCGCGCTGCAGCATGGACAGCTTGGCGTCTTCGCGGATCCATTCCAGTTCGTCGAGGATGGCGTGCTGCGATTCCTCCTGCCAGTGGTAGCGGAACACGTCGCGCCACAGTTCCGACAGCTCGGGGTCATGGGCGATGCTCTGCCGGTAATGGGCCTGCGTGAACAGCTCGATGTCGCAGGTAAGCCCGAGCACGGCCCAGTTCGATTTGCCCAGCACCAGTCCGGCGACTTCATTGGGCTCGGGCAGGAAACGGTAACCGGCGGGCATCACCTCGGCCATCATGCTGTCGATGCGGCGGAACAGTTCCTGGTGTTTCAGTTCCTCATCGGTAAATTTCACCAGCGCTTCGAGCGCGAGCTGGTTGCCCAGCCAGTGGTCACGGCTGACTTCGAGCATTTTGGCGCCGATGAAACGCTCGACCAGTCCGAACATGTTGGCGTAGGTGCGGCCCTGGATCTGGCTGATGAACCTGCGCTCGTCGCCACTGAGAAACGGCAGGCCGTCGATTTTTGACAGCCCGTCGGGCAGGAATTTTTTCGACAGGTCGATCGCGCGGCCGCGGATCACGTCGCGGTCGATGTCCCAGCGGATGCGTTTCGAGGCGGCGAGGCAGTGGGCATAGCTTTTGTGCCGGGGTGCTGCATGCGGTACGGCTTGTGCTGCTGCAATCATGGCGTGTCTCCTTCGGTATCGTTGATGGTTGTTTGCGCATCCGGGGATGCGACGGCTGCTATACTGATCGCCAATCCCGTTGCGGAATTGACCGGCGCGCCGCCATTTTTGCGCGCGACGCTTTGCAGGCGAGCCGGTTTGACCGAAACACCGTATGACTTGATCCGGAGTCCGGCGGCATGGATGCACTGTCCGAAGTACTGAAGGCCCTGAAGCTGAACAGCGGCATCTTCCTCGAAGCCGAGTTCACCGCACCGTGGTGCATCGACTCGGCACCGGGCAAGGACGACGTACGCCACATTTTGCCCAGCGCCGAGCACGTCACCCTCTATCACCTGCTGACCGAAGGCACCTGCCGCGCGCGCATCCCGGGGGTCAGCGATGCCGTCGCGCTGGAGGCCGGCGACCTGATCATGTTCCCGCACGGCGACGGCCATCGCCTCGGCAGCGACCTGCAGTTGGCGCCGGTGCCGGCGGAAACGCTGGTGGTGCCGTCTCCCGGGGGCGGGCTCGCACGCATCGCCCACGGCGGCGGCGGGGCGCGCACGCGTTTTGTCTGCGGTTATCTCGCCTGCGACAGCCGCCTGTGCCGGCCGCTGCTCGACGCGCTGCCGCGGATGCTGAAAGTGCCGCTGGGTCAGGGGCCTGCGGCCACCTGGATCATCGACACGTTGCGCCGCGGCGCAGCGGAAACCCACGCCCCGCGCGCGGGGACCGAGGCCATGCTCGCCAGGCTGTCCGAACTGCTGTTCGCCGAAGCCATGCGTTATTACCTCGAGGCCTTGCCGGAAAACGAGCGCGGCTGGTTCGCCGGCCTGCGCGATCCGCAGGTCAGCCGCGCGTTGGCTCTGATGCATGCCGAGCCGGGGCGCCCCTGGACCGTGGATGACCTTGGCCATGAGGCCGGGCTGTCGCGCTCGTCGCTGGCGGAACGTTTCGTCGCCTTGCTCGGCGAACCGCCGATGCAGTACCTGACGCGCTGGCGCCTGGCGCTGGCCGCGCGCGCACTGAAGGAAGGGCGCGACCCCATCGTGCGCATCGCCGGGCAGGTGGGTTACGAATCGGAGGCCGCGTTCAACCGCGCCTTCAAGCGCGAGTTCGGCATGCCGCCGGCGACCTGGCGGCGGCACAGCAGCAACACCGTGTGAATCCGGGAGGCTCGTGTCTGTCACGCTGAAGATTCGTTCTGCGCTGCCCGCGGATTTCGCACAGTGGCTGCCGCTGTGGGAGGGCTACAACGCGTTCTATCGGCGCACGGTGCCGGCCGACGTGACGCGGATGACCTGGTCGCGTTTTTTCGACGCCTACGAACCGATGCATGCGGTGGTCGCCGAACGCGACGGACGGCTGCTCGGTCTGGTGCACTACCTGTTCCACCGCAACACCGCGATGATCGCGCCGACCTGCTACCTGCAGGATTTGTTCACCGCAGCGGAAGCGCGTGGACAGGGCATCGGCCGGGCCCTGATCGAGGCCGTCTGCGAGCGGGCCACAGCGTCCGGCTCGCTGCGGGTCTACTGGATGACCCAGGAATCCAATGCCACTGCGCGCAAGCTCTACGACCAGGTTGCCGAACGCTCGGGGTTTATCCAGTACCGACGGCAGCTCTGAGCGGAATCAGGCGAGTTTGGTGACGCCTTCCGCCGCGAGGCGTTCGATGTCGGCATCGGCATAACCCGCTTCGCGCAGGATTTCCGCGCTGTGCTCTCCCAGCCGCGGTGCCGGACGATGCGGCATCGGGTCGGCACCCGACCAGTGGCTCGCCAGCGTCATTTCGCGCAGCCG
>Ga0316603_10001399_pt1 | contig 12771 bp, 13 predicted proteins | sample OWC_soil_day10_n_FD_207649 | JGI IMG/M metagenome (GOLD analysis project Ga0316603, IMG submission 207649) | Wetland soil microbial communities from Old Woman Creek delta, Ohio, United States - OWC_soil_day10_noCT | ecosystem: Environmental > Terrestrial > Soil > Wetlands | place: USA: Ohio...
TTACCCGTAAAAATCCATTTAGGACTTTTACCTCCTTTATATAGTATTGCTTAGTATGAATTATATAGTAATATAACCATTTTTGCAATAATTTACATATATATAGAATTGTGCTAGTTGATTTCATAAAAAAATTAGGGGCTGTTGCACTAACTAAATATTTAGCTGTGCAACAGCCCTTTGCGACGCGTCCTTTTGCTGTTCTACCTCTTTATGAATCACTGGGTATAAATTTAAATCCTTTATTACTATTTTATTGGTGCAAGGGAAAGTACATACTCGGAAGTAGTCCCACCTTCAAAATACTCATCACTACCACTTATACTGTTTCCTATCAGCTTTAGGATTAAAACTTTATTTTCTCCAATATTAGTTATTTTAAAGTTATATATTGCATCCCCAATATACAATTTATCTCCTTTTATTTCAAAAGCAGCAGCTCCATCCTTATTATTACGATTATAATCATGTATTACATTTCCTGAGATATCCATGTAGTCCTTGAAACTAAGGTTTTGTAATAGATTTTTATCTGAATTTATATCATGGCCAATATATAAGTACCATCTTCCATGAAGCTCGGCAGATGAAATTTTGTTGGACTTTTTCGGTGTGTCTGATTGTGTTTTTTCATTACAAAAGGATTGTGTTATATATAACTTAACGGGCGAAAAGTATAATGTTAATAAACATATTGTAAGAAAAAATCCACCAAATTTTAATTTCTTTCTCATAAAAATACCCCTCTTTATTTTAGGCTATGTTAAAGAATAGTGTTGATTTTTATAAAATCTTTAAAGAAGATAATCAATCAGCTTAATTGTATTATGCTTGTAGTCTAAATTGACTGTTATTAATCTTTGAAGTGGTTATATCTATGAAATCAAGCATATCAGTAAATGTAATTACTTTAAATTTATAATATCGGCTTGGTTTACGCTTATTGTACATGTTAGTTATCATTTCATCTATTAATATTGATAAGTCGCCAACATTAAATACACCAGGCAAACAATAATTTGTAGAGTTCTTTAATAATGACCATATTATTTCTTTGTTTTCTAGCCCTTCTAATAAGCGTGAATCAATTTCGTAACAATCTTTAGCGAAGTTCTTAATATATTTTTCGTTGTTTGTAAGTCTAACAGGATTCCATAACTTTTCAGAACAAGCAATATCAGTAATTACATGTGCATAATATCCAAACAAAAAATCGGAATTTATTTCACCAGTATAATTTTTAATGCTTAGATTTAGATTGTTTTCCCATTCATCGTAGTTAGTATAGTTACCCATCCTTCACCTCCAACGCAAAAATGTGTTGATGATTTTTCAGAGCGTTCACATCCTTCTCTAAACATAATTGCATCTGGGGCAAGAGATCCTTTGTAAAATGCACCAATGTCTTTTATGTTTGTATTTCTTTTTAACAAATTTTCGGCGATTTTTAAATGCACCATAAAATATCCCATTTATTTATCTCCTTTACTAAAGCGGTCAAAATATAAATAAAGCGTCTATGAAGCCTTCGCTAGGGAACCCTACTCCCGCTTACCTGGGCTTCCCTCGTTAAATTAACCCATCGATGAGGCCTGAGCACCCTCTTTAAATTTTTAATATTTGAGTCTTACCTTACAGGGTATCAGATACCTTTATTTTAAAGACATGGCTGGTAGTATGGCTTTCATCCCATTGTCCAACTAATTCCATTATGTATTCTCCTTCTTTCTTTGGAACAATGATTTCTCCTTTATTATTATTATTGGTATAGTTTTTATAAATCGTTGATTTATCATAGCCTGTCCAGAAAAGTACTTTTATAGACTTGGGTTTTCCCTTAAAGCTAAAGTTTATTTTAGATTCAGGTTCAGCTATAAAAGAGTTCATTTTTTTACCTATATCATAAGGGCTTCCAAAAATGCACGAGTTTCCACCATTATCTTTATTAAACCAAGTATGGTCTGCTTCAGAGAGGTTAATTTTATCACCATGGCAGCTTATTGCCGGGGTAGGAGGGTTTAAAGGAATTTCCCTGTTGTTGATTATTAATATAATTAATATTAATAGTGCTAAGGGAATAAGAGTAACTAGGAATTTTTTTCTTTTAATCATAAAACATCCTCCAATTATTCACAAGAAAGTTATAACTAATTATATCAGTTGAATATAAAGGGTTTGTTACAAAAATATTACATAATGTTACAGATAGGTTACAAGAGGAGATAAAAAACTGATGGTTCAAAGGAAATGATTGAAATAACTATTGATACTATCCATAGTGACCCTATATGGTTTTTGTATGACAAAATACCCTATAGGGTTATAGATTCTGAAAAGGCTAAAACATTAAAGGATGTGTTGCAGTAAAATAACAAAAATACACGCTGACAATGTTAAATCAGCGTGTATTTTTATAATTTCCATCATTCAGTACATTGATAAGTCATATGCTCTGGAAAATGCATTTGTAGCAACATATGATTTTGTTCTAATAATTACTTAAAGTTTTATTCCATTTTTCAACATAAGCGCCCGTTGACCATTGGTTTAATATAATACTTTCATTCTTATCTACATCAATACTTAAGCTTGGGTTTTCTAAGCCCTTTTCTGGATCATTAAATACCAATAATTTTGCAGGAGTTAGAATTGCCAGAATATCTTTATTAGGTGAGGATACAGCATCTTTAGCTTCAGGGGATTTTTCTTACTTGGTAAGATATAACTTAAATGAAAAATAAATTACAATATGACAAAATATGAAATTAGTTGTAAAATTATATATTATGCAAAAAAGTAAAGTTTTAAAATAACAATTAATAAATTAAGTAATATGTTTAAAATGTGAATATTTTAATTATGTTATTTATACAACTACTATATACTAAGGAGGAAAAATGATATGTCAGTTGAAAAAGGTGAACTTCACCTTAGTAATGATAAGTTAATTCAGTTAGGATACTTAATAAAACAAAATAGGATGAAAAATAATATGTCAATGGAGGCATTAGCGCAATATGTTGGGATTTCCAAAGGGTATATGAGTGAGATTGAATCAGGAAAGAAAAGGATGAAAAAATATACAATCAAAAAAATTTTTTCTGAATTGTCTATGCAATATGACATTGAAGAAACTACATATTTGGATATGGAAAATTTACTATTTTTGCTATATGAAACTATAATTAATGGAGATAAAGAAAATAGTGATTCTATAATAAAAAAAATTAAGGAAAAAGCAAGGGTTTATACTGAATCTTTAGGTTTTGTTGATTATTGTTTAAGTTGTTTAGTATATTCTGTTCTTTACAAAGAAGAAGAAAATGGAATAACTGAGATTTTAGATCATCTAAGTAATTGTGAAGGTACCTTAGACAGAAGAAGATTAGCTATATATTATGACTGCGTTGGGTTAAAATCAATGAATGAGAATAATATGATTAGTGCTAAAAAAAATTTTATAAAAGCGCTAGAACAAGCACCTGGAATTGATATTTTAGGAGTAATTTACTATCATTATTGTCTATTTAATTTGACTTCAAATAATTTATTTGGAGCATACATTTACAGTGAACAAGCATATAGATATTTTCGGGAAGATTGCAATCATTATGGACAACAGTTAATAGTAATGCAACAAGGAGTTATTAATGTTAGATTTTGTAGGTATAAAGAAGCAGAAAAGATCTTTTTGGGGTTAATTAAGGGATTAGAAAAATATAAAATAAAAAATAACTATGTTTATATATTAGATATGCTAAGTTGGTGCTATTTTAAGAAAAAAGATTATCTAAAATGTATAAGTACAGTAAATAAGGCGTTGGAAAATGATTCAACATCTGAATTTATACTATTTTATAAACTTTTTAGCTATTGGAAGCTTAAAAAATATGATATATGTTTAAAGGAAATTAAATCGGCTAGAGAAAGATTGCCGGCCAATGGTTTCCATAAATTTTATTTAAATGCAATCTATTGCGGAATTATTAATGATATAGGTGAATGTATATCTAATTTTGAGAAATGTTATAGATACGTTTCAAGGTTACGACAACACGAGTTGATGGAATTTATAGGAAAATTATTAGTATATGAGTTTGTGGGAATAAATGATATTAATAAGCGAAATTACTATTTGAATGAGTTAGTTAAATTAAAAAGTACTTGCTATTAGAGATGTTAGCTGACATAAAGATATTTGAAAAATAGTATTTTTGTGATATTATATACAAAAAAAGGAGGTGGGTTAGATGGAAAAGGTTTCCGAAATATCATTTGATATCACTAAAATAAGTACTATACAAATGGAAGAAGATGATTCAAGTAGTACTAGCTTTAGTGGATGTGAATCACCATGGTAAACCATAATAAAAAAGGATCTTAAGTTTTACTTAAGATCCTTTTTTAATATTCGCAGGTATATCTTACAGGTATTTTAGATATAGATAATTCAGATCACGTAAGGAATGTTGTAATTACATTGCAGATTTACAGTATAAGTTGGAGGTATTTAAAGATATTGTATTATTTTATATACATGTTAATACAAGGTATTGATAAGTTAGAGTAATATTAAATGAGTTAGTTAAGTTAAAAGCAATTATCATTAGATATGTTAGCTAACATAAAAACGTTCAAATATTAAGAATTTTGCGATATTATAATATTATATAAAAAAAGGAGGTGAGTTTAGTGGAGAAAGTTGCTGAAATTTCATTTGATATCACTAAAATAAGTACTATACAAATGGAAGAAGATGATTCAAGTAGTACTAGCTTTAGTGGATGTGATTCACCATGGTAAACCAGCGCAAAAAAAGGTCTTAAGTATTTACTTAAGGTCCTTTTTATTTTCCACTAGTGAAATGAAAAATTATCAAGGTTATATTATAGATATTAACAAGAACGATGATAGTTGCACTAATTTATTATATGAAATTAATAGGTTGGTTAATGAAGAAAATGAAAACTTTTGGTTTATGCGCAAAGAATTTGAAGTACCACATTTAAGAATGAGGTTTAAAACAAATGTTAAATCTAAGGAAATAGAAGATTTTCTATATACTAAGACAGAAAATAAATGTAATAAGGTTATATATGAACCAGAGACGCTCTTATTTGGAGGAGATGATGGAATAGATATAGCTCATGAAATCTTTTGTTTGATTACAAAAATGTTTTGTATATATATGGAGAGATGTGAAAAAAAAGATGAAAAAATAATAATTTTCCTGTGGGTTACAAACTATATGGTAAATTCTATAGCATCAGACAAATTTGAAGCATGGGACATCTGGGAAAAAGTCTACAAAATGAGAAAATTTGACCCAGGTAAATATTGTGAATTGATTGAAAATTATAAGGAAAGTATTAATTTTATATCAGATATAAATAAGGAAAAGTTTATTGAACTATATATATCTAAATATAATAGTATACAATTCGATGAGTTTTTGGCGAAATTATACAAACAGTTATATAATTTAAAAAGCGCTTATTTTTACGGAAAGTTGAGTTGTGGATTGAGAGGTATACTAAGTAGAATAATTATTTTTTGCTGGAATATTTTTGGTTTTAATGGAAGTATGCAAGGCTTATTTTCATATTTATTTTCCTTAAAATATAGAAATGATAGCTTGACATAAAAATATAAGAGAAAGGAACATACTTAAAAATTATGAATAGGATTATTGTTCGATTGCCCTTAAAAGAATACCAATATTTAAATGAATTTTTTCCCGATGAAACTATCTATGAAATTTTACATGCAGCAATGAAATTAAAAACAAAAATAACAGATAATAGGGAAAAGGTAACTGAAATCATTTATGAAATAGTACCAGACTTAAATAGGGAATGCACAAGGGAAGCTTTAGCCTTTAAGAGGAAAATATATAATACATTTGAAGTTTCTGGTTTGGATATGTTTTACAAAATTTCAATTCCTGAAGAAAAATTAGAATTTATAAAAAAAGACAATATGTTGAGAATAAAATACAATGAGGAACTTATAAAACTTAAAGAGATGATTATTAAAAATGATATGATAATGAAAGATTCGTTAGAAAAATTATTAGTAGATGAAACTTTTAAAGATGCAATTCAAGTATCTAATCAAAAGTTATATGAGTGCATTTATAAATATAAGACATTAAAAAAATCTCAATATTTAACTATTTTAAAGTACTTGCGAAAGATGTGTACATGCTGTACACCATCATTTATCTGGTCGGGAATAACAGAAGGTGAATTTGTAAATGAAAATATTAAATTAGCTTACAGTGAACAAAATAGTGAAATATATAAAGTTGGAGATATAACTCAAATTAATATAAACAATAGAATCAATTTTTTAAATGAATTTAAAAAAAAGGATGATTATTTTTTCTCAAATACATACTTTTATGTTAACACAACAGCTTATATATGTGAAAATGGATCAATTAAGTATTTCAAGTTTACTAAATTAAATAAAGAATTACTACAAATAAATGTTCAATTTCTTAACGAATTTCTTAAAGAAATTAAGTTTTGTAGATTTTCTTTTCAAGAATTTCTCGATTTTTATCAAGATAAAAAATTCGAAAGAGATGCAATTATTATATTAATTGAAAAATTACTTGAGATAGATTTTTTTCGTCCTGATATTGAAATACCCTTAAATAATTCAGTTTTAAAAATGAAAATTGAGGAAATAGAATCAACTGATAGCGATAAGTTTAATTTTAACTACTATTTGTTAAAACACCCGTTAAAAAAAATGAAAGTATCTTGCGATATTAAAAATGAATTAGAGAAGGCGTATTCTATCTATGCAAAATTATACATTGCTTTGAGAAAAAATCACGAAAAAATTATTACAAAACGACTTATAGATTTTTATGGAGAGACAGAAATAAGTTTATTGGATTTTCTACACGGCAAAAATCCTTTTCAAAATATTAATGCAGAATCTTCAAATAGAAAGTTCAACGAAAAAACTTTCAATTATAGATCATGGAATGGATTAAAAAAAGCTTGCACTGATAATGTAAATATTTTGGTCGAATTTTTGTCTAGTAAAATAAAGCTTAACCCCAATAGTAAGGAATTGATTGTAGATTCACAAGAAGTTTTCAACTTGATAAATATACCACCTGAATTCAAGAATAGATCTCTTTGCCAAGAAAATGTTTCTCAAATAGATTTTGATAAGAGAGTAATTATTCCTGAAATGCATTCAACACGTGTAGGAAAATTAGCGGGAAGGTTTTTAAACTTTATCGATTTAGAGACAAGAGATGAATTGGAAAAAGGAATCTTAAAATCCTTAGAAGGGCTAAACAATATAACTCAAGTAAACGTTCAAATATATTCTCACAAGGATTCTCTAGCCTTTGATTTGCCATTTATAAATAAAAAATTATGTTTATATGATCATAATGTCGAATCTAATAAATTTTATTATGATATTAGAGATATTTACTTGGTAATAAAAGATCAAGAAATTTACCTGCGTGACAAGTGTGGAGAAAAAATACATATTTATAATAATTCCTCGCTTTCTTCTATGAATGATATGCTATATACTTTATTAATTAATTTTGAAGCTCATAATGACTTTTGGAATATTAATGGGCATTCTTTTTCTAGAATCGAACTGGACCTCGATTATCAACCAAGAATTCTAATAGATAATTTATTGATTTCTAGAGAACGATTCCGAATAAGCAAGAGTATATTGATTGAATTATTTGATAAAAACAATGAAATAGCCCATTTAAACTTTTTAGAGTTTATTTATGAAAGAAATTTTCCCTATGAAGTATACATATACAGCGATACCGATTATAAGGCATGGCTTTGTTCATTTAAGACTAGTTTAGATATTAATTTAATAAAATCAATTGTGAATTCATCAAAAGAATATTTATATTTTGAAGAAGTTTATCCAAATAAAGATACTAATAAGAACTACATTGGATTTAATATGGAGGTGTATAGTCAATTATGCATAAACAACTAATGAAAATGTTCTATTTAGGTTACTCTAAAGGAGTATTTCATCCTTACCTTATACAAAACAACATAGACTTATGGATAATGAGTTGTATTAATCAAGGAACGATTATGTTTGATGGTAATTTCGAAATGTATGGAAGACTACTTGAAGATTTAATTATAGATTATAAAAAAAATACTTGTTATATGAAATTTAAAAAGGTATATTGGGCGGATGGTATAGAATTAACAACTACAGACTTATCTGAAACTATAAAATTTTTACTGCATAAAGATGCACCAAATCACTATTTTTATCGGTACAATGAATTAATAGGAAGTAAAGAATTCAAAGATGGAGAAACATTAGATATTGAGGGAATTAGGATTTTGTCTCAAAGAGAAATAATGTTTTATTGTAAGAGGATTACAGAAAGTTTTGTAATGAATTTTATTACTCCAATTTTACCATATCATTTGCATAAAGATATTAATATTAAAGATTTCTTTCAATTAAAATGTAAAATTGAACCTATAGGTTGTGGACCATATATTTATAGTTATAAGAAAGATAATGTGCATTTTCTAAAGAGAAACAATTTATTTCACCTAGGTAAACCTTTTATTGATGAATTGCAAATTATTGAAGGAAATGAGAATGAACAATTAGAACTAATAGAGAAAAAAGAAATTGATTTCTCCATAGTCAATCCTGATTTAGCTGCATATATCAAAAAAAACTTATCTGAAATTTATGACATTTATCCATTAAAATCGCTTAAAACTACTACTATAAGTTTTAACTATAATAAGATTACTTTTAAAAATGTTGATACAAGAAGATATTTACGCGATTTAATTTCAGTTGAAGATATAATAAAAGATATATATTTGGGATATGCAGATAAAACATCAGAGATATATCCTCCGCTCGTTGTAGATAAAAAGTTAATGAACATTGAGGCGCCTAAATTAGATTTTTATGAAGTAAATAGCGATAATGTTAAATTCAATCATAAGTTAAAAATTGGATACAAAGCAGGCGAAAAAATTCATGAAAGGATATCTAAGTATATATTGTCACTACGTAATGAAATTGTTGATTTTGAGGTAATGCCAGTAAATGATATGTATGATGCATTCATTAAAAAAGACATAGATTTATATATACATGATGTTAATTGTTATTTGTATCCGTACGTAACAAATATGTATGATAGGGATGGATCATATGTTAAAATTAATCCAATTAATGATGAAGAGTTATTTCAAATTGCAGATAATTTGCGCTTAAACAATTCTGTGATACATGCAAAAGAACTAATTTCACATCTATATAAAAATGTTTCAAATATTTTTCTGTCAAGTCCTTCTGATATCCAAATAATCAGAAAAGGTTATGAAAATTTAAATGTGGACGCTAGAGGAGTACTTTGGAATATTCATGAGATATATAGGAGAAAGTTATGAAATATATAATTAACAAAAATTATACTAAACTATTTGCTACGGACACTTTATCATTTGTGATGAATCGGTTATTACTTTTTGTCATGCCGCTTTGGATAATGGAAGCAACCAAATCTACAATTACTTTATCATTATTTAACTCCATACTCATTGTTGTAAGTATTTTAACCACTCCAATAACTGGAACCCTTGCAGATAGATTACATAAAGTTAAGATTCTTAAAAGTGGCAATATACTAAAACTAATTGTTGTTGGATTAATGTTGATATTTTATTTTATGGGTCATTTTTATATAGTTATAGGATTGTTTTTTATAAGATATATGTGTATAAGCATAATTAATCCATCAACAAAAGCCATGCTTGTTGACATAGTAGATAAACAACAAATGAAAGAAGCAGTATATAAATTTCAAATAACAAATCAAATTTTACTAATAGTTATTCCAACTTTTGCCGGAGTATTGATTTCCTATATAGCATATTATCAGATATTTTATTTAGATGTTATAGTAATTATTTTAGTTATATTATTATTAATGACTTTCGATAATAAAGTTTTTAGTATTGATAATAATATACAAAAGAAATCATTTCAAGAAGATTTCTTTTATACCTTTAAAATGATATACAATAACAACAATTTTTTTATATTTTGTATATGTGCAGCTATAATAAATGTTTTAGGGGGGGCTATTGTGTTGTCTATTCAAGTTTTGGTAGTAAAGCAATTACTACCAAAGGCTATAATAGGAATACTCTTCACTAGTTCACCATTAGGCATAATATTAGGATCATATATTTCGAAAAGGCTAGATATGAAGAAGTTTAAGGTTTCTAAAACTTTAGTGTATGTTGCATTTACAGGAGTTTTCAACATAGCTATGGGGCTGGCTGGAGGTAATTATATTTTATTTATTCTCTTTTATTTTATATCGGGCATATTTTTTGGCATGAGTAATGTTTATTTTGGAATATTATATAGGGAAATGATACCTAATAATGTGCAGGGAAGGTTTTTCGGATTTTTGAATAGTGTAACTACAATAGCTATTCCAATTGGTAATGTTATTACTGGAATAATACTTCAATACGTCTCCCCTTCAGTTTCTCTTGTATTTTTGGGATTATTAACCGTGACTTCTGGTATGTTGTTTAGTAGAAAATTTAAGGGAAAAGTATTATCATTATAAAATATTTGTAATCGATAAATTACTTAATGTATTTTGGAAACACTTGCACATTAGTATATTGTTCAGTAGATCTTAAATAAATATAAAAGGGGCTGTCCTGAAAACTAATTCTATAGACAACTTAATTAATTGCACAACTAATAAGCCTGCCAATTTGGTGGGCTTGAAATTTTAGTATAAAATTTCAAGAAACTCTTTAAATCTTTTGTAGAGCTACTTCATATCCTAGACTTTCTATAGATTTTATATTCTTTTTAATAATCTTTTCTTCGTTCATAGATGTAAAGTAATTACTTCCTAAATCATTAAATGGTTGAAGTTCTTTTAAAATATGATATATAGCAAGAAGCATGCTATGCGCTATGGCAATTAATGCCCTTTTTCCTCCACGTCTAGCCGCTATTCTCTGATATTTTGCATAAAAATAACTGTCTTTTTTCCTTATGGCTGCTCTCGCACATTCAACAAGCGTAGCTTTTAAATATTTATTACCTTTACGTATACGTGTACTCATTTTCTTTCCAGCACTTTCTTTACATTCAGGAACTAATCCTGCCCATGAACTAAAATGATCTGCATTCCTAGATTGCTCCATATTAATTCCTGTTTCTGCTATTATCCGTTCTGCACTTCGTATTCCAATTCCAGGTATTTCATCTAGCAATTCTATCTGCCTATTGCAAGTTTCGGTTTTTTTTTAATATCTTCATCTAGTTCAGAGATAATCCCAGAGAGAATCTCAACATGATCCAGCTGATGTCGTAGCATTATAATCTGTTCATGTAAGTCAAAATGTACAAAGGCACAAGGAAATAGGAAAATGCAAGTATCAAAAACATTTGTAGAAAAACGCCAGATATCTTCATGAAATAAAACCAGCCTAAGATTTAAAAGAAAATTTATAAAATTTCCATAGGCTTATTTTAGTGCGCTTAAAATTCAACAGTCAGAGAAAATCAGATGGGCTTTGCCCGTTTTCTTGACTGTTTTTTATTTTTGTACGAAAAAAAAGAACATCGCAAACTATTTTAAATAGTTTTGCGACATCCCCTAGTATATTTTTTAAAATCCAATTGTAGATTTCCATTGAAATATTAATTATTTTGATGCTACCACTTTATTTCTACCACTATTTTTTCCCTCATATAATCTTTTATCCGCTCTTATGAGGGTATCATCTATTCTCTCGTTAATACTATATTCTGCAACACCAAAGGTCATTGTTATTTTAATTTCTTTATTATTATAAAAGAAAGAACTGTCTTCAACGGTTTTTCTGATTTTTTCTGAAACTACTGTGGCTCCTTCAGTACCTGTTTCTGGTAAGAGTATAAGGAACTCTTCTCCTCCCCATCTCACCAGTACATCTTGATGTCTTAAGGTTTCTAATACTAACTTTGATAAAGATTTAAGAATAAAATCACCGCCGTCATGTCCATATGTATCATTAACCTTTTTAAAAAAGTCAATATCCGTTAGCACTAAAGAAAAAGTTCTATTAGTTCTTTTAGTTCGAGCTACTTCCTGATCCATTCTCTCCATCATGTATCTTCTGTTAAAAAGATTCGTTAATGGATCTCTTGTTGCTACCCGTTCTAGCTCATTCATCGCCTCTTGAAGCTGCTTATTCTTTTCTTGAAGCTCATCACGAACTCTCTTTAGCTCTAAATGGGTTTTTACCCTTGCATTTAACTCAATGGCATTAAAGGGTTTTGATACAAAATCCACAGCGCCACCCCTAAAGCCCTTAACAATATCCTCAGTCTCTGTTTTTGCCGTTAAAAAAATTATAGGTATATCCTTTGTTTCGTCGCCGCTTTTTATCAGCCTACACACTTCATAGCCGTCCATTTGAGGCATAACTATATCTAGTAAAATTAAATCAGGTTTTTCTTTTTTTACAAACTCCAGGGCCTTACGTCCATTTAAAATTGTCACTGCTTCATATCCGCTATCTTCAATTAATTCTCTAAGTATTTGAAGATTAAAAGGACTATCATCTACAATTAATATAACAGGTTTTTTATTATCCATTACGTTCTCTCCCTTGTAACAGCAAAACATTTCAGATTAGTGTAATTATTATATCATACCTTACTGTAGAAAAAAAACGAAATTACAACTTTCAT
>Ga0316603_10001400_pt1 | contig 12767 bp, 10 predicted proteins | sample OWC_soil_day10_n_FD_207649 | JGI IMG/M metagenome (GOLD analysis project Ga0316603, IMG submission 207649) | Wetland soil microbial communities from Old Woman Creek delta, Ohio, United States - OWC_soil_day10_noCT | ecosystem: Environmental > Terrestrial > Soil > Wetlands | place: USA: Ohio...
CCTTTCCCCATTGACGAGAAGGTACAAGTGCGCTTTCCAATCCAGATCACCCTGGGGATTCCCGCCTGAGAAGACCTGAGAAGAGAGGACCCTGAAGGTGAAAACAGAAACTGCCGTTGCCCTGCCCAAGCCCAGCGTCTGGTCGGAGATGAAAATCAGCGGCCTGTTGGCCTATGCCGCGGTCTGGGCATTTTTCATCATTTTCCTGATCTATCCCCTGATCCGCCTGTTCTACGACAGCTTCACGACCGAGGAGGGGGTCTTCACCATTGCGAATTTTCAGGATTTTTTCACAGACACCTTCTATCTGAAATCCTTGTTGAACTCCATGATCCTGGGCGTTGCCACCGTGATCACCACCTCAATCATCGGCATCGCCATCGCGTTTCTCCTCCTGCGGTACGATTTTCCCGGCCGTGGGCTTTTCTCGTATCTGACAATCATCCCGATGATCATGCCCCCCCTGGTCGGCGTCATGGGTTTCGTCTTCATCCTGGGCCGCGCCGGAACCGTCAACATCCTTCTGCAGGACTATCTCGGCTTTCAGAAGCCGGTCAACTTCATGTACGGACTCCACGGGATCCTCCTGGTGGAAACGCTGCATCTCTTTCCGCTCATGACGCTTTCCATCGTCGACGCCATGGGAAAGATATCACCCTCCCTGGACGAGGCGGCCGAGAGCGTCGGATCGCGCGGGATTCGTAAGTTCTGGGACATCACTTTCCCGCTGACCACCCCCGGTTATGTCTCCGGAGCGCTCCTGGTCTTCATCTGGACCTTCGCCGACTTCGCCACGCCACTGGTGGTCGGAATCTCCGACCTGCTCGCCTCCCAGGCCTACCTGAACATCGTCCAGTTCGTGGACCGGCGTCTCTTCAAGATGGGGATCGTGATTTCGGCCATCATGGTGATCCTGGCCATCCTTTTCCTGATCATTGCCAAGAAGTATGTATCGATCAAGGATTACAGCTCCCTCTCCTATTCGGTGATCGAGCGGAAGAAACTCTCCCCCCTGGCACAGGCGGGGGTGCTCGTCTTCCTTTCGTTCATCCTGATCTTGGCCTTCATCCCCTATCTGGGGCTCGCGCTGGATTCCTTCGGCAAGGGGTGGGCGCTGACCCCCATTCCGGTGAAATACACCCTCCAGTATTTCGAGCGGGTGGCTTTCGAGACGCCCAAGTTCATCATCAACAGCCTGCTCTTTTCCGGGATATCGGTCGCGATCTGTATCGCCGTGGGGGTGCCGGTGGCCTGGGTGATGTCTCGGACCAAACTTCCGGGGCGCGATGTCCTCGACTCCCTGACCACGCTGATCCTGGCCCTGCCGGGGACCGGCATCGGCATCGCCTACATGCGGGCCTTCCGGGACCCGTTTCCCTTCATGAGCACGGCCCTCATCGGCATGTGGATCGTCATTCCCATCGTGCTGGCAGTCCGGCGGCTCCCCTATACGGTTCGGGGGACCTATGCCTCGCTCTTGATCGTCCACCGCTCCTTCGAGGAGGCTGCGGAGAGCGTCGGGGCGACCAAGCCCAGGACTTTCAAGGATGTCACGCTCCCCCTCATCTGGAAGGGGGTCCTGGTGGGGTCCCTTTACTCCTTCATCCTGGCCCTCCAGGAGGCCTCGGCCACACTGCTGCTTGTCATCCCCGGCGATGAGATGATGACGGTGGGAATCTTCAATTTCTACATCGGCGGCTCCGTCAACGAGGCAGCCGCCCTCGGTTTCATTCTGATCATTCTCGGCGCCGCCTGCCTCTTCATCATCAACCGTATGGCCGGCGCCAAGATGGGAGGCGTCTTCGGCTAATGCGCCATCCCGCGGAACCCCTCGGACGGGCGCCGGCGCCCGTTCCCGCCGTCTCTCGCTGCCCGCCCCCTGGCTGGCGTTTTCCCAACGCGCTCCGGGCCTGAGCCATGCGTCGAATCACCGCCAACGTCTAGTACGAAGGTGTCATTCTCCCCGGGTACGGTGGATCACGGGATCAGGGAACGCTTGACACCGTCCAAGGTTGTACCTAGACTTCCAGCAGCTGAGTGCTTATTGCCGAACGCTGACGGGTGCGAGGAGTGCTGTGACGCGGAAGGGAAAGCATTTTCAGCAAAACGGCCAAGCCCCGAACGGAGCGGGGCACGACTTTTTCGGCCACGGACACGAGATTCGGGCCGCTCTGTCGGACCGATTGCCGAAGCAGCCAGTGCGAGCTCTGGACGTGGGTACGGGTTTCGGGCGGAACGCCGTCTTTCTGGCTCGGCAACTCGCGCCGGGAAGCCACGTGTGGTCGGTGGATCCCTCGGAGGAATCTCTCAAGCGCGGTGCCGCGGCGGTGCAGGACGCAGGGCTCGCCGCCGCCGTGACGCTCGGGCCTGGATCGGCGGAGCGGTTACCTTTTCGGGACGAGGAGTTCGACCTGACTGTCGGCGTGATGCTCTTCCATCACCTTGTGGAGGTGCCTCCCGCGCTGCGGGAGATGGGGCGCGTCACCAAACTCGACGGCAAGCTGTTGATCGTGGATTGGGGGCCGACCGCGCACCTCCTACCTTTCGCGATCGAGCACCGGGTGGAGGACTTCTACACGCCGCGGGCCGTCGAAAAGATGCTCCTGGAAACCGGCTTCGGAGCGGCGGTCGAACAGCATCCCATGTGGTACGTGGTGGAAGCCGTGAAAGTGTGACGTTGCGATCCGGCCGCCGGATGCGTGGCCGGATCGCACCCGATGATGCCGGCGTAGGTTTCGATAGGACCCGTGCTGACGGTTTGCAGAAAAGGAGTCGCGATGAGACTCCGATACCTTGGACGTTGGGCGCATCGCACACGAGTGCCTCGGTGCCATTAGAAGGAGCTGGACATGCCAACGTCAAAATGCGTCAGATGTGGGAGTGACCTCATCGCGGCCGGTGCTCTCTACGGTCCCCGGCGCTTATCGTTCCGCCCAGAGGGCACCAAGTTCCTGACGCTGGAGACCGGAGATGTGATGACGAGGGTGAATATGTGTCGGGAGTGCGGCTTGATTGAGATCACGGGAGATGTGGAGAAGCTCCGGCGGCTCACCGCCGAAACGTAAACAGCCGAGTGGTTCGTCGATCCCCCCGGTCGGATGTCAGATCAATCCCCACGGTCATCCGGTTCTGCCATCACCGCTCCGTTAGCAATATCCGAATGTCGTGCCTCAAGCGTTGCATGGGCTGGTCTTCTTCGGTCCGGTAGTATCCGCGGATTCGCGCGGTGCGATCTCCCAGGACAAACCACGAACTGTGAAGGAATGGCGGAGCCAGGAAGTCGGAATCGGAGTGAGCTGACGCCACCGCGGGAATGAGCCACCCGTCGACCATCCGGTCAAGGCGGCCTGCCGATCGAGCCGCAAATCGCCGAGAGGCCTCGGGGACACGACTTGGGCGCGGCGGCGAGGTCGAGGCGGGCGCAGCCAACTCCGTCGGATCCTCCACACTCAGACGGAATCCTTCTTGGATCAACGCATAGATTGTCTGCTTGTCCCCTGTCAAGAACCACCAACGGTTGCGATCAGCGTCGTACCGCGCCGCGTACTTCGCCAATACGGCGGGGGTGTCGCGTTTCGGATCAACGGTAATCGACAAGAAGCGCAAGCCCCGTTCCTCTGCGAAGTCCCTCTGCAATGCCGCCATGCGTGCGCTTTGCAGCGGGCAGGTGTCCGTGCAACGGGTGTAGATGAAATTGGCCACCCACACCGTGCCGAGAAGGTCGGTGCGGGTTATCGTCCGCTGGGTGCGATCAGTCAACGAGAAATCCGGTAGGCTGCCGAAAACCTGGAGACCCTGGAGCGTGTCGCCGGCGCCTTCCCGTGTCTCCCCGCGCATGAAATACCAGATCCACCCGCCGGCCAGGGAGATTGCGAGCAATCCGACGAGCAGGCCCAGAAGCCGCGGGAGGTGCGCGCGTGAAGGGCCGGACCTCGTGAGAAACTTCATAAGGCGACCTTGCCGGGGCTCAAGCAATCGAGGTCAGAGGACGCCCGCGGCCAACACCGGCTCGCCAACGGGCTGGCAAAGAATCAGAACAACCAGCGATGGATCACGACGCCCACTCCCACCAGGAGCAGCAGCCAGCAGGCGGGTCAGAGCCGAAATCGTCTCACAAGGCGCCTCCGCGGGAGTTGGGAGATATCGGGAATGACTTTATCTTAGGGATGCGTGAAAGATCAACGCCAAACGGCAGACGATAGAAATTTGTATCGGGCGGGGCCGATTCGGCGGGCCGCAGCGCACGCACACCGGCGCGTTTCCGGAGGGGTTGTCGGGGGGCCAGGTTTGCCCTTGATGTGAAGCGGTTTCGGAAGGCTTGCGGGCAGCGTGGAATGTGGCGTTCTTTCCCCTTATTGTACCGGATGGTGGTTTGCGCTTAATCCAAGGAGCGCCTGCGCTCAGGCGCTCCTTGGATGTCCGTTGACGATGCGGCGGGGGACCCCTTACCTGCTTTGAAGTTTGGGCACTCCCGCGACGTGTTTCACTGACGACCCCGACTGAACCTTCCTCGGCTTCATCGCGCCAGAACGGTGCGAGTTGGGAGACCGCACCGGTTGGACAATCTCGACTCTCCTATCAGATCCCGCTACATGCCTGCGCTGTCCCACGGCTTACTCTTGGCTGCCGGAACTTTCCACATCAATTACGCGAGCCACCTTCTTCCCATCCTGCTCGCTATACGTCACCTGGACCTCTTGGCCCAGCGCCGGGAAACTCGTGTACTGCAGGGACGGCGCGAGCGTGAACTGGGTTCCGGTGTCCAGGGTTACCGTGCCGTTCGCGAGATCGATTTCCGCGATCTTGCCAGCCGCCAACATCTCCTTTTGGTGATAGCCACTTTCGCTCATCGTGATGGTTCCGGGCTCACTGGATTGACCCGCCATCTGGGCGAACGCCGGCGTCGTCAACAGCAGAACGGCAAGTACGGTTACAACTGTGAACTTTCCCATGCTAACCTCCCATTCTCTTTTCTATAGTTTCCCGACGGTTGCGCTGTCTCTCGCCATGCTCTCAGACTCCATGCGGTGTCTTTTCGCTCGACCGTTCCGGCACGGAGTAACGCGTGGCGAATCGAAGCGCCGGGTCGGGTTCAATCGGGGTCGTCAAGCGCTTACAGTACTAGAGTAGTCCGCTTTGTCAAGTCAGAAATCACACGGAGAGGATTTCACCGGGTTCCGCCCCAGGCGCTTCTTCTGAGGTCCCCGGCGGCAGCGCGCTGGAGGGGCAAAGACGGCCTGTGGCATTTGCCTTGCAAAATAGCATCTCAGTCGAATGTAAGCCGTGCGGAGAGCGGGGGTATCAAATACTTGCAATCATTGCTTCAAGAGTCTAAATTGGGGTCACATCGGTCCGCGATCAACGTTGCGGGGTCTGAGCGCTTTCGCACAGACGCCACACACAACTGTGCGGATAATCCCGACATGCGGCCGCCTTTTCCATTCAGTCTGGTCGTTCTCAGCTTGAGTGCACTCCTTGCGGTCACGGTCGGATGCGCAAGGCTCCAGCCGACTGTCGCCGACGCCCAATCGGCCGCGAATGTCCGCCAGCGCGCTATCGAAGAGATGATCGACAGCACTGTAAAGGTCACCATTGAGCGGGACGGGCGCCGTATTGCGTCCGCGTCGGGGATTGTCATCGCCTCGCGACCCGCCGGCGACATGATGGAGGCGGTTTCATACGTGCTGACGGCTGCGCACACTCTCGCCGCGGCAGACGGCGCCAAGGTCGTGGTCGGCTTTTGCGGGCCCCAAGCCTCCCGTGGCAAGTTCGAGGCGACGGTGATCAGCCGCGGGAAGCCCGACACACAGGATCTGGCGCTACTTCGTATTTCCGGCGTTGCCGTGCCACCCGTCCGTCTTCCTGAGGACGATCTGGTGCGCCTGGGGCAGCCCATTCTGGTAATCGGATTCCCCGAAGGAGAGCGGTTGGGGCTGTCGAGTGGTATCGTCAGTCAGCTGCCGCTCTCGGCGCGTCCAAACGGTATCCCCGCCGACCGGCCGGAACATCGGATTGTGATCGATGCCGCCGCGCCCAGAGGCGTGAGCGGCGGGGGGGTCTTCGAGGAGGAGACGGGCCGACTTGTCGGTATCGTCCAAGGCCACCAGACCTTCTCGATGGCGCTGAAGGACCAAGCGCAATCGTACACGCTGAAGTTCCCCGTCCCCGGTGCAACCTTCGTGGTGCCCATGACACAGATTCGACCCTTCCTCGCGAGCCCGGAGAGTTTGGCCGAGCTACGCGCCTTGCTTCCGGCCAACGCTCGAGCCGCCTCCGACCTTCCGAAATAGTATCGCCGGCCACGTTCCGCAACGCTCCTTACGGGTCATTCCCTTCTCGTGGGTGTCTTCAAATTGACGGTTGGATCCATCCGACAAGCGGCAAGGTCCGCACGGAGACAGACATCGGCAGGGCTTTTCGGGGTAGGTCGTGATGGACGCGCAGGGATGTCGTGGAAGGGGAGGCCGGCTCAGCCGCGCCGATCCGACAAGTAATCGAACAGGACCGTCACGCTCTGGTCGACGTCGGACACGCCCGTGTCGATCGTCACTTCCGCCGCGACGGGCGGCTCATAGGGGGCAGAGATGCCGGTGAACTCCGCGATCTGCCCGGCCCGGGCCTTCGCGTACAGCCCCTTCGGATCGCGTTGCTCGCACACGTCGACGCTGGCGTTCAAATACACCTCGATGAACCGGTCTCCGCCTATGATCTCCCGCGCGGCGTCGCGATCCTCCCGGTAGGGCGAGATGAAGGCCGTGATCACAAACAGGCCGGCGTCGTTGAAGAGCTTCGCCACCTCGGCGATGCGCCGGATGTTCTCCTTGCGATCGCTCGGCGAAAAGCCCAGATCTCGGTTCAGACCCTGCCGGACGTTGTCGCCGTCCAGGACGAAGCACGCGTGTCCCGCCTCGATCAGGCGCTTCTCCAGCTCGATGGCGATGGTCGATTTGCCCGAGCCGCTCAGGCCGGTGAGCCATACCGTGGCCGCCTGCTGCCGGAGCAGCCGCGCGCGGTCCTCGGCGGTGACCTTGCCCCGCTGCCAGGAGATGTCGCGGCTGACGGTCTCCGTCGCGACTTCGCGCGAGACCAGGTCGGGTCGCGCCCGGGCGATCACCATGGCCGCCCCCACGGTGACGTTCGTCAACGGGTCGATCAAAATGAAGCCGCCGGTCTGCCGGTTCCGCCGGTACTCGTCGACGAACAGCGGCTTGAAGAGCGTGAAGCGCGCCCGCGCGATGTCGTTCAGGCCTACCCGTTTCCCGTCCTCGCGGTGGAGCGTGTTGGGATCGACGCGGTATTGGATTTCCGCGCAGCTGCCCTTCACGACGGCGGCACCGTGCTTGACCAGATAGGTCTTCGCGACCTCCAGCGGCTGGTCGTTCATCCACACCACCATTGCTTCGACCGAGCGCTCAACCTGGGGCAGGTTCTTGGCGTGGACGATCATGTCTCCGCGGCTGACGTCGATATCGTCCTCGAGGCACAGCGTCACGCAGAGCGGAGGGAAGGCGTAGGCGAGATCACCGTCGAAGGTGGCGATGCGCGCGACTCTCGAGCGCTTGCCCGAGGGGAGGATGACGACCTCGTCCCCCGGACGCACCACGCCCGAGGCGATCTGGCCGCTGTAACCCCGAAAGTCCTGGTCAGGCCGCACCACGCGCTGCACCGGAAAGCGAAAATCGATCAAGTTCCGATCGCCGCCGATGTACACATTCTCCAGGTAGGTCAGCAGCGGCTCGCCGTCGAACCACGGCATGTTGCGGCTCCTGTGAACGACATTGTCGCCGCAGAGCGCGCTGACCGGGATGAACGTGAGATCGCTGAAGCCGAGGCGCGCGGCAAAATCCGCATACTCGTCCTTGATGCGGTCAAAGACGTTCCGGTCGTAACCCACCAGATCCATCTTGTTGACGGCGACCACGACCCGCGGCACACCCAGCAGGGAGGAGATGAAGGCGTGCCGTTTGGATTGGGTCAGCACGCCGAGCCGGGCGTCGATCAGGGTCACCGCGAGGTCGGCCGTCGAGGCGCCGGTGGCCATGTTGCGCGTGTACTGCTCGTGGCCCGGCGTGTCGGCGATGATGAAACGCCGTTTGGCCGTGGCGAAGTAGCGGTACGCCACATCGATGGTGATCCCTTGCTCGCGCTCGGCCTTGAGCCCATCGGTGATCAGCGAGAAATCCATCTCGTCGCCCCGGCCGCCCGCGGCCTTCTTCAGCGCCTCGACGTGATCCTCGTACAGGGCGTCGGCGTCGTGCAGCAGGCGGCCGATCAGCGTGGACTTGCCGTCGTCGACGCTCCCGGCCGTGGTGAATCGAAGCAGGTCGGGCTCTCCGTCGCGGTGAAGCCAGGTGTGCAGTGCAGACATGGTCAGAAGTACCCCTCGCGCTTCTTCTGCTCCATGGACCCGTCCTGGTCGTGGTCGATGAGGCGGGTGATGCGCTCCGAGTGCTTGGCCGCTTTCAATTCTTCGACAATGTCGCGCACCGTGCGGGCGGTGGACCGAACCGCGCCGGTGCATGGGTAGCACCCGAGCGTGCGATAGCGGCACATCACGCGCTGAGGCTTTTCTCCCGGCATGAACCGCGTGGCGTCACCCACCGGGATCAGGTGCCGACCGCGGACCACGACGTCGCGCTCCTGGGCGAAATAGAGTGGGACGACGGGAATATCCTCCAGCTCGATGTAGTGCCAGATGTCGAGTTCGGTCCAGTTGGACAACGGGAAGATGCGAATGCTCTCACCTGGACCCACCCGACCGTTGTACAGGTTCCACAGCTCGGGGCGCTGGTTCTTCGGATCCCACTGGCCGTGCTCGTCGCGGAACGAGTAGATGCGCTCCTTGGCACGCGAGCGTTCCTCTTCGCGGCGTGCCCCCCCGATGACCCCGTCATACTCGCCGAGCCGGACCGCGTTCAGCAACGCCTGCGTCTTCAGCAGGGCGCAGCACTTGATGGTCCCCAGATCCCACGGGTTGGCGTTGGCTTCCAGCGCCTCCTGGTATGTATACACGCGCAGCTCGACACCGATCTCGCGGCAGAACCGATCGCGGAACTCGTACATTTCCGGGAACTTGTAGGAGGTGTCCACGTGGAGCAACGGAAAAGGGATCTTCCCCGGGTAGAAGGCTTTCCGGGCGAGGCGCACCATGGTCGACGAGTCCTTCCCCACCGAGTACAGCATCACCGGCCGCTCGCATTCGGCAGCCACTTCGCGGAAAATGTGGATGCTCTCGGCCTCGAGGCGCCGGATCACGGACAGCGAATAGCTCTCGCCCGCACTCATAACCGGAAGCGCTCCCGATAGGCGGCGAAGCGCCGCACCTCATCCTCGCGATTCATGCCGAACTCCTCCAGACTATAGCGGTGCGTCCCGAACCGATCCTTCGGGTTCCGGTGATGGAACTCGCGGATCTTCTCCTCCAGTCCCGCGGGGAAGGGGAGGTCGAAGTGGGCGTACACCGTGTGGACGGCACCGATCGGATCCGCTACCAGGTCGTCGTAGTACAAGTCCAGGAAGCGTTCCGCGGGTGCGCAGCCACGGTCCCGCGAGCGCAGGGCCCTGCTGATGGCCTCGGCCCACCTGCGACTGCACTCCGGCCCGACCTCGAACGGATCGACCTCGTCGCTGAAAGCGCTTCGGAGGGTTGCCGTCAAGCTCGCGTTCGAAGCCGTCATCTGGATGGGGTCCCTGTGGGTCATGACGACCTGCGCATCCGGATACACGGAGAACAGCGCCTCGAAGTCGAACATGTGCGCGGGGGCCTTGAGCACCCAGCGTTCCCCGGGGCACCGCCACTGCAGGTGCTGCAGGAACCGGCGGTGGACTTCGTAGGCGGGGCGCAGGTCCTGGCCCTCGAGCCATTCCAGATACGACGGAAGGCGGTGCGTGGTCTCGAACTGATAGCTCAAGAAGGCGTGGCTGGTGATCACCAGGCACTCGATGGGAAGCCGTGCGCCGACGGGGTGGATTCGATTGAATCCCTTCAGCATGCGATGGAACCAACGCATCTGGCCATCCACGAGGCAGATACGGCGGTCCGTGAGGTAGGTTGCGGCCTCGGGCGGCGGCGAGGGGTACATGGTCTCCCAGGTCAGGGGAACCCGGCTGGCCGGGTCGAGGGCGAGGAGACTGTGGAGGAGGGTGGTTCCCGTCCGCGGCAGTCCGGCGATGAAGATCGGCCGGCGCGGTTCCACCTCGGCGATGCCCGGGTTGCGCTTCCGGTCCTCCTCCATGCGCAGTCGGTTGACGAGAAGGTGGATCAGGTCGTATCGGGTCGCCAACCGCCCCATGGGGTTCAGTCGCGCCTCGGCCTCCATGGACTCGAGGAGGCGGCGGAGCGGCTCGCCAAACGGTGGACTGCCGAAGTCGTCGAGGGCTGTCTTCCGGCGGGCGGCGTCGAGCAGGCTCTCCGCTCGAAACGCGCCCAGCGCCCGTTGGCCGAGCAGCCGGCCCCCGGCATTGACGGCGTGCACCAGTGGAGAGCGCTCCACCGTCCATGTTCTTGGGAGTTCTTGGCTCACAACATCTCCTTACGTGGTGGCGACGGTGGGGCCGCCTGACCCTGGCCATCGGCGCCTGGTTCCATTGCGGGTTGTCGGAAGGCCCGTCGCATCGTCGAGGCTTGCCACGAGGCCAGCCCAGGGACGCCGAGGAGCAGCTCCCGCACCCGCCGGACAAGCGAGAGGCCAAGCGCCACACCGGGCTCGATGCCGAGGGCGCTGCCCACGAGAACGTACCCCCCCTCCTGTATGCCGAGGGCACCGGGGACCGCGAACGCCCCCGTCCGGATCGCCTGGCCCAGGCTCTCGAAAAGCAGCGCCGTCCAGACGTCGACGGGATGACCGAGAATGCGCAGAGCGAACCAGACTTCGGCGATCCCGACGAACCAGGCCAGCATGTGCCACGACCCCGAGGCGATCAGCGCCCGGCGATCACCATACAGCCGCAGGACATCCGCGTCCATCGTGGTGGCCCCGTCGGAGAACGAGGCCCACTCCGCCGCCCCCAGAATTCTCCTCGACATCCGAACGAGGAGGCCGAAGAACCCCCGCCGCTGGACTGCGTAAAACCCCGCCAGGAGCACTGTCATGATACCGGCCCCGACCAGAACGACCAGCAGGGCTCGCCCACCGCGGAGGCTCGGGACCAGGAGGCTCACGCCGAAGAGGGTGAAGAGGATCTGCGTCAACACGACGAGGGTGATGTCAACCACGACGCTCGCGCCGGCCGGCCCGACACGGACCCCCCGATCCGCAAGGAGCCATGCTTTTACGACGTTTCCACCCATTTGGAGGACGGGAAGGAGGTCGTTGATCGACTCTCCGATCCAGCGAGCCCAGATCATCGTGCGGCGCGGCGGCTGCTGCCCCGACGGGACCAGCCTCCGCCAGCCTATGGCGTCGGCCCAGACCTGGGGGAGGTGGAGGAGTGCCACCGCGAGGATGCCCCATCCCGCCCGCCGCAGGGCCACGGTCACGTCGTCCAACCCTTGCCAGACGATGACGGCTGCGAACAGGAGGACGCCCGCCGCCAGGCTGCCGTATGCCGCTCGGGAACCGAGGATGCTGCGGAGGACGCTCTTTGGGGTCGCGAGACCGGATCGTTCCTGCTCCGGGTCGTGCTGGGGATTCATGGTTCGAGCATGCCGGAAACCCGCCGCATCTATCGCAGGGCCGCCTTCGCCAAGCGGGAACCGACCTCCCAGATCGGTCCCGGCAGCCGGTGCGTCGCGGCGAGGACCTGGTCGAAGGCCTCGATGAACCGGTCGGCATCCGCTTGGTCGAAGACCAGAGGCGGGATCAGTTTGATGATGTCCTTACCGTGAACGGCTACCTGGGCCAAAATGTGGTGGTCCATGATCAGGGGCATCAGAAGAGATTGGCAGAAGAGGTCCTGGTTCACACCGTGGATCATCTTCCATCCGGCTTTCAACGTGAGCGATCGTGGTTGCCCGAATTCGATGGCGATCATGAGGCCCCGGCCCCGCACCTCCCGGATGAGCTCGTACTTCCCCGCCATGCCCTTCAGCCGATCTACCAGGTACGCCCCCATCCGTGCGCTGTTCTCGACGAGGCCTTCCTCTCGGATCACCTCGAGGGTCGCGAGGCCGCACACCGCAGCCAGGTCATTCTGGCCGAATGTCGTGGAGTGCACCATGCACCGATCCATGGAACTGAAGACCTTGTCGTAGACTTTCCGCGAGTACAAGATCGCCCCGATTGGACAGTACCCACCCGACAGGGACTTCGAGAGGGCCATGATGTCGGGGACCACGTTCCAGTGCTCACAGGCGAATAGCTTTCCCGTGCGGCCAAAACCGGTCTGGACCTCATCGGCGATGAGCAAGGTGCCGTAGCGAGTGCAAAGCTCCCGCGCCCGCGGGAGGAAGTCGTCGGGGGGGATGAACACGCCGTGGCCGATGACGGGCTCCACGACAAACGCCGCGACGTCCCCGCGCGACAGCTCGGCCTCCAACCGCGCCGCGTCGCCGAAGGGGATCGCCGTCCCGCCCGCCAATATCCCCTCGTAGTCCGATCGGAACTCCTTGCAGCCATTGACCGCCAGGGTTGCGAGACTCAGACCGTGGAAGCCGTGGTCGCAGTACACATACCTCTGCCGTCGGGTGAAGGCATGGGCAAATTTGAGGGCGCCATCGACGGCTTCCGCCCCGGAGTTGCAGAAGAAGACCGTGTCGAGGCCTGGGGGAGCGAATTCGGTAACCAATTTCCTGGCCAGGAGCCCCGCCAGGAGCTGCGTTCCCATCT
>Ga0316603_10001401_pt1 | contig 12766 bp, 8 predicted proteins | sample OWC_soil_day10_n_FD_207649 | JGI IMG/M metagenome (GOLD analysis project Ga0316603, IMG submission 207649) | Wetland soil microbial communities from Old Woman Creek delta, Ohio, United States - OWC_soil_day10_noCT | ecosystem: Environmental > Terrestrial > Soil > Wetlands | place: USA: Ohio...
GGCCAGGATCTGCTCCTCGCTGAATCCGCGCAGCGCCTCGGTCCGCCTCAATTCGGCGAGCATCGCGGCGCGGTCCGCGGGCGCGGCGGCAATCAGGGTTTCGGGCGACAGGGACGAGAGCACCTGGATTTTGGCAAGCTCCTGCTGGTGCCGCTGGCTTTCTTCCTTGATCGTGATGTCAGACATCGACGCGCGTTCGCGCACCTTCCGTTCGACTTCCCAATCCGATTCTTCCTTTCTGATTTCTTTTTGTCTTTTTAGAAGGTCGAGAGCGGCCGCGGCCGAACGCATGTCGGCCTGGTCCTCTATTTCCTCCAGCTCGATTTCGGTCTTCTTCTTCTGCCTCGCCAGATCGATTTCCGTCTCGACCTGCAGGCGCCGCGCGTCGGCCTGCTGCTTGACCTGGTTCCACTCCTGCGCCTGGCGCATTTCCATTTCCTTGCGGGCCGACGCCAGCCGGTGGTCGAGCTGAGCCATTTCTTCGTCCCTCGCGGCATCAGTGATCGTGTGCTGGGCGGCGAGCTTGCCGGCGAGCTCGACTTTCTGCAGCTCCGACTGCTGCTCCAGCTTCAGGCGCTGGATCAGGTGCCGGCGCAGCTGATCGTGATCCTCCTGCTTTTCACTGAATTCGCGCTGCAGGGTTTCGTACTCGTCCTTGCGCAGGAGCTTGCCGCCGTCGATGTCGGTCATGAACTTCTCGAAATCGTCCTCGCTGCGGACTTTGTTCATGCGGTCGGAAGCGACGGCCCGGCGCATGCGCTCGAACACCTTGGCCCGCTCTTCGAACACCTCGACTTCCATGACCGATTTGGCGGTCTCCTGGTCGAGGAGCCTGCGTTCCAACCCGGCGGTCGCGCCGCCCGCCAGCCGCGCCTCGAGGTCCTGGGCGTGCAGCCAGTATTCCTCCCGCTTCCCGGTCAACTCATCCATCCGCGGGTGCCGGAAGTCGAAGATGCGCACGCTGATGAAAGAGAGCCCCTTGCGGTCGAACGTCCCTGCCAGGTGCCGCGAAACGGCCTGCTCGATCTGCTTCTTGAATGCTGTATCGGAACTGAGTTCCAGCAGCGACCGCGTCCGGACGAATTCCTGCATGCAATTTCGCAGTTCCCCTTCCAGGAAGCCCTTGAGTTCGGCCAGCGCGTAGTTCTGCCGGCCCTTCATCATGTTTTCAAAAAACAGGGCCGGGTTGTCGAGCTGGGCCACCATCCTGGCCTCGGCGGACAGCCGGACGGGATCGCGCGTGAGCAGGTCGGCAAATGAAAATTGCAGCTCGACGTCGCCCGTGTCGACGAGCACCGCCGTGGTGGTTTTGCTGCTGAAGACATTCTTGATTTTTTGAAGCAGCCCGCCCATGTCGTAGCGGCCCGGGTCGAGGATTCCCGAAACGGCGCCGTTCACGAAGAAGATCGCCTGGGTGCCGGCTTCGACGATCAGGCCTTTTTTGAAGAATCCATCCACGTCGTCGACTTCCACCTTGGTGGCAAAGTCGGTCGCCCGCCGGGCCCATCGATTGCCGGTCAGGGTTGCGGCTGCGCTTTCCGCCAGCGGCTTTCCGCAGTTGCCGCAGAATATCCTGTCGGCCGCGACCACGGCGCCGCAGCTGCTGCATTTCATCTCGGACCCCGGCAGCCGTTCTCCGCAATTCCCGCAATACTTGGAGCCCGATTTGTTGGTGGTGTGGCATTTCGGACAGTCAATCTGAAAAATGGCCATGGCGATCCTCCTCTCTCTTGTGCTGCGCACCGGGCGCGCCGGTGTCCCGCCGGCAGGACGCAATACCAGCAGCCTCGGCCTTGTGAACATCATGCCGCCGGGACGGCGGCGATTCCGGTGGGGACCCGCAGCGTGATCTGCGCTGCAGAGCCTCCCATCATTTCCACAGGCAAATCATGGGGCCCGATGTGGAGGCAGCCCTGCTCCCCCGCGCGGACCTCCTGCATCAGCCTCCGCTCGCCCGGCGAGCCTTTGATTTCAAACTGCGCTCCGGAAACGGCCTCTCTCAGCCAGAGGAATCCGCAGCGGCGCGCCTGGATCGAGGTCAGCCGGACCTGCCAAAGGTTCTCGCCGTCGAAGATCCTCCACCCGCCCCCCACCTTCAGGGTGTGGGGTCCGCGCAAGCCCGCAAAGGGATTGAAGAGCGGGGGCCGGATGCCGCTCCCCTGCGCGATGGCGGACAGGATCTCCCCGGGCGTGTTATTGTACGCGTGAATCCGCAGCAGCTCGTGGATCTGCTCGCGCTCCTGCGGCGAGAAGGGGGAATCGGCCCCGTCCACGGCGCTGCTCAAGGCTTCGTGCATCCTGGCCATGAGCCGGCCCGGGTCCCGCGGATCCTGAGCGGCGGCGTCGAGCGCCTGCTGAAGGACGGCATATTTCCGGCGCGACAGCTCGATCCTTTCCTGCAATTCATCCAACTCCCTCTGCCCGAGCTCCATCCGCATCGCTTTATCCTTCAGCGCGCGGTCCTGTTCCAACGCCCGCACGGTGTCATCAAAACGGCTTTGATCCCGGATCTCCCGCAGCTTCCCGGCCAGGATGGCCTGGCGGCAGGCCCCGCGCACACGGTCCTGTTCCAGCGCCGTCGCGAGTTCCCCCTGCTCCCGGGCGGATTCGGCGAGCTTCCTGTAAGCCTCGTCCAGGAACCCGCTGCAAAGCCGCGCCTGCACGACCCGCGCGAGTTCAAACATCGAGCCGTCCAGCGCCGAGGGGATCCATTCCGAGGCTTTTTCGTGGCACGCCTGCTCCATGCCCCGCGTCCGGATTATTTCCTCCCCGGACAGAGACGCGGCCCAGGCGCGGGCCGGGAGACTCAAGGACTCTGCCAGCTCCTTTTCCAGCTGCGAGGCGGGGGGCCGCGCGTTCGCCTTCGCGCCGTCAAGCAGCGAAGCGGGACGGACCTGCAACCACGCGCCGATCTCGAGCGAAAGCTCGTGGTGATCCGCCGTGAACAGCGGCCGCACCGCAAAACGTAACGGGAATTCCGACTGCCTGTAGAGCACGGCCTTCGCGTCGGCGGTGAGGGCCTTGCGCCGCGCGATCTTCCTGAGATCGCCGCGGCGGTATTTGCCCTCGTCGAGCTGCGCCTGGACGGCGCCCGCCTCGACGACGGCGCACCGGAAGCCCGGCGCGACCCGAAAGCCGTGGCGAGCTTCGCCCCACGGGAGCTGCTTCACGAGCGGCATTTCGGCGGATTCCATCGCGGCAGTCTTCCGGCGGAGCAGGCGTGCAGTCCATGACAGCAGGTCTTTGATCATGCCGTAGTATTGGAGATAGCCAAGCACGCCCATACAACAGCCTCAGTTGCTTTTCGCGAACTGCTCAAAGCGGGATCCCAATTTTATGCAACGCTCGGGATCCACGCGGACGCGGTCGAACGCCGCGTCGAAGTCTTTCTTGCAGAGCGGCCGCGTCCGGACGCGGTATTCCTGGATCTCTTCCTTGCCTCGGTCCACGCATCCCGGGATATCGCCGTTCAGGTCTTCCACCATCCCGTTGACCGCCTGGTTCGCGAGCCTTTCCAGATCCCGCCCGCTGTACCCCCCGGTGCGCCGGATGATCTCGTCCAGAGAATAGTCGAGCGTGTGCCCCTCCTTGAAAAGCAGGATCTCCAGGATGGACCGGCGCGCCCTTTCATCGGGGAGCGGGATGTAGATGCGCTTCTGAAACCGGCTCAAGACCGCGTCATCCAGGTCCCACGGCGCGTTGGTCGCCGCGATCGTGAGGACGAACCGGTCTTCTCCCTTATCCGCCAGCCCGTCGAGTTCCGACAGGATGGTCGAGAGCATCCGGCGCTCCGCGCCGGACTCCGATCCGTCGCCGCGGGGAAGGCAGAGAGACTCGACCTCGTCGATGAAGACGACGGCGAACCCCTCATCCGCCTCACTTCGCGCAGCGTCGAACAGGGCGGTGACCAGCTTCGACGACTCACCGAAATATTTTGAAAGAAGGTTGCTTGCCTTGACGTTGAAGAAGGTCGCCCCGAGGCCGTTGCTTGTCGCGGCGGCCAGCAGGGTTTTGCCGGTGCCGGGCGGGCCGTAGAAGAGCATCCGCCGCCAGCCCTCCAGCTTCACCCCCTCGGGCTTTTGCGCAAGCGCGAGGCCGTAGGTGAACTTGATTTCACGCTTGGTTTCCTCGAGCCCCCCGATCTGGTCCCAGGTCACTTTGGAGCGGTGGATCATGGCCGCGATGTCGCGCGAATACTCGTCGCCGGCTTCGTCCGGTTCCCGCACCGGCATCCCGCCCGGCGGGGGAGGGGACGGTTTCGGCGCGGCCCTCCGTTTGCCTGACTTCAGCGCATCGGCGATCCTGAGAAACTGTTCCGCTTTCTGCCTGCGGCGCCGGTCGTCCTCTCTCGTCAGAGCGTAGCCGGCGTAGGTCCTCATCAGCTTCGAGGCTTTCAGCCAGGCGCCTGCGGCTTCGTCGAATCTCTCATCCGTTTCGAGGGATCTGGCTTCCGCCAGCGCCCTGTCAAGCGACACCTTCACCGCGCCGCTGAGATCGACCTTCATGGACGGTCCCCTCCAGGTTTATGCCTTCACCTTCTCCGGTTCCGCTTTGATGGCGCGGTTGATCTCTTCCTGGTAGCGGTCGAGATCCTCCTCCTCGGACCCTGCCTCCTCGGCCTTCGCCATTTCCTCGATCGCCTTGTCGAACTGCACAAAGCCGGCGTCCTCTTTGCCCTTCCCCTGCGTGACCTCGATTTCTTCCTCGCCCAGGATTTCCTCGAGCATATCCTGGAAGGCTTCGTCGTCCACCTGGGCCGCGTCGATGGCCTTTTGGATCGGGCTTTCCCGGAAGCGCACGATGATGTTCTGCAGGCTCTTGCGGTCCTTCTTCTTCTCCAGCAGCTCCAGCTTCCGCAGGAAGGAGTTCAGCGCGGTCTTGGAGAGGGATAGGCGCCGGAGATCCAGGTTCGCGTAGCCGTTGTCGATCTCCATCTGGCGCATCTCCCGGAAAATGTCGCGCAGCAGCTCCTGGCGGCCCGCTTTCTTCGCGGCGACAGCCTCGCGGATCTTCTCCTGCTTGAGGGTCTCGTTGATTTCCAGGTCGCGCCGTTTCTTTTTCTGCTCCCTGTCGATTTCCTTGAGCTGGACCTTCAGGTCCTGGGCTGTCGGGGTTTTGCTGAAAAGCTTGTTCCAGAAGTTCATGTTTGGCTCCTTGTAGGCGTTGGAGTTACTCCAGCTCTTTCTTCTCGCTCGGCCGCGACCATTGCGCCGGCGCGCTGACGGAGACGGACCCGACGATGCGCTGCTTGATTTCGGCAAGCCGGGCGCGCTCGGCGGAATGGCTGACGCTTTCCCGCATTTGCGCGGCGCTTTCGCCCGCCAGGCTCTCTCTCCGGTATGTTTCCAGGTTCTCTTCCGCTTCCTCCACCAGGCGGTCGATCTGTTCCTCGCTCACGCCCCGGGCGCGCATCGCCTCCATCTCCTGGATCTTCGCGATCAGGTTGATGTGGAAATTGACGTTTCCGTTGTAGATGGCCGCGAGCCTCTCGAGATTCTGAAGCTGCTTCCCGAAACGCTCGATCCTGCGCAGGACGGTCGATTCTTCGACCGGGGAAAGCCCACCGTTCCGGATCCTGTCTTCCTCGGCGCGCAGCGACTTTTCCAGCGCGATGAGCTGGTCTTCGTGCTCGCGGAGCTCGATTTCGTTTTTACCCCGCTGCGTTTCCAATCCTTTCAGCAGTTCGCGGGGATTTGCCGCCTTCAGGTAAATCTCGCGGGCATCGTCGGGGACGTCCGCTCTTTGAAACAGGTCTTTGAGCTTGTCCATCACGGAGAACATGGCGCCTCCTATTGTGACGTCCGTTGAATCGCGTATCTCCCTTTGTGCTCGATGATCAGGTAGCGGCCGTTGGACGAATCGGCCGCACGCTCGACCGCTTCGCGGGTGAGGTGGTTCTGCTCGAGAAAGCCGTCCAGAAAGACAAAACCGCCGGGGAACCGGAGGTCCGGGGCCGCCGACAGCGCTGTCCCGGCCCGGGTTTCCTGTTCCGGGAATGTCTCGGGATCAAAGAGGCTTTTCCACGGAGCCTCGGGGCCGGCGACGCTCCAGGCGGTCCCGGCTAGGTGCTCGACGAGGTAAACGCAGGCATTGCCTCGGACGGGGTCGAGAGTTTCCATGGAATCGCGCCACCCGGCCGGCGAGAAGATTCCGATGCAATAGGCGGCGTCGTCCTGGAAGCTGAGCCCCATGGGGCCGGAGACCAGTTCAAGGACGCGGGCGGGGGGAGGATCGTGGAGAGCGATCGCGGCCAGGCACAGCCGGTTCCGCTTCAGCAAACCGCTCGAAAACGAGAACTGCCGCACTTCGCCGAACAGCCTTTCAGGCGTTTGAACCCGGGCGTCCGGATCCAGCCGCAGCGTTTCGCCGCTCCACGGGATGACTACCTCTCGGCAGGACCGGATGTTCCGCTCGAAGCCGCGGAGAAAGATTTCGGCCATACGCGGCCGGGCGCCCGACGGGGCGCTTTCCGAAGCCGGCGGAGGGACCGCCGGCGTTTCCGGCGCTGCGCTTTGTGCAGGACCGGTGCTTTCCATCGCGTTGCCGGAATGACGGGCGCATCGCCGCTCCCCGGTTTCCCAGCAAAGGACGCACAAGGGCGCGCCGCATTCGCTGCATTTCCAGAGGGGGGAAAAGGAGTTGACCCTGGTCAGGTAGCGCTTGCCGCAGCCGTAACACAAATCAGGCTCGAATGCGCCGTGTTCGAACACAACCCGTCTCCGGACACTGGGGCCGGCACGCACTGAGAGGCCGGATCGTTAAAAGCAAAATATTCCCTAAATAGATCTTTGCAAAGATCTTCCCACAGTTGCTCCGTGGCATGTCAAGTGGATTGTTATGACCTCTTACTCTAAAATAGGCGGTAAGTTTGTCAGTAGCGCGCATTGAGGCGGCGCAGCAGGAGGTCCGTGAGCTTTTGCACATCGGAGCTGCTTCGCCCGCTGTCCAGGAGCTGGCGCACTTTCGGGCGGCTGGTGATGGTGACGGAGCAGCCGTCCTGGAGCGGTTGAAGGGTTGCCGTGATGATCTGCCCGACCGTCTGCAGGTTCATACCCGTCTTTCCCAAGACCGTCCGCGCCACCGGGTCGTGCTGCACATTTTTCGCGCCGTAGGCCTGGAGCAATTCTTCCATAATCCCGGCCAGTTCTTTTTCGGACAGGCTGGTTTTGACGGTCCCTGTGCCAATGATCTGGGCGGGGACGGGGTGCCGCGGCGGGGTGGGCGGCGCCTGAATCTCCGGCGGGCGCTCCGGATCCTTGCGTGTTTCCTGTTCGGCTTTCGTCTTCAGGTTCTCCTGCTCGAGGCGCAGCTTTTCAGCCCTCAGGGCCTCCACTTCTCTCCGCGATTTTTCGACGGCGGCGCAGTCCTGGCAGCAGTTCAACTCCGGATCGCGGTGGCCGGTGCAGATCCAGTCGCGGGTGCAGCGCAGGCAGCGGAAGCTGTCGCGCTTTTCCGCATATCTCCCGCAGATCGGACAAACTGCCTGGGGGTGCGCGTTCTCCTGCGGCGGGATGCCGATGATGATGCTGCCGGCTTTCGCTCCCTCGTAGGCAATGTGGGTCGAGTTGTCAATATTGCCTTTAAACAGGCCGATGTCCCCGGCTTTGAATCCCCCGGACGGTTGCGGTGCCGAAGCGGCCGTCTCCTCCGAAAAATAAAAACCGCACTCCGGGCAGAACTTCGACTCCATCGCGCCGCCGCACCTGGGGCACAGGCGCTGCCCGGCCATCGGTCCGCCGCAGTTTACGCAGAATTTCCCTTCGCCGCCCTCCTGGTTGCACTGGACGCAGATTGCCATAAGGAGCCCCCCGGATGATGAACACCATCATATGCAAGTTCGTAAAACTTGCAAGTCTCGCCTTCAGATCCAGGCGTGCCCCTCGGAGCACTGGTGGGAGGAGTAATGACCCTGCGTCAGGCAGCAGGAGCGCAGGCACGACGGGCAGGCGTAGGCGCATTGCGTCGTGTTTTCGGCGAACCCGGGCGCGCCGGCGGCCGGGCTTTCCGGCTTGTGTGTAGACAGGGTTTCGGAAATCTTCTCGATTTCGCTTTTCGTCTCTTTCAGCGTCCGGCTGATTTCTTCCGTTATTTGCTCCAGTTCCTTCTTCATGCCCGCATTATATCCCTATTGGGGTCGGACCAGAAGATGTCGCGTCGAATGAGAGACTTACGAAAAAACAGGGTTTTATTTCAGGCCTCCAATTCGATTTTTGGCCCTGTTTTTTGGATTGGCCACAAATTGCCTGGAGTGGCAAACCGCAACCAAAAGGCATCTTATACGCTACCGGAAAAAGCATGCGGAAGAACACCGAAAGCATTTCCTCGGTGTTCTCAGTGTCCATTCCCGTGGCCAAAAATTTTGTGCCATTCGGCAGAGATTTGATTATCGGAACCTCGGTGCGCCCCTCTCTATGGCGCCAATCTCAAAAACAGGGCTAAAAATCGAATTGGAGGCATAAAAAAAGATCCCCTTTTACCATAATTCCTTCATGCCACATAAGATGTTCTGGTCCGACCCCGATTGAATCTTGACATTGAGTTTCAAATTGCTATTTTTTATAACGATATTGCCCCCCCGTGCTTTTCCCAACCTAATCGAGGAATCGCCCCGCCAGGTCCGGCGGCGGAAAGGGACGTTATGTTTAAAAAAGCTTGGCCATTGCTGGGAATGTTTCTTTTTACGGTGGTATCGATCCAAATTGCTTCACAGGGCGGGTTTGCGCAAACGAAATCCGCGCGGGGAAGCGCAAGCAGGCTGGTCCTCTTCGGCTCGGGCGGAATGAGACAGGACTTGCTGATGAAGTTTGTTCAGGAAGGATCGATTTCCAGCCTTTCTTTGGATTCACTTTCCTATGCCTCCGGCAATGGAATGCTGACGGAGGCTCCCGCGGATTCCGGAGCCGGCTGGTTCAGCCTGGCCACGGGGGCATGGGGAGGCGTTCACGGCTCGGTGAGCGATATATTTCACATTAACGGACAACCCATTGCCAACCGCGTTTCCTCCTTCAGTGCAGGCACTATTCAGGCGGAGACGCTCGCCCAGGCGGCCGAGAGAGGCGGACACAAAGTCGCGCAGATCGAGTGGTCCGGCGGGCGCGCGGGCAACATCAACGGGCCTACCGTCGACAGCCGGGAGTTCTTCTCGGGAAGGGGAGTCGCTACCAATTATGTATCTGCTTCAGACAATGCAGGCAGTGTCGCGCAGTCGGGATTGCAATTTGACCATCCGGCTGGCTTTGCGGGGCAACCCCCGTTCCCGGGCACCGCGCCTTCCCCTGCGGCCGGCTGGGTCAACGTGCCCGCGTCGTACAGCCCGGCAATGGAAATGCGCATGCGGGTGATCGATTTCGGCGTCGACAAGTACGGGCAGAACGCCTACATCTTCGACTCGACCAATGACGGGCTTGTGAACTATGACCGGGTACTCTTCGCGCCGGCCAAGGATGGAGCCCGTTCCACGGGAACCGCGTTCGAAGGGGGGTGGGTCGACGTCAAAGTAAGCATTGCCGGCGGTCCGTCGGCTGGATTGACGGCGGGTTTCCTGATCAAGATCGAAAAGCTTTATCCGGACTTGTCTCATGTGCGTCTCTTCCACACGTCGGTCGCACGCGCGGTTGCTTCGTGGCCCGGCTGGCCCGGCGAGCCCGGTTTTTCCGGGGACTTTGCCGAGTATGTCGCGCAGCGGTTTCCTTCTTCAACAAATGCCGATTCCGCGCTGTTGAGTTCAGGCATTGTCAGCGAGGACACTTACGTCGAGCAGGGATTGTATTGGGAAACGTGCTATCAGCCACTGGCCCGCTATTTGATCAGCAAGTATCGCCCCGATCTGCTGATGCAGGGATATCCCGTGACCGGGGATTTTCAGCAGGCGTTTCTTGGCCTGATCACCCCCGTGCTTCCGCAGGGCGCTCCCAATCCGGTTTACGAACCGGGCGACCGCCTTGCGGCCAGGGAGGCATACCTGCGGCGGGCCTATCAAGGCGCGGCCGAGACGCTGCGTCTCTCGCGTTCGCTGACCGGCGCGGATCCGGCGACCTTCCTTGTGTCTGATCATGGAGCGGCTCCGCAGTTTCTGGCGATTGACGCCAGCCGGATCCTGGTCGACCTGGGGCTGCTTTCGCGGCCTCAAACATCAAACTGCCGGCCGGCCACGGGAGAAACGATCGGCAAGGCCAAGGCGTGCTGGTCGGGCGGCAGTGTCCAGATCTATCTGAATGTGGCCGGGCGCGACCCGGTTGTCGTCGGACTTCAGCAGGTGGCGGCCGTCGATGTTGCCTCGACCGTTGAAAGCATCAAGACGGCATTTCTGAATTTATCGGATCCCTTTGACTGGACAGGCGACGGCAATCCGGAAGGGTGGAAGATGATCGATAGGGCGTTCACCCGGCCCGAAAGCCGCTACGTTCCGAACGGTCCGGGTTCAACAGCCGACATGGCTCATCCGACGCGCACGGGGGACGTGGTGGTCTTCGCATTTCCGCCCTATCAGTTCGAGGGCTCAACACCGGGGACGCTGGTAGCCAGGTCCGCGCTGTATGGGCAGCACGGCTACAGCCCCGATCTGCTCGAAATAGCCGCGGGCATAAATATGCGCGGTGCCCTGGTCGCGTTCGGCCAGGGGATTAAGGAAGGGGTTGCGGCGGCCGCACGGACAATCGATATTGCGCCGACGGCCGCGTTCCTCCTGAAAATCCCTCAGCCGCAATATTCCCAGGGCCGGCCGCTGTTCGAGATGCTCAACGGGGGAAGCCAGTTCAAGCCGATCTCGATTCTCGGTTTCGCGGATTACCACGGCCAGCTTGACCCCAAAACTCTGCTGGTTGACCGACTCAACGTTCCTTTCGGGGGGGCGGCTTACCTTGCTTCCCTCTTCGACGAGGAAACCGCCGGGCTGTCCGGCCCGGTTCTCTTGCTCTCTTCGGGGGACAACATCGGCGCGACTCCGCCCAACTCGAGCCTGATCGAAGACCGGCCGGCGATCGCCGTCGAAAACGCCTGGGGCGTGGATGCGACGACTTTCGGGACTCACGAGTTCGACCGTGGAATCCAGCGGCTGCGCGACCGGCAGACGCAGGCGAATTTCCCCTTTCTGGCGGTCAATATTGTGGAGGCGGCCACCGGCCTTGCGCCACCCTGGATTCAACCCAGCGTCGTTTACCAAGTCAATGGCACACAGATCGGAGTCATCGGAGCGGCCATGGAAAACACGCCCGCTTTCGTGCCCCCGGCCATGATCGCCGGCCTGAAATTTCTGCCGGCCGCCGAGCGCATCAGGGCCGAGTCCGAGCGCCTTCGCAGCAAGGGGGTGAAGGTCCAGATCGTGATGCTGCATGAGGGGACCGGTTTCGGCGGCAATTCGGTCGACGGCGCACCGCTGTCGCCCTGGACGGGCCCGGCAATCGACATCGCGCAGTCGCTGCAGGACACGACTGTCGACGTGATTTTGGCCGGGCACACGCATCGGGTCTCGAACACGATGCTCGGGCGTATCCTCGTGGCGCAGGGATTGAACGCGGGGACGAGCTATTCCGTTGTGCAGCTGGCCACGACCGGAGGGGACGTGTCCTGGGCGGGGGCGGCCACACGCCTGGCGAAGAACCTGGGAATCTCACCCAGGGCTGATGTCGAGACGATCGTGAACAATGCGAATGCCGCGACCGCCGTTCTCATCAACCAGGTCATCGGAACCCAGGCATACGACATCAAGCGGGATCCCGCGCGGCTGAGCGAATCCGCGATGGGCAACCTGGTCGCGGACGCGATGCGGGCCAGGTATCCGGGGATTGAGGCGGCTTTCACCCATTCAGGAGAGCTGCGCGCCGACCTCCTTTGCGCGCCTCCAACCGCCGGGGAGGGCAATTGTGAGATTACGTGGTCCGAAATGTTTTCTGTGCTTCCTTTCGGCGACCGGACCGTCATCGAAACTGTATCCTATGAGCAGCTGACCGAGGCGTTTATCAATGGCCTCTGGCCGGCGTGCGACGCGTCCATTTCGACGGCGCGCTTCCCTCAAATCTCCGGCATGCAGGTCTCGTACTCGTGTGCCGGGACGGTTCCCGTGATCAACAGCATTCACAAAGGAGGAATCGCGCTCAATCCCGGCGACAGGATCCGGCTGGTCATCGATGATCACCTCTTCGGAGGGGAGGAGGGGTACACGGCGTTTGAAGGCGGTGGCGACGTCCTGAACACCGACGACTCGGTGCTGGACATCACGATAGACTACGTGGGGCAGAACTCCCCCGTCAGCCCTGTGGTGGATTCCCGCATCGTGCCCGTGCATTGATCGGGGTCGGACCAGAACATCTTACGCGGAATGAAGCACTTACTGCGAAATGGAGCCCTTTTTCAGGGCTCCAGCTCGATTTTATGCCCTGTTTTTGGGATTGGCCACGAATAGCATAGCGCGGCAGAGCCGCGATCAAACTATAGGTCACGGCAGCGGGCAGACTGGAGCCACGGAGAACGGGCAGAAATCGACAACTTTTTTGCCTGGAACCTGGAGCCAAAAAAAACGCTCATCCGTTTCCAACAGGAAACACATGAGCGTTTTGTTTCGATCCAACAATCTGCAGCCAGCTACTGCTGTTCTTCGCGCCAGTTCCAGTTCAGGTTGCCTTTGAACACGTTCGCGTTCATGTCGTTGCTGATGAAAAGATTGGCGTTGGGGAAACGATTCTTCATTTCGTAGAAAAATTCCCCGACAGTGCTTGTCCTTGCGATTTCTTCCTCAGTGGCGACGCAGTAAGCCCTGGTGAAATCGAGC
>Ga0316603_10001402_pt1 | contig 12765 bp, 13 predicted proteins | sample OWC_soil_day10_n_FD_207649 | JGI IMG/M metagenome (GOLD analysis project Ga0316603, IMG submission 207649) | Wetland soil microbial communities from Old Woman Creek delta, Ohio, United States - OWC_soil_day10_noCT | ecosystem: Environmental > Terrestrial > Soil > Wetlands | place: USA: Ohio...
GTGCACGCGCGAGGGCGTCCCACGAGTCGGACGCATAGCCGAGCCCGAAGCGCTGCGCGGTGGCGAGATCGATGCCGCGCTGCGCGAGGTACGCGCGCGCAACCTGCCCCGCCGCGCCCAGCAATTCGGTGCGGTAGTGGCTCTGGGCGGCGGCGGTCGCTTCGCGCAGGCGGCGCAACAGACCGGTCTCGCCGGGCTCCGACTCGGTCTCGGGGATCTCGATGCCGCACAGCGACGCCAGCGAGCGCGCCGCCTCGGGGAAGCTCAGATTCTCGTGCTTCATCAGGAACACGAAGGCGTTGCCGCCGGCGCCGCATCCGAAGCAGTGGAAGATCTGCCGCTCGGGATGGACGTGGAAGGAAGACGTCTTTTCCTGATGGAATGGGCAGAGGCCCTTGAAGCTGCGGCCGGTCTGACGGAGGGAGACGTAACGCCCGATGACGTCGACGATGTCGGTGCGATTGCGGATCGCTTCGATCGTCTCCTCGGGGATCCGGCCCACGATCACGCCTCCCGGATGGACTCCGGTTCGCGCGCCAACCCGCCGTCGGTCAGCGCGCCATCTTCTTCAGCTTCTTCAGCGCTCGCTTGCGTGCCGCCGCTTCCTTCTTCTTCTTGCGGACGCTCGGCTTGTCATACGCCTCGCGACGCCGCAACTCGGTGAGGATTCCGGCCTTCTCGACCTGCTTCTTGAAGCGCCGCAGCGCTTGTTCGAAGGACTCGTTGTCCTTGATCTTGACCAGCGGCAAGTGAGGGAACCCCCAAAGACTTTCAGCGATCCTCGGGAGCCCGCCATCTGCGATGGCTGGCCCCAGAGGATGAGTGGCCCGCGGAGCTTTGCCGTGTCAACGACCGTGTCGACAAGAACGGCCCGAGAACAGATCCAGCTTCCCGTCTCCGCGTGGTTTTTCGTCCTGGAATGGCAACTCGAGAGCAACTCGAAGTGCGAGATCGTCGGCAAGAATCATCGGAAGCGTGCGGCCCGTGCGCTCGATTCGACAGAGGTTCCAGGGCGAAGGGGCACCCTAGCGAAGGCCCACTGGGCGAGCAACGAAAGCTTCAAACGGCGTGCGAAGGGATCCGCACCGCGATGCCCAGCTCGCGCAAGCGCAGCTTCACCGCGCCGACCGTCGTCTGCCCGAAGTGGAAGATCGAAGCCGCCAGGGCGGCCTGTGCGTGACCGCCGGCGGGGCCGTCGTCGAGCGCCGCGGCCAGATCTTCGGCGCTGCCCCCGCCGCCCGACGCGATCACCGGGATCGACACCGCGTCTGCAACGGCGCGGACCATCGCGAGGTCGTAGCCGGAACGCGTCCCGTCCTGGTCCATGCTCGTGAGCAGGATCTCGCCGGCGCCGGCCGCTGCCATCCGTCGCGCCCAGTCGAGGGCGTCGATTCCCGTCGGCCGCCGCCCGCCGTGCGTGCACACCTCCCAGCTCATGATCTCGCCGCTCGGCTGCGCCTCGCTACGCGGGAGCGTTGCTTTGCGGGCGTCGATCGCGAAGCTGAGGGTCGCGCCGCTCGGCTGCGCCTCGCTACGCGGGAAGGTTGCTTTGCGAGCGTCGATTGCGAGCACCAGGTTCGCGCTGCCGATCTTCACGGCGCACTCGCCGACGAGATCCGGGTTCTCGACCGCCGCGGTCATGATCGACACTTTGTCGGCGCCGGCGTTCAGCAGATCGCGCACGTCCTGCAGGGTGCGCACGCCGCCGCCGACGGTGAGCGGCATGAAGACGCTCTCGGCCGTGCGCTCGACGATGTCGAAGAGGATGCGCCGGCGTTCGTGGCTCGCCGTAATGTCGAGGAAGGTGATCTCGTCGGCTTCCTGTTCGTCGTAGAGGCGCGCCACTTCGACGGGGTCGCCGGCATCGACGTGGTCGACGTACTTCACGCCCTTCACGACGCGGCCGCGATCGACGTCGAGGCACGGGATGATGCGCTTGCAGAGCATTCAGGCGCTCCTTGCGATCTCGAGGGCGCGCGCGAGATCGACGCTGCCCTCGTAGAGCGCCTTGCCGATGATGAGTCCCGCGACGCCGCGGGTCCGGGCGGCGCGGCGCACGTGCTCTTCCGAACCGACACCGCCGGACGCGATCACCGGGATCGCGACTGCGCGCGCGAGCGCGGCGGCGCCGTCGAGATCGGGCCCGCTGCCCATGCCGTCGTTCGCAATCTCGGTGTAGATCAGCGCGGCGACGCCGGCGTCTTCGAAACAGCGCGCGACTTCGACCGCGGTGGTGTCGCTGGTTTCGAGCCAGCCTTCGATGGCGACGCGCCCGCCGCGCGCGTCGATGCCGACCGCGATGCGACCGGGCCAGCGCTGCGCCGCCTCGCGCACCAGCGCCGGTTCGCGCAGCGCGGCGGTGCCGAGGATCGCGCGCTCGACGCCGAGCGCGAGCGCGGCTTCGATCGCCGCCAGAGAGCGCATGCCGCCGCCGAGCTGCACGGGCACGTCCTTCGCAGCGGCGACGATCGCGCGCACCGCGTCGCGGTTGTGCGGCGTGCCGGCCCGCGCGCCGTCGAGATCCACCGTGTGCACGCGCCGCGCCCCGATCCGCACGAAACCCTCCGCGACCGCCCCGGGATCCTCGGCGTACACCGAGACGCGTTCGTAATCACCTTGCGAAAGGCGCACGCAGCGCCCCCCGAGCACGTCGATCGCAGGAATCACTTCGAAGGACACAGCGTCACCTGACCCGTGTTGGCGCGCGGCCGTCCGGCCGCGGCGCGGAAATCATGAGCTGGCGGCGCGGAAATCATGAGTTGGATGCTATTTCGCGGCGAGCGGGACTTCCTGGACGAGCTTCAGCGCGCCCCAGTGCGCGAGTTCCTCGGAGGTCATCCAGCGCGTCCCGCCGCCGGGATACCGCGCGGCGGTGAGCGCATTCTCGCCGAGTGCCACTTGCGTGTGATCGAAGACGCCGGACCAGAGCAGCTTGCCGTCGCCCGCGCGGTACACCTTCACATCGAAACCGACGCTGGAGGGGTTCACGCTGCCCATCGCCTCGCCGTCGCGATTGCGGAAGCGGTAGACGCTGCCGGTGACCAGTGCGTCGGCGCCGAACTTTTCGCGCGCGACGGCGAGCGCGGCGCGCAGGTCGACGCCAGGTTCCGCGCTGCCGAGCGCCGACGCGACGTCCGAGGACGGAACGGTGTCGATGCCGCGCGCCCCGAAGCCTTCGGCCACGTAGCTCGCGACCAATGCCGTCGCGTCGGTGGGCAGCGTCGCGGCGCCCGCGCGCGGCATCGCGCGGAACGGCGCGATCGCGACGCGCGACAAGGCGAGCGCCTCGCCGCTTCCCGGTCCGGTGTCGCGCACCTGCACCAGGTTCTGCGCGCAAGCGCCGAGCGCCAGCGCGGCGACGGCGATCCCCAACCCCACGAAGCTCCGCATCATCTCCCCCCTCATCGGCACGAGGCCACCCACCTCGCGAAGGCGTCGAGCAGCCGCTTGCCGGCGGCCTGACTCTTCTCGGGATGGAACTGCACGGCGAACAGGTTCTGCCTTGCGACGGCGGCCGCGAACTCGCCGCCATAGTCGGTGACGCCCACGACCGTCGCCAGTTCTTTCGGCAGCGGGCGGTAGGAGTGCACGAAGTAGTAGTGGTCGCGCTCAGGCAGCGCCGCGAGCATCGGGTGCGCGGCTGCGGAACGCGACCACCGCACCTCGTTCCAACCGATGTGCGGCACCAGCAACCGCTTGCCGTCGCCGCCGTGATCGGGGAAACGCTCGACGCGACCGCGGAGCAGGCCGAAGCCCGGCGTCGCACCGTGCTCGTCTGCTTCGTCGTAGAGCAGTTGCAGGCCGAGGCAGAGCCCGAGATACGGGCGGCCCCCGGCGATCGCCGCCAGCACGGCGTCGTCGAGTCCCTTCGCGGCGAGGCTCGCGCGCGCGTCGCGGAACGCACCGACGCCCGGCAGCACCACGGCGTCGGCGCGGCGCAGCGCGGACGGGTCGCTCGTGACGTCGACGGCGAGTCCCGAGCGCTCGAGCGCCTTCGCGACCGAGCGCAGGTTGCCCGCGCCATAGTCGACGAGCGCCACCTGGGAAGAGGAACTCAACCTCAGAGAACTCCCTTGACCGAAGGCACGTCCGCGATGCGCGGATCCAACTCGACCGCCGCGCGCAGCGCGCGCGCGAGGCCCTTGAAGATCGCCTCGACGATGTGATGCGGGCTCTTGCCGTAACGCAGCTCGACGTGCAGATCGACGCCGGCGTTCTGCGAGAACGCGAAGAGGAAGTCCTCGACCAGCGAGACGTCGAAGTCGCGGACGCGATCGTTCGCGACCTGCACCTTGTAGACGAGGTACGCGCGATTCGAGACGTCGAGCGACACGTCCACGCGCGACTCCGCCATCGGCAACACGAAAAAGCCGTAGCGGCGGATCCCGCGGGCGTCGCCGAGCGCCTGGCGCAGCGCCTGGCCGAGCGCGATGCCGACGTCCTCGACGCTGTGGTGCCAGTCGACTTCGAGGTCGCCCCGGGCGCGCAGCCGCAGGTCGAAGGCGGCGTGCTTGGCGAACGACTCGAGCATGTGGTCGAAGAACGGAATCCCGGTCGCGACTTCGTAGAGCCCCGTGCCGTCGAGGTTCAGTTCCAGCTGGATGTCGGTCTCGCGCGTCTTGCGCGTCACCGAAGCGCGTCGCTCGTCCATCTATTCCTCCTCCTCGTCGACGCCTGCGTCGCGCGCGGCTTCACGCTCGCGGCGCGCGCGTCGGATGCGCGCCAGCCGCAGATCCACCGACGTGCCGTGCCCGGTGAGCCCCTCCAGCGCGGCGAGCCGGATCACTTCGAGTCCCAGCTCGCGCAGCTTGGGCGGTTCGAAGCGCGCGAAGGTCATGCGCTTCAGGAAGTCCTCGACGCCGAGCGGCGAGAAGAAGCGCGCGGTGCCACCGGTCGGCAACACGTGGTTCGGCCCGGCGATGTAGTCGCCCACGGCGACCGGCGTGTAGTGACCGAGGAACACCGCCCCCGCGTTGGTGATCTTCTTGAACGCGGCATCCGCGTCGTCCACCGCGAGGATCAGGTGCTCGGGCGCGTAGCGATTGGAGAGATCGAGCGCCTCGTCGAGCGTGCGCGTGACGATTGCCGCGCCGCGCTTCGCGAGCGACGCCTTCGCGATCGCCGCGCGCGGCAGGGTCTTGAGCTGCTTGGCAAGCTGCTCGTTCACCTTCACCGCGAGCGAGCGCAGCGGCGTGATCAGGATCGCCTGCGCGTCTTCGTCGTGCTCGGCTTGCGAGATCAGGTCGGCGGCGATCCACGCCGGTTGCGCGCTGCGATCCGCGACCACCACGACCTCGGTCGGCCCCGCTTCGGCGTCGATCGCGACTTCGCCGAACACCAGGCGCTTGGCCGCTGTGACCCACACGTTGCCCGGCCCGACGATCTTGTCGACGCGCGGCACCGACTCGGTGCCGTACGCGAAGGCGGCGATCGCGTGCGCGCCGCCCATCTTGAAGATGCGGTGTACGCCGGCGAGTCGCGCGGCCATCAGGATCTCGGGCGCCAGCGTGCCATCGGGACGCGGCGGCGTGGCGAGACAGATCTCGGGTACCTCGACCACCGAAGCCGGCACGGCGCTCATGATCACGGTCGAGGGATAGGCGGCCTTGCCACCCGGCGCGTAGAGACCAACGCGCGCGAGCGCCCGCACGCGCACACCCATGAAGGCGCCGCCCTCTTCCTTCATCTCCCAACTCGACGGAATGCGCTTGCGGTGGAACTCGCGCACGCGCATCGCCGCCTTGCCGAGCGCCGCGCGGTCAGCGGGATCGACCGCCTCGACGCCGCGGTCCCACTCCGCAGCCGTCACTTCCAGCGCGGACACCTTGGCGGCGTCGTACTTGCGGATCGCCGCTAGCAATTCCGCGTCGCCGCCGTCGCGCACGTTCTCGATGATCTTGCGGGCGGCCTTCTCGACGTCCTCGCGACCGACATTGCGGCGGTTCACGAGCTTGGCGAAGGCGCGCGCAAAGCCGGCGTCGCTGCTCGCGAGGATCTCGAGCGACGCCTTCGCGCTCGCGGATTTCGAGGCGGACTTCGAGGCGGACCGAGCAGCCACGCTCACCCCTCCCGTCGGATCTCGGCGCCCAGACGCCGGAGTTTGTCTTCGATGCGTTCATAGCCGCGGTCGATGTGATAGACGCGATTCACCACCGTCTCCCCCTCGGCCGCGAGTCCTGCGAGGATCAGCCCGGCCGACGCGCGCAGGTCGGTCGCCATCACCGGCGCGCCCGAGAGCCGTCGCACCCCGCGCACGTGCGCGGCGCGGCCCGTCACTTCGATGTCGGCGCCCATCCGCACCAGCTCCGGAACGTGCATGTAACGGTTCTCGAAGACCGTCTCGGTGATCACCGACGAGCCGTCCGCGAGCGTGAGCGCCGCCATCAGCTGCGCCTGCATGTCGGTCGGGAAACCGGGATACGGCGCCGTCACGACGCGGATCCCGCGCGGCGGCTGGTCCGCGCGCAACGTGATCGCGTCGCCGTGTACCGTGACCTCCGCGCCCGCGTCGCGCAGTTTTTCGAGCGTGGCGTCGAGCAGCGCCGCGTCGGCGCCACGCACACACAGCGCACCGCGCGTGATCATGCCCGCGGCGAGCAGCGTGCCCACTTCGATGCGGTCGCCCCAGACGGAGTGGTCTACGCCCGCGATCTTGGCGACGCCCTCGATCTCGATGCGATCCGTGCCGGCGCCGTGCACGCGCGCGCCCATCGCAGTGAGCAACTGCGCGAGTTCCGCCACCTCGGGCTCGCGCGCCGCGTTCTCGATCATGGTGCGGCCCTCGGCGAGCACGGCGGCCATCATCACGTTCTGGGTGCCGTTCACGGTCGACATGTCGAACGCGATGTGCGCGCCGCGCAAGCGCGCCGCGGACGCTTCGACGTAGCCGTGGTCGCGGCGGATCTTTGCGCCGAGCGCTTCGAGACCCTTCAAGTGCTGGTCCACCGGGCGCACACCGATCGCACAGCCGCCCGGCTCCGAGACGCGACCACTGCCGAAGCGCGCGACGAGCGGGCCGAGCACCAGGAACGACGCGCGCATCTGGCGCACCAGGTCGTAGGGCGCTTCCGGATGCGACACCGCGCCGCTGTGGATGCGCAGCACGTGATCGTCGCCGGCGTCCCAATCGCAACGCACGCCGAGCGCTTCGAAGATCTTCATCATGGTCAGCACGTCGCGCACGCGCGGGACGTTGCGCAGCACCGTCTCGCCGTCGGTCAGCAGCGACGCCGCCATCAACGCGAGCGTCGCGTTCTTCGAACCGGAGGCCCAGACCTCCCCTTCGAGCCTCCGGCCGCCGCGCACGACGATGCGATCCATGCCTTCTCCTAGCCGTCCTTGCGAGCAGAAACAACGCGCTGGCGTCCCGCGACGTCGCGGTGGACGTCGAGGGCGACGAGTCCGGCCTCGCGCAACCAGGCGCTCATCGCGTCCGCCTGACGCGGGTCGAGTTCGACGAGCACGGCGCCGCCGGGTGCGAGAACTTCGCCCACCTGCGCGGCGATCGCGCGCAACACGTCGGTGCCATCCGGCCCCGCGAACAGCGCGGCTGCCGGCTCGTGACGCAGCTCCGGCGGGAGTCCCGCCGCGTCGCGCTCGGCGACGTAGGGGGGATTCGACACGACCAGGTCGAAGCGCTCGCCGGCGACCGGCTCGAAGAGCGAGCCTTCGAGGAAGCGCACGCGAACCGAGAGGCCCAGCGCGTCCGCGTTCCCGCGCGCGACGGCGAGGGCCGCGGCCGAGAGGTCCGTCGCGGTGATGCGCGCTTTCGGCCGCTCGCTCGCGATCGCGAGTGCGATCGCACCCGAACCGGTGCCGAGATCCAGCACCGCGACCTCGGCGTCGCGATCCGGCATGCGTTCGAGAGCGGTGGCCACCAGCGTCTCGGTCTCCGGGCGCGGCACCAGCACGTCGCGCGAAACGCGCAGCGGCAGCGACCAGAACTCGCGGCGGCCGGTGAGCAGCGCGACCGGCACACGCGCTCCGCTGCGCGCGCGCACCAGTTCGCGGAAGCGCGCGCGTTCCGTCTCTTCGACGGGCTTCTCGTAGTCCACGTAGAGGCGCAGGCGGTCGCAGTCGAGCGCGAACGCGAGCAGGCACTCGGCGTCGAGGCGCGGCGTCTCGATGCCGCGCTCGGCGAAGTGTTGCGTCGTCCAGCGCAGCAGGTCCAGCACGGTCCAGCTGCGGCCTCCCGACGCGCTTCGCTCCCCGCTGGCGAGCTGCATGCCGCTCATTGCTCCGCCTCGGCACGCGGCGCGGCGCGCCCCTCGACGATCTCGGCGAGCGCGACGTGCACGCCGTCGAGCAGTTCGTCGAGGTCGCCGTCGAGCACGGCGGGGAGTTTGTGGAGCGTGACGCCGGCGCGGTGATCGGTGACGCGCGACTGCGCGAAGTTGTAGGTGCGGATCCGCTCGGCGCGATCGCCCGTGCCGACCTGCGAGCGCCGATCGGCCGCGCGCTCGGCCGCGGCGCGCGCCTGTTCCTGCTCGAGCAGCCGCGCGCGCAGGATCTTCATCGCCTTGTTCTTGTTCTTGAGCTGCGACTTCTCGTCCTGGCACTGCACGACGAGGCCGCTCGGGAGGTGCGTGATGCGCACAGCCGAGTCGGTGGTGTTGACGCTCTGGCCGCCCGGTCCGCCGGCGCGCATCACGTCGATGCGCAGCTCCTTCGGGTCGATCTGGACGTCGACCTCGTCGGCTTCGGGCATCACCGCGACCGTGACGGTCGAGGTGTGGATGCGTCCCTGCGATTCAGTCGTCGGCACGCGCTGGACGCGGTGTACGCCGCGCTCGTGCTTCAGGCGGCTGAAGACGCGGTCGCCGGCGATCGACGCGACGACTTCCTTCACGCCGCCCGAGCTGCTCTCCGACATCGACAGCAACTCGACCTTCCAGCGGCGGCCTTCGGCGTAGCGCGTGTACATCCGAAAGAGATCGCCGGCGAAGAGCGACGCCTCCTCCCCTCCGGTGCCCGCGCGGATCTCGAGAATCACGTTGCGGTCGTCGTTCGGGTCGCGCGGGACGAGCAGCACGCGCAGCTCGCGCGCGACCTTCTCGATCTCGGGATCGAGTCGCGCGATCTCCTCGCGCGCCTCCTTGCGCAGGTCCTCGTCGGCTTCTTCGAGCATCGCGCGAACGCCGGCGAGGTCGCTCAGCAATTTCCGGTAGCGCGCGCCCGCGTCGAGCAGCGGTCGCAGCCGACCGAGTTCCTTCGCGGTCTCCGCGAACTCCCCCTTGCCGGCGAAATCCGGGTCCGCGAGCCGCTCCTCGAGGGCGCGGGCGCGGCCCTCGGACTCCTCGATACGGCGTAGCAGCTCGGACATCGAAACCTCGAAGGGGCCTGGGCACACGGTACCTGGGGGGCCGGTCGTTCCAGAGAATCGGGGAGGGATCGGGGCGGGGACGGACGAGGCCGGAACGGGCGAGGCGGTCGCCTCGCGGACTCGCGGGCGAAGCTAGTGCTCCGAGTGGCGATGGACGCCGCTGCACGCGGTCCCGCTGCACGCGGTCCAAACGAACGCATGCCGAGGGGGCATTTCGGCAGGAATGATCATTTTGGGGAGGTAGCGCCCTGGGGGCGCGCTAGCAACCCGAAGTTGCCGGCGTTCGCAACCACGGGCTCCGACACGAAAGATCGATCGAGCGCCACCTCGCCGTCGGCGAGAAGCGGTTGCGCACCGGGGATCCCCAGCGGTCCGGCGCGGAAGTCGTTGGGCGCACCGACCCGGACGGTTACCCTTGCGCGCTCGCTCAGTGGACCGGTCCGAACTGCCGACACGGTACCGGCGGTGGGCGAGTGGTTCGCTGACCATCGCGCGATCCAGGCGGATCGCTTCGCCGCTGCGGGGGTGAGCATGGGTGAGATCTCGGACGCACTGCGCCGCTCGCGCGAGAACGCGCCGCCCAAGCCGGATGCGCTGCCGCCGGTACGTGAGACGTCCACACTGGCTTCGCGCCCCGAGCCCGCACGGAAGGCAGACGCGCCGCGCGTCGAGATCTCGGAGCTCGAGGGCGAATCGTGGCCTTCTCGGGTACTCGTCACGGACGGTCAGAGCGCGTCGGCCGAAGCGGCCCGCCACATCGCCCTGCGGCTCCGCCGCGAGTTGGGGCGCCGCAACGCGCGCAGCCTCGCAGTGATCAGTTCGGAGCGAGCAGAAGGCAAGACGACGGTCGCGTGCAATCTCGCGCTCGCGCTGGCGTCGCTGAGCCGCGGGCGGGTCGTCGCACTCGTCGATCTGGACCTGCGCGCTCCCTCGATCGCAGCAGCCCTCGGGATCCCGCAAGCGCGCGGCATCGACGACGTCCTGCGCGGGAGCTGCCAGCTCGATGACGCGCGCGTCGAAATCGAGAGGCCTGGCCTCGACGTCTATCCCGCTCGCGCCCCCGAGGCGAACGCCCACGAGCTGCTGGTGAGCGGCGCATTCGCAGCGCTGGTCGGCGAACTCGAACGCCGCTACGAGATGATCGTCTTCGATACTCCCCCGACGCTGCTGGTGCCCGATGCGCCCGTGATCATCGAGCAGGTCGGCGCGGCGGTCGCGGTGTCGCGGGCGGGACGGACGCGGCGCAATGCGTTCAAGAAGATGCTCGAGCTGCTGCCGCCCGCGAAGCTGATCGGAACCATCTTGAACGAAGGCCTGCTGCCGGGCGCGGAGCGCCAGTACGGCTACTACGGGGTACCGAGACCCGAGTAGAACTGCGGCCCGCCGTCCAGCAGGCGATCGAGCGGTTGCAGCAGGAAGCGGATCGCGGCGCGGTAGTTGCCGAAGTTCTGCGCCGCCGTCTCGCGATCCTGGCCCGTGTAGGTCCGCAGCGCCCAGTACGGGAGACGGGCGACCAGGAAGAGCAGCAGAAGCACCCGGGCTCCCTCCGTCGCGAGTGGACCGCGGTGCTTGCGGAAGAAGCGCAGGATCGACCGGCGGTACTCCAGGAAGTTCCGTCGCGAGGCGAGCCGGCTGCTCGCGCCGTGCAGATGGACGATCTCCCCGACCGGCGCGTAGTGCACCTCGAAGCCGGCCTGCCACGCGCGGTAGCAGAAGTCGGTTTCCTCGGCGTACATGAAGAAGCTCTCGTCCAGGACCCCCACGCCATCGAGTACGGAGCGGCGCACGAGGAAGCAGCATCCCGACACCGCTTCGACCCGCGCGGGAGTGGCGGCGTCGCTTCCGCCGAGCCGCTCGCGGTCGAAGAAGCGCGAACCCGGCAGGAGCTTGGGGAGGTACGTGGCCTCGAGCAGCAGGTTCAGGAGCGACGGGAAGCGGAAGCGCGACGCCTGCAGGGTCCCGTCTTCGTTGAGCACGCGGGGCCCGACGATCCCGGCTTCCGGATGGGCGCTGGCGTAGTCCACGAGCCGCGACAACACGTCGCCCACGACCCGCGTGTCGGGATTCAGCAGCAACACGAGGGGATGTCGGGAGGCGCGCAGGCCCACGTTCACGCCGCCTGCGAAACCCACGTTCCGCTCGTTGCGGATCACCTGGACGCCGGGGAATGCGGCCTCGATCGCGTCCGCGCTCCCGTCGCTCGACGCGTTGTCGACGACCACGACCTCGAGCGGCAGGTCGTCGGCGGGCAGGAACGAGCGGAGCGCCGCGAGCGTGAGTTCGCGCGTGTTCCACGAAACGATCACGACCGACAGGGGGCTCCGTGCCCGTTGCGGGAGGGGCAACCGGGCGGCAGAGGTGTTGAGGCCGCGCGAGGGCACGTCGATGTCGGTCTCCTCTCGCGAGCGACGCTACAGGAAGCCATGCTGGCACTCATGCGCGCGCCAGGTCGCCGACGAGATCGGCAGAAGGACTCCATCGGATGAGAATGAGCTGCGGCGAGATGCCAGTTGCTCCGAAGGTGCCGAATGGTGCCGCCGCGGCACCGCAACCGGGGAGCCGATGACGCCTGGTAGCACGACCCGCTCGACGCCCGGCGCCACGCCGCCCTGGGAGCCTCGCGAGCTGGTCCTGTGGAGTGCGCTCGGGATCGCCTTCTCGGCGTCTTGGGCGGACCTGGTGCGACACTGGACGAGCGAGCCGTGGACGCGCCCTGCCGCCCTGCTGCTGGCCCTGTTCATCGCCGCGGCGGCTCGTGATCGCCGCCGGCGGGAGCCGCGGAGATGGGGGTACCTCCTGGTGGCCGCGGGCCTCGGTCTCAGCTTGATCGCGTTCGGCGGCAGCGTGGCCCGGCTCGGCAGACCCGGGGTGCCGCTCGGCATCATCGGCATGGCCCGAGCCCTGGGCCGGCCTTCCCTCGCCACCTCGCTGCTCGCGCTGTGGGCGGTGCCTCCCCCATTCGCGCTGCCTGTCGCACTCTCGCCGGGTCTGGAAAGCGCGATCGCGTGGCTCGCGGCTGGCGCGGCCGAGGCCCAGGGACTCCCCGCCGTGTTGGGTCCCCGCTCGCTGGCGATCGCCGGTGCGAAACTCGAACTCCGGCCGACGGACGGCGGGATTCCGCTCGCGATCTACCTCGCGGGCATCGGCTGGTGGGGCGCCGTCTGGGCCGGCAGCGGCGTGCGTGACGCATTGCGCGCAGCAGCGCGGATCGCACCGCTGGGATTCGTCGCGCAGGCGCTCCTGCTCTGCCTGGCCTTTGCGCTTCTCGCGGCGCGCGCCCCAAGCGCGGCGCGCGCGGTTCTCGATCACGGTGCGTGGCCCGTGCTCGCGCTGGCGTTGGTTTGGGTCCGCCCCGCGCGCCTCGACTCGACGACGGCCGCAGCCCGCCCGCGGCGCCGCGGGGGAGATCTGCCCTGAAGCGCGAGTCGGTCACTACGGGCCTC
>Ga0316603_10001405_pt1 | contig 12759 bp, 8 predicted proteins | sample OWC_soil_day10_n_FD_207649 | JGI IMG/M metagenome (GOLD analysis project Ga0316603, IMG submission 207649) | Wetland soil microbial communities from Old Woman Creek delta, Ohio, United States - OWC_soil_day10_noCT | ecosystem: Environmental > Terrestrial > Soil > Wetlands | place: USA: Ohio...
CGGCAAACGACGAGCTCGCAAAAGCCGGCATGCGCGTCCTGGGAATGGCCTTCCGGCCGCTTGCGACGCTGCCGCCCGCCGTCGCCGCCGCGGACATCGAACGCGATCTCACGTTTCTCGGGCTGGTCGGCCTGATGGACCCCCCGCGGGCCGCGGTCAAGCCGGCCGTTGCCACCTGCAAGGCCGCCGGCATCCGCCCCGTCATGATCACCGGCGACCATCCGCTCACGGCCATCGCGATCGCCCGCGACCTCGGCATGTCAGAACGGCCGGAGGCGGTCACCGGGGAGGCCCTCAACCGCATGGGCCCCTCGGAGCTCGCCGGCGTCGTCGACCAGGTGTCGGTCTACGCCCGGGTCTCTCCCGAGGACAAGCTGCGCATCGTGGACGCCCTCAAGCAGCGCGGCCAGGTGGTGGCGATGACCGGCGACGGCGTCAACGACGCGCCGGCGCTTAAAAAAGCCGACATCGGGGTCGCCATGGGCGTCACGGGCACGGACGTCGCCAAGGAAGCCGCCGACACGGTGTTGCTCGACGACAACTTCGCCACCATCGTGGCCGCCGTGGAGGAGGGCCGCGTCATCTACGCCAACATCCTGCGCTTCATCAAGTTCTCCCTCGGGGGCAACCTCGGCAAGGTGCTGGTGATGCTGGCGGCCCCGCTCTTCGGCATCAACGTCGCCCTGCGGCCGCTGCAGCTGCTGTGGCTCAACCTGCTGACCGACGGGCTGATGGGCTTGGGGCTGGGGGTCGAGCCGGCCGAGGCCGACACCATGCGCCGGCCGCCGCGCGCGCCGGCCGCCCCCGTGCTGGACCGCGCCGCGCGGGTCCACATCGGCTGGGTGGGCGCGGTGATTGCAGCCGCCACGCTCGGCCTTGGCGTTATCTATTTCGACCCGGCCCGGCCGGAGGACACCACCTGGCAGACCATGATCTTCGCCGCCCTGGGTTTCACCCAGATCGGACACGCGTTAGGCCTGCGGGCCGCCGGGCATTCGGTTTTCGCCGCCACGGCCAACCCGCTGATGCCCGCACTGACGCTGGCCACGCTCGGGCTGCAGCTCGCGGCCATCTACCTGCCGTTCATGGAACAGTTCTTCGATCTGACGCCCCTCTCGCTGAGCGACCTGGGCATCGCGCTGGGGATGGGGGCCCTGACGTGGGCCTGCGTGCAGATCGAAAAGCGGCTGACCCGCGACAAGCCCTGCTGACGCAGATTGACGGTTACGACTCAGGTAGGGGGTTCGGGGTTCAGGAGAAAAGCCGTTGCCGGGGTCGTTCCTGAATCCGTTTGACTTTCCCCCCCGGCTTGAGCTATTGCAGCGGTATTTCCTTCCAGAGAACATCCGGTGCGATTTCCAGCGGTTAGCAAAACAATCGCGCCGCCTGCATCGGGCGCCGTCCCTCGAAAACATTCGCCGCTGCCCGCGGTCAAAAAGTTTATTTGAGCCTTACCTCCTCTCCCGCCTCCGATTCAGGCGGGGAGCCCTTTCGGACGATGAGGATGATTATGAGCAACGCCCAGGATCGCCGGCAAAGGAGCACAGGCCAAAATCCCCGGAACCAGTTCCTCGCCGGAGTGCTCGGCGCGCTGGCCCTGGCCGCCCTGGCGGCCCTTTGCCTTCGGGTGCACGGGCAGCAGATCCCCAGGGACATTTCCGCACGCGCCGGCACCGTCCTGCAAACCGTCGGGCTTGACCCTGCCAGGATCGTGTCCGTGGACGGCCGCGACGTCATCCTGCAAGGCGAGGTCGACGGCATGGTCGATCGCGGCCGGCTGCTGGCCATGATTCGGTCCGTGCGGGGCGTCAGGACCGTCAGCGACCGGCTCACCGTCAGCGCAACCGAAACCCCGCTTTTGACCCTCCGGCTCGCCGGCGGAAGAGCCGTGCTGACCGGGCTGCTTCCCAGTCGGCAGATGGCGGATAAAATTGCGGACTCCGTTTCTGCCGTCTACGGCGTGGAAAACATCGACAACCGGTTGGACGTAAACGAGGGAATGCCGCCCGCCCCCTGGCTGTACGGCATATCCGCGCTGATGCGGAACCTCGGCGGCGTCGCGTCCCCCGTCTTGGAGGTGACGCGCACGGCCGCCATGCTGGCCGGAACGGTTTCGAGCGAAAAAGAACGGGACCTGATCTCCCGGGAGTTTTTTTCCGCCTTGAACGGACAGGTGGCTTTCGAGAACCGGCTGGAGGTAAACCCCTCCACCGAGGCGATCCGCCCGACCGAGGCCCCGCCGGCCGCCCCGATCGCTCCCGTTTCACTGCCGACCCTTCGCTTCAAGCTCGGCAGCACGGAGCTGGCCGATGAAAGCCTGCCGCTGCTGGATCAGGTGGCGGCGGCGCTGAAGGCCCGGCCCGGGCTGCGGCTCGAGCTTGCAGCGCACACCGACGCCAGCGGGAGCCCGGCCTACAATCTGGACCTGAGCACGCGCCGAGCGCAAGCCGTGCTCGAACGGCTCAAAAGCAAGGGCATCGACGAACGCCGGCTGGAGCCCAAGGGATACGGCGAAACGCGCCCCTTGGCCGACAACCTGACCCCCCAGGGGGCGGAGCTGAACCGGCGCATCGAATTCATCGCGATCGAATGAGGAGGTGACGAATGGGCTATCTGATCGGGGAGATCCTGGGGTGCCTGCTGGTAGCGGCCTTGATCGGCGCCGTGGCCGCCTGGCTGATTCGGGGAATGCGGGCCCGGGCGAGCGACGCCGAGCTCCGCAGGGAGCTGCGCAACACCCTCGCCAAACGGGACGACGCCGAAGCCTCGGCGCGCAGCCTCGAGGTCTCTCTGAAAGAAGCGCGCTCGGCCTTGGAAGAGCAGGCCGGGCTGCTCGGGGATCGGGCGGCGGAGCTGGAGCGATTGAAGAATCTTCTCCAAGAGCGCGATGCCGAGCTCGCCCGGCAGGAAAACAACCTCAGAGCCTTGCACCTCGAAAAGGATAGGGACATCAACGCGCTGAAAGATCAGGTTCGTCTCTTGGAGCCGCTGCCGACCCAGTTGGAAGCCGCCCGGGCCGAAAATGAACGGCTGCGGGCGGACTATCTGCAGGAGTCCAGCCGAAAGGAAGAGGAGATCAGCCGCCTGACGGCCGACGTCCAAGCCCTCGAGCGCCTGCGCCTCGAACTCAGGGAACGCCAGGAGACGGTGGAGCGTTTAGAGGGCGAGCGGCGCTCCCAGGCCCGGCTCAAGGACGAAGAGCTGCGCAAGCTGCAGGGAGTCGTCCAGGAAAAGCAAGCCGCGGCCGCTGCGCTGCAGGAGCGCGTCGGGCAGTTGGAGCCGCAGGCCGCCGCCCGCAAACAGGAGGTCGTGCGCCTGAAAGCGGAATTGGGGGCTTTGTCCCGCAGCAAGGAGGATCTGGACGCGCAGCTGAACGCGCACCGGCAGGAAATCCAAACCCTCACGCTTCGCATCGGCCAGGGCGACGCGGAGACCGCGGCGCTGAAGGACCAGCTGCAGGCGCTCAGCCGGGCCAAGGAGGCCGAGATCCAAGCCCTGGGCGAACGCCTGGCCGAAATGGAGCCGCTGCGCGCTGCATTAGGGGATCGCTCGAGGGAGATCGCCCGCCTCCAGGAGAACCTGCAGTCGCTCACCCGCTCCAGGGACGAGCAGATCGCCGCCCTGGCCGCGCGCCTGAGCGAGATGGAATCCTTGCGCACGTCCCTATCTGAGCGCCAAACGGCGATGGAGAGGCTCCAGGACCAGGTGCAGCAGGCGGTGCAGAGCAAAGACCAGGAGATCGAAGCGTTGAAGGGCCGGCTCGCCGAGATGGAGGCCTTGCGCACCGCTTTTTCCGAACGCGGAGCCGAAATTCAGAGGCTCCAAGACCAATTGCGCCTGACGGCCCAAAGCAAGGATACGGAAATCGACGACCTGAAGGGCCGCCTGGCGGAGTTGGAGAAACTGCGAAACGCCCTGGCCGAACGCGAGGCCGACATCCGGCGAATGCAGGATGAGTCGCGTTCGGAATCGCAGCGGCGGGCCCTCTCCGTCGAATACCTGCAAAAACGACTGGATGAAATGGAACCCCTGCGCTCCGCGCTGAGTGAACGGGAGATCGAGGTCACCCGGCTGGAGGCCGCCCGCCGGGCCATGGCGCAGGAGAAAGAAGCCGAAATCCGGCAGCTGCAGGCGAAGCTCGCCGAACTGGAGCCCTTGAAAACCGGCGTGAGGGAACGCGACGGCGAGATCCGGCGCTTGCAGGAGCGGCTGGAGGCCGCAACCCGGGAAAACCAGGAGCGGCTGCAGGCCCTGCAGTCCCGTGCGGGAGAGATCGAATCCCTGAAAAACGCTCTCGCGCAACGGGATGCGGCCATTCAACGCCTTCAACGTGAAGGCGACCAGGCCTCCTCCGACGCGGCCGCAGAGGCGCAGCGCCTGAAAACGCGCGCAGCCGAACTCGAGACGCTGGTGAGCGAACGCGATGAGCGGATAAAGGCCCTGGAGCCGCTGGCGGCCGCCGCCGCGGCCCGAAAGCCTAAAGCAAGGCCGCGCAAAAAGGCCGCGCTCTTCAAGAGACCCAAGGTCAGGGACGATCTCAAGACCATATCCGGGATCGGGCCGGTGCTCGAAAAAACCCTCAACCGCTTGGGCATCGCCAGCTATGCGCAGATCGCCCGCTTCACGCGCAAGGACATCGACCGGGTGGCCGCGGCCCTGAACTCCTTCCCCGACCGGATCCTGCGCGATGACTGGGTGGGCGGCGCCAAAAATGAGTACCGCAGGAAATACGGCAAAAAAAATCGCCGGCGATGAGGCTGCCGGCGATTTTTTGCAAGGAGGGGAACGAGGGGGCTATGTTTTTTTCAGCTCCTGGAACTTGCCATGCCAGGAGCACTTGTTGCAGAAGGTCTCGGTCGCTTCCTGGACTTTCGGAACCGATTCGCTTTCCGCACCTGCGCCGAAGCGAACCTCCCCGGAGGCCACGCTGAACTCGCGGGTTTCAAACTCATCGTCCGGGTTCTTCACAAAAAAACTCTGGCAACCACAAAGCGGGCATTTCATGGTCTTCCCCCCCATATAATTCCCGCCGCAGGCGGGAATTATCAACTGACCTTCGTGAAGGCCTTTTTCTTGGCCTTGCAGACCGGGCACTCCTCCGGGGCTTCCTTCTCGACCGTGTAGCCGCACACCGAGCAGACGTAGTAGTCTACCTCCGGCTGGGGCTTGGCGAGGCTGTCGATGGCCTTCTGGTAAAGTGCGGCGTGCACCTTCTCCACCTCGTTGGCATAGGTGAAGGTGCGCACGGCGGCCTCGTTGCCCTCGGCCTTGGCCTCCTCGATCATGGGGGGGTACATGGACTGGAACTCGTACGTCTCCCCCCCGAGGGCTTCCTTCAGGTTTTCGAGGGTGCTCTTGACCCCCTTCAGGGTGCGCAGGTGGGTGTGGGCATGCACGGTCTCGGCCTCGGCCGCCGCCCGAAAGAGCTTGGCCACTTGGGGGTAGCCCTCGGTCTGGGCTTTCTGGGCGAAGGCGAGGTACTTGCGGTTGGCCTGGGATTCGCCGGCAAAAGCGTCCTTGAGATTCTTTTCGGTCTTGCTCATTTCAATCCTCCTTTATCATTTGGGTTGATTAACGGTTAAAACCACACGGAAGATCCCGTTTAGAACAAAAGATGTGCCAAGTTCAAGCCGAAACGCATTTTTTTATAAGTTTCATCATTTCAAAATGTTAACTTCACGAACCGGATGTCCCCGGCGCGCCCCTTCCCAATAAACCTGAGACATCCGTCCCCTCGACCTGCGCGGAAGGGCCGGGGATGCCGCGCAGGATGCCCCCCGGGACGGGCGCTTCCCACCCCCGTGCTGTTCCAGGTCGGCCATGAGCCACAAGCGTCTCGCGACACACGCCTGGGCCCCCACCTCCGCTGGGCGCCTTTATCGCCGCTATTCCTGGGCGACCCGCTCCCTGAGCGCGGCGTGGGCGGCCGCCAGGCGTGCGATCGGCACCCGGAAGGGTGAGCACGAGACGTAGTCCAACCCGAGCTTGTGGCAGAGCATGATGGATTCCGGGTCGCCGCCGTGCTCGCCGCAGATGCCGCACATCAGCTCCGGCTTTACCCGGCGGGCCTTTTCCATGGCCATGCGCATCAGTTCGCCCACGCCTTCCGGGTCGATGGTGGCGAAGGGGTTGTCCGGCAGGATCCCCGCCGATATGTAGGGCACCAGGAAGCTCGCCTCGGCGTCGTCCCGGGAGATGCCGAAGGTGGTCTGGGTCAGGTCGTTGGTGCCGAAGGAGAAGAACTGCGAGTAGTCGGCGATCTTGTCGGCCGTGAGGGCCGCCCGCGGGATCTCGATCATGGTGCCGAACTTGTACTCCACCGTCATTTTCTGCTCCGCCATGACCTTCTTCGCCTCGGCCTCCAGCACCTCCCGCTGGCGCTTGAGCTCGTGCACATGGCTGGTGAGCGGGATCATGATCTCGGGGTGGACGTCGACCCCCTCGGCCGCCACCTGGCAGGCCGCCTCGAACACGGCCCGCACCTGCATCCGGGTGAGCTCGGGGATCATGATGCCCAGGCGCACGCCGCGCATGCCGAGCATGGGGTTGGATTCGTCGAGGGCCTTGGCGCGCTTGAGGAGGCTCTCCTTGAGCCGGACCCCCTCGAGCAGGTTGTCCACCTCGGCCAGGTTGGGCGCGTGCTGCAGACGGATCTTGAGATCGGCCAGCTGGTGCATGAGCTCGTTGATGTTCGGCAGGAACTCGTGCAGCGGCGGGTCGATCAGGCGGATGATGACCGGCAGCCCGTTCATGATCCGGAAGAGCCCCGCGAAGTCCTCGCGCTGGTAGGGCAGCAGGATCTCCAGAGCCTCGCGGCGTTCGCTCGGCAGATCGGTCATGATCATCTTCTGGAAGTGCTCCAGGCGCTCGGGCTCGAAGAACATGTGCTCGGTGCGGCACAGGCCGATGCCCTCGGCGCCGTATTCCCGCGCGCGCTGGGCGTCGCGCGGGTAGTCGGCGTTGGCCCGCACGCCCAGCCGCCGAAACTCGTCGGCCCAGCGCAGGAGCTTGATCAGCCAGGGGTCCTTGATGTCCGGCACCATGGCCTTGAGCTTGCCCAGGTAGACTTCCCCGGAGGTGCCGTCGATGGAGATCCAGTCGCCCTCCTTGACGATCTTGTCGCCCACCTTCATCACCCGGTCGTTCAGGTCGATCTCCAAAGCCGAAACCCCGACGACGGCCGGCTTGCCGAACTGGCGCGCCACCAGCGCCGCGTGGCTGGTGCGCCCCCCGCGGCTGGTCAGGATGCCCTGCGCGGCCAGCATCCCGTGGACGTCGTCGGGCTTGGTTTCCGGCCGGACCATGATGACCGGCTTTTTCTCACTCTTGCCCCAGGACTCGGCCAGATCGGCGTCGAAGGCCACCACGCCGACCGCCGCCCCCGGCGACACGTTGAGCCCCGTGGCCAGCAGCGACCCGGCGGTCTTGGCCTCCTGCTTGGTGACGTGGTCGAACTGGGGGTGCAGGAAGAAGTCCACCTGCTCGGGGGTGACCCGCAGCACCGCCTCCTCGCGGGTGATGAGCTTCTCCTCGGCCATGTCGGTGGCGACGCGCACGGCGGCCTGGGCGGAGCGCTTGGCGCTGCGCGTCTGCAGCATCCACAGCTTGCCGCGCTCGATGGTGAACTCCACGTCCTGCATGTCGCGGTAGTGCTGCTCGAGGCGCTTGGCGATGCCGAGAAACTCGGCGTAGGCCTCGGGCATCTCCTTGATCAGCTGATTGATCTCCTTGGTCATACGGGTGCCGGCGACCACGTCCTCGCCCTGCGCGTTGGTGAGGTAGTCCCCCTCGATGTCCTTCTCGCCGGTCGTGCCGTTGCGCGTCATGGCGACCCCGGTGGCGCTGTTGTCGCCCATGTTGCCGAACACCATCGCCACGATGTTGACCGCTGTTCCCAGGTCGTGGGCGATGCCGGCGGCATTGCGGTAGTCGACGGCGCGCTTGCCGTTCCAGCTCTCAAAGACCGCCGCGGTGGCCATACGCAGCTGCTCGTAGGGCTCGGCCGGGAAGTCGCGGTTGGACAGGCGCCGGAAAATCTTCTTGAACTCCGCGATCACCTCCTGCAGGTTCTCGGCCGAAAGCTCGGGATCGGTCTTGACGTTGGCCTTCCGGCGGGCCTTGGAGAGCACCTCCTGGAAGGCCTCGTCCGGAACCTCCATGACCACGCTGCCGAACATCTGGATCAGCCGCCGGTAGGAATCGTAGACGAAACGCGGGTTGCCGGTCAGGGCGATCATGCTCTGGGTGGTCTCTTCGTTCAGGCCGATGTTGAGCACGGTGTCCATCATGCCCGGCATGGAAAACTTGGCCCCTGAGCGGCAGGACACGAGCAGCGGGTTCTGCGGGTCGCCGAAGCGCTTGCCGGTCAAGACCTCCACTTTTTCAAGGCCCGAAATCGCCTGGTCCCACATGCCTTCCGGAAATGCCCCGCCGCCGGCCAGGTATTCGTTGCAGGCCTCGGTGGTGATGGTGAACCCCGGCGGCACGGGCACGCCGATGCGCACCATCTCCGCCAGGTTGGCCCCCTTGCCGCCCAGCAGCCCACGGACCGCATCCCACGACCCGCCGATGTAGGCGTTGACCTGATCCAGCTCGTCGAAGAGATAGACCCATTTTTTTTCCATGCTGACCTCCTTCTGCAGGGGCGCGCCGGCCGTTTGGATTCAATGGGGCATAAGAAGTCACGGTGGTTACTTCCAGAGAAGCGAAAAGGAGAAAAGACATCCCGTATGACGGCGTGTTGAGTGGAGGTATTCATAGCGAACCTGCATCAGCAAGTCAATTCCCAATCCACGTACTTCCGCAAACATACCCAACAAATAGGATCCGCGGTGACGCGCATGGCGCGGGCGGATAGACCGCCAAACAATGCCGCCACTGAGTCAAAAGGGCTTGAAGGTATGCGGCGTCCGCGTCCTTGAAAACCCTGAACGGAATGATAATGATCCGTTCTGAACGCATATTCCCGTCAACGATGCGTTGCATCGACCCAATTGGAGATACCGGATGGAAGAGCATTGGGAAAAAAATCTGTCATGCGCCGGCCGCTGCCAACGCTGCGGCGAGACGTTGCAAAAAAAAAGCGGGAGGGTTCTATCGGTATTCGACCACCAGCCCATTTGCCTTGCCTGCAAACAAGCCGAGGAAACACGCCCGGACTACCCGGACCAGTCCAAGCAGATGATTGCCGACTGCATTGCCGAGACCGGAAAACCCTACGGCGATACGGCCGGCTACTGCTTCCACCATTTTCTTCCCTTCCGCTGCAAGGATTAACCGGCCGCCGGCCGGTTAATCCTTTTCGGACACCTTTCGCCGCAACCGGCCGCTTTCCCGCCGCCGGCTTTCCGCCGGCGCGGTGCGGGCTTGCAGACCCCATCCCCATTCGCCGCCCGGCGGAGCCCACCACCGACGCCCTCACCGGAGCGCCCGGTGGCTTTGCCTTGACAATCCATGGCGGCTTTTCATAGGATGCCTGCGGGGTTGTGCATGGGCAGGCAACGACTGAAACCGGCCGGACGTGGGGAACTCACCTGAACTGGAAAGGAGCGTGGCATGAAAGATGTCGTAATCGCCTCGGCGTGCCGAACCGCCATCGGGGCCTTCGGCGGAACCCTGCGGGACTCTCATGTGACCAAAATCGCCAGCGTCGCCATGAAGGCCGCCGTTGAGCGGGCGGGCATCGACCCGGGCCGGATCGACGACGTGCGCTTCGGCTGCTGCCTGGAACCCGTCGACTCCATGAACATGACCCGGATCGCCGCGCTGATGGCCGGTATCCCGGACACGGTGACGGCCGCGACCATCAACCGGGTCTGCATTTCGGGCATGGAAGCCGCCGTTTCGGGCATGGCCATGATCCAGGCGGGGATGGCCGACGTGGTCCTGGCCGGCGGTGCGGAGCACATGTCCGGCGCCGCCTATTCGGTCTTCAACGCGCGCTGGGGCTGCCGGCTGCAGGACCAGGAGTTCGTCGACAACATCATGCGCGGGCTGCACTGCGGCTCCCATCTGATCCCCCATCCGGAATCCGGCCCCGTCGACGCCTCCAAGCCGCCGCTCAGCCGGTTCAAGGGCAAACCCTACATCATGGGCGCCACGGCGGAATTCGTGGCCCAGCACCTGAACATCAGCCGGGAGGAGATGGACGAGGTCGCGCTGCGCAGCCACAACAACGTCGAGCGCGCCACGAAAAACGGCGATTTCCGGGACGAGATCGTGCCGGTCAAAATCCCGCAGCGCAAGGGCGAGCCGATCGTCTTCGAGAAGGACGAGCACTTCCGCCCGGGCATCACTCTGGACCAGCTCAGGAAGCTGCCGCCGGCCTTTGTGCCCGAGATCGGTAAGGTCACCGCGGGCAACTCCAGCGGCATCAACGACGGTGCGGCCGCGATCCTGATCCTGTCGGCGGACAAGGCGAAGGACCTCGGCATCAAGCCCCTGGCCCGCATCAAGGCGATCGGCCGGGGCGCCTGCCACCCGTCGGTCATGGGGATCTCGCCGGTGCCGGCCGTGAAGCACCTGATGGCCAGAAGCGGGCTCAAGCTCGCCGACTTCGAAATGATCGAGGTCAACGAGGCCTTCGCCGCCCAATACCTGGCGGTGGAGAAGGAGCTCGGTCTGAAGCGCGAGATCACCAACGTGAACGGCTCGGGCATCGGCCTCGGACATCCCGTCGGCGCCACCGGGGCCCGCATCATGATCACCTTGATGTACGCCATGAAAAAGCACGGCAAGGCCCTGGGGCTGGCCACCCTCTGCGGCGGCGGCGGGGTGTCGATGGCGTGCGCCATCGAAATGCTGTGATGGCTTCGGGAAAAGTCCACCTTTGGCGTTGTGCTTCCTATCGTTGTTGCTGCGGCGTACTCTGAGTACGACCTGAATCTGGAGCTTTTCCCGAAGCCATCAAGACATGTTAAACCTCTCCCAAGTGGAGGCAAAATGCGCAGGATAACGGCGATTTTGGCGGTTATGTGCGGATGTATTTTCTTTTTGTCCTGGCCGGTGACAGCGGCGGACGAGCTGGCGGAAGCGGACCGGCTCTTCGCACTGGGGGGGCTGGAGAATTTTCAGAAATCGATCCCGATCTACGCCAAGGCCGCGGCGCAGGACCCCGGCAGCTTCGAAGCCAACTGGAAGTGCGCCCGCGCCCATCGGGAATACGCCAACCAGGCCAAGCGACAGGAAGTTGCGGACTGGAAAAAAATCTGCGCCGAACACGGCAAGGCCGGCATGCAGTACGCCCAGAAGGCCATCGACCTGCAGCCGGACAAGCCCGACGGGTACTATTATTTCGGCGTCAATGTCGGCATCTATTCGGACGGGGTGAGCATCGTCACCGCGCTCGCCGAGGGCCTGAAGGACCAGACCCAAAGCAGCTTCGAGAAGGCCTACGCGATCGACAAAAACTACCGGCAGGGCGGGCCGATGCTTTCCCTGGGCCGCTTCTGGACCGTGCTGCCCTGGCCGCTGCACGATCGCCCGAAAGCGCTCGCCTACTTCCGCGAATACCAAAAAGCCGGCTTCTTCGACGCCAACGTCGAAGCCCACCTGTTTCTTTCCGAGCTGCTGATCAAAATGGGCGGCGAGGCCAACCAGGCGGAAGCAAAGAAGGATCTCGAGAAAGCGGCCCAGTCCTCGGACAGCTACTACAAGAATTGGGCGGCACGGCTGCTGGCGGAGATCGGGAAGTAAGACCGAACTGCAGCGAAGAGATCAGATTGCCGGCCATAATGGGAGCAAATGACAAAAAATCAATTTCTTTGTTTCTTCAACGCATCTCCGAACGAACATTTCTGAGATAATTTCTGCAAACCCCAGGAGCCTATAGCCCCCGGAATCCTCCGAAGCCACAACAAATCCGTGATTCCCCGACACAAAAGCAATCGCGGATTTTGGGTCAAGACTGCCAGTTAGCTTTGAACTGAAAATGATGCTATTCTATATTTGCCTCGCGCTATCCTGATATAAGGATGATAAAACCCCATAACAAAAATCTGGCAAGTGGACCACGAGAGAAACATTACCCCTGATGCTACGCATATTCCAAAGCGACATCCTAAACCCAAAGCGCTTCGTTATCACCATGGAGTTGGTTCCCGGAAGGGAGCCGGCAGGCAGGTCGGTCGATATGATCAGGGCAATGGCGGCGGAGGCCTTTGCTGATGGCCGTATCAGTGCCGTCTCCATCACCGATAACCCGGGTGGCAATCCCGCGCTCAGCCCGGATGTGATCGGCCACGACATCTTCAAGGTCGGGATGGACGTCATTGTACATTTCACTTGCCGAGACGCCAATCGGATCGGCATGGAAAGCCGGGCATTGCAGCTTGCCATGATGGGCATGAAGAACATCCTGGCACTGACCGGAGATTACATCGGCAAAGGCTTTGCGGGGCAGGGTGCACCTGTATTCGACCTCGATTCGGTTACGTTGCTGATCATGCTTCGATTGTTGGGCAAACGAGTTCAGCAGGCTGGCGATCCAGACGTTTTTTTTACGGGTTGCGCCGTGTCGCCGTTTAAAAGCCTTCGGGGAGAGGCATTCGCTCAATATGCCAAGCTCTGCCGCAAGGTGGCCGCCGGCGCACGATTTGCCATTACTCAACTCGGTTATGATGCCGGCCGGTTCAAAGAATTGCTGGACGTCCAGCATAAGTTTGGGCTTGAATTGCCCACTCTCGGTTCGGTGTATGTTTTAACGCCGGTGTCGGCGCGAATCATGCACGCCGGTCAAGTTCCAGGTGCCGTGGTTTCCGA
>Ga0316603_10001406_pt1 | contig 12758 bp, 9 predicted proteins | sample OWC_soil_day10_n_FD_207649 | JGI IMG/M metagenome (GOLD analysis project Ga0316603, IMG submission 207649) | Wetland soil microbial communities from Old Woman Creek delta, Ohio, United States - OWC_soil_day10_noCT | ecosystem: Environmental > Terrestrial > Soil > Wetlands | place: USA: Ohio...
GCGCATAAGCTCCCGATACTGCTTCTTTTATAAAATCGTCTGTTTTACTTTGATTTATATTATGAGTGAGTCGGTAACTCTGATCGTAAGAATCATAATTAAAGCTCAATCCGGTTGATAGATTGTGCTTTGAAGTAAAATCAGTCTCAAATAACAAAGAAGCGTATCCGTTATTCTGATTCACGTCGTACAGTTTTCTGCCAAAATAAGAATCCTGATTGTGCACACTTCCTGAGAGCATTAATGCAACACTGCTATTCTTCTCGGGATTGAGAATAAAAGCATTCTTGGCAAATAGTTCTACTCTGTCTGTGTTGATTCCAATGCGGTACGGATTGTCCATATCATGCATCTGTCCGCTGGCTCTATTCTCGCTAAGCCCTTTAATACCTGCATGAAGCATATAGTTACCCTTATGATATTCCCAGCGATTCTGCAGATTGTACTGCTTCATGGAAGGAGAATCACTAAACCCATCGTGATTGTCGTCCCGCTCATCGGTTTCGTTTTCATAATGAGCAAAGACCATTGTGCTGAGATTTTTGTTCAGTAACACAGAGGCATCGGCGTTAGCTTCAAAGCGTCCCATTGAGTTTCCGTAGAGATTTGCAGAAACGATATCAGCTGTCTTTGGTTTTTTATATTCCACATTAATTTGTCCGGTAATGGCCTCGTACCCGTTCTTTACGGAAGAAGTACCTTTAGATACCTGAATACTCTGCATCCATGGGCCCGGAATGTATCCCAGTCCGTAAGGAGATGCAGCCCCGCGGAAGTTGGGAATGTTTTCTGTCAGCATCTGTACATAAGTACCCGACAGTCCCAATAGTTTAATCTGCTTTGCCCCGGTGGCAGCATCGCTGTAAGATACATCGACCGAAGGGTTTGTTTCAAAGCTTTCCCCCAGGTTGCAGCATGCCGCCCTAAGTAGTTCTGTAGAGCTAATGGTTTGTGAATTTAAAATGCCAGCTCTGTTTTGTACCAGTCCCATTTTTCTGCCGGTAACTTGTACCTCTTTCAGCTCAATTCCTGGCTTCAGTTTTATATCTAATGGAAGTTTTGTTTGCGAATTTATGGCAAGTGTTACCGGCTCATAACCAATAAAACTCACAGTTAGTTCTTTACTTCCCTTATGGGGTTTTATTTCAAATTTACCATCAATATCTGTAGTTGTACCAATGGTAGAGTTTTTCCATACAACACTTGCTCCGATTACACGTTCTCCGTCAGTATCGGAGACAGTGCCGGTTACCAATTGTTGTGCATAACTGCCCGTGGCCATAAAGACCAAAAGCAATGCAATATATTTTTTCATTATATCTGTGTACTTAATGATTATTTAATTGTATAAGTTCTCAACTGCCACAGTAAACCATGACAGCACGAAACGTTATACTAAATCACTAAGACACAATACAGACTGAGATAATGCCGCGAAGAATCAGGGCCAGGTGGACGGCCATAGTCGTCATTCAGCGCAATCTTCGGCAGAGGTTGTTGATAGGAGTAAGGAGAAAGAACTTCTGCAACAAGGTTCAGTATAGGATTAACAGTGAGAGAAGTTGCCTTTTCAAAGTTATCTACCTTTAGAATCGTGGTTTTGCAGCAGCTATGATTCTTATCATGATCATTGCAACAAGACATTTTCATCTCTTTCTGCTGTTGGCAACAGCAGTTAATCAACGGTACGCCTGCGCCTATATAGACAAAAGCAAGTACCAGAAGATAGATGAATGTATTTTTAATCTGTCTCATTACACTTTTATATGTGATACAAATATAGTAGTGCTTCCATTGATTTGATTTTTCTCTTAACTTCTTTTATTTTTTAGCTTTTTGTGTTTTAGCTCTCTAATTATTTTCTAATTACTTAATCTTCAGCACTTAAGTTCTATTTGAGAATAAGTTTATATATAAATCCGTTTAGCTGAGATGTTACAATTATATTAAGAAAAAGCAATAGGCAATGCCTGCTAAATTATTGGTGAATAAATAAAATTCTACGGCCAATGAATTTTATTTATTCACCAATAAATAAAAAAATAACCTGTTACATTTTTAAATGCAGCAGGTTATTTTAAAACATTAAAATCAAGGCCCTTCTTTTCTCCACTATTAGTATTCAAAAAAGAGTAGAGAAAAAGAAGTTTTATTTGGATTTTACTTCATTCTCCAGTGGTTTTCCATCAATAAAGTCCTTCATATTCTGAAGCGTTGTACTGGCAATATTTGCTAATGCTTCCTGAGTAAAGAATGCCTGATGCGAAGTAACAATAACATTATTGAAGGAGAGTAAACGTGCCAATACATCATCATCAATAATCTTGTCCGATTTATCTTCGTAGAAGTACTCACTTTCTTCTTCGTATACATCAAGCCCCGCTGCACCAATCTTTTTGTTTTTCAATCCTTCGATCAAAGCATTGGTATGAATAAGCTGACCGCGTCCGGTATTTATAATCATTACACCATCTTTCATCTTACTGATAGAGTAATCATTAATCAGGTATTTAGTCTGATCCGTAAGTGGGCAGTGCAAAGAAATAATATCCGAATTGTGATAAAGCTCATCCATCGTAGTATAAACAACATCGTTTTCGCGTGCAAAATTATAATCAGGATAAAGATCGTAGGCAAGAATGTTCATGCCAAATCCCTTTAAAATGTGAATCAGAATCTTGGCAATCTTTCCGGTTCCTATAATACCGGCCGTTTTTCCATGCATATCAAAACCCATCAGGCCATTCAATGCAAAGTTACCATCGCGCGTGCGCAAGTATGCCCGGTGAGTTTTTCTATTCAGTGCCATCATAAGTGCAACGGCATGCTCTGCCACAGCATAAGGAGAGTAAGCCGGAACACGAACTACCGCTATTTTTCCCAATGCGGCCGAAATATCTACGTTGTTAAATCCAGCGCATCGTAAAGCTATTAACTTTACTCCATTCTCGGTCAGAGCATCAATAATTTCAGCATCAGCAATATCATTAACAAAGATACACACAGCATCAGCTTCCTTAGTAAGGATTACATTGTCTCTGTTGAGATGACCTTTGAAGTATTTAATTTCGAAATTGTACTTCTCATTAATCTTATTAAAAGAATCTTCGTCATAAGACTTGGTATCGAAAAAAGCAATTCTGTATTTCTTCATATTCTGTCTTTTTTTGAGATTAATAAACAAACAAGAGAGGGGAGGAAAAGTTCAGTTTTCTCAGCTCTTTTGTGCTTTTTAAATTTGCAATAAATTTAATCAAAAAACAAGAACAATTGCATTTGTCGACATCTTTTTTACATCAATACTATTTTCTTAATCACATTTTGAGCTCCGAAATTAATATGTACCATATAAACACCTTTAGCAATTGATGAGGCTGGAATTTTTATTGCTTTGCTTCCGTTTGCCGCATGCTGTTTACAAATAACTTTCCCTTCAATGCTGATTAACGATACATTTATATCTGAATAATTACCGGGAAATTCAATCTGAATAGTTTTATCCGGTGAACAGTAGAAAGCCTTGACCTGATTGTTTAGTTCGTTTGTTTCAATGGCAGTGGAACTTGAGGTTAAGGTTACATCAGCAGAATCCTCAAATTTATAACCTCTGAAAGTTACATCCAGAGTGACGGTTGTTTGGGTGTTAAGTGGAAGTTCATTGGCAGTAAGATTAATGGTTCTGCTGTTGCCTATAACTTTGCCGTTGGCCATCCATTGATAACTATCATAATTCATTCCGGCATCCAGAGTAACAGCGTTCTCTTTGCCAACGATAGTTTTTTCTGAGAAGCATTTGCCTAAATCTGCTCCAAAATAAAACCCGGGTTGAGTTGGCTGGTTATAAGCTACGTTTTGTGTGGCAACACTAATGCGATATACAGGATCTTCAAGAAAGGTATGAAAGCGGTAATTTGTTTCTTCGGTAGATACGTACAGTCTTAAGGCTTTATTGTCCAGTGTTCTTAGCAAAACTTCTTCTCTCCAGTCACCTAATATGTCGGCTGCCAAACAAGGGGTGGCTTTTGTACTGTTGTTCGATGAACATTCGCTTGCATTTAGCAAAGTAGATTTTCCACCGGTGGAATAGTTATATTTGGTAACCCCAACACCATCTTCCAACTCACGCAATAAATCGCCATCCCACCAGGCAGACATGTTTGTCGATACACTTCCGGTAGAACTGTTAACCACTTCTCCCTTGATATTTCTTATACCACCGGACCTTGACGACCACATTTCAACTCCTTTATGATTGGGATCTATATCTGCAGCCATACAACGTCCCACATCATCAGTACTCTTTACCTGAAAAATAATATTTCCGGTTTTAGTGTCTCTGAACGTTGAACCGTCAACTTTATTTTCGTGGCACGACCATATCTGTAGTCCTCCATCGGCAGGGTCGAATACTGTCATGTGCAAAGCATCACCATGTCCCAGTCCTGTTGTATAAAGTCCTTTGCCGTCGTCGTCAATGGTACACGAACCATATACTATTTCATCTTTTCCATCTCCGTCAACATCGCCTACCCGCAAGCTATGATAACCTTGTCCCGCATACCCACTGTTGCCGGAATCCTTTGAATCGAAAGTCCATTTTTCTGTTAGCTCACCATTTTGCCAGTCGTAGGCTACAAGAACAGAACGAGTGTAATATCCGCGACACATAACTACACTGGGGTGAACGCCGTCAAGATAAGCAATGCAGGCCAGGAAACGGTCTACACGGTTACCGTAATCATCGCCCCACATAGACTTCATTTCTGTAGCATTGGTTGCACCTCTTGCAGGCTTGTAGTCTATCGTCTTCATTGCTGCGCCGGTTTGCCCGTTAAAAACGGTCAGATATTCCGGTCCGGCAAGTATCATTCCTATTCTGGTATATCCATTTGCCGGAGTTAATGTGCGATAATCTGCATTAGCATCGCCAATAACAGTTCCTGTACCGTCAATAGTGCCATCGGCTGTTTTCATTACAACCTCAGCTTTTCCGTCCGAATCAAGATCATACACCATGAACTGGGTATAGTGAGCACCGGCACGGATGTTCTTTCCTAAATCAATTCGCCAGAGTTTGGTTCCGTTTAGCTTGTAACAATCGACAAATACGTTTCCTGTGCACCCGGCCTGAGAATTATCTTTAGAATTAGATGGATCCCACTTAAGAATAATCTCATATTCCCCATCTCCGTCTACATCGCCAACGCTTGCATCATTCGGAGAATAGTCGTAACTCACGTTATCCGGAGTGGTTCCGCCTATTGGCAGATCTACAGGTATATTTAAATATCCGGTAGGCGCATTCTCGGGTAAAGTATAAGTAGCACTTGAATTTGCTGTTTCAACGCCATCAATCAAAGGTGTTACGGTATAAGTACAACTACTGGTTGAGGCTATTGTATCCACATAACAAGTCTTATTTGCTATTGGTGCTTTATTGATTTTAGTTCCGTCCCGGTAAATATTGAAGGTAGAGCCAATAGGGTCGGAGGAAAGGTAACGCCAACAAACAAATACGTTTTCACTGTTTTTACGTACTGCCACCACTCCGCGACCTAATTTTTCCCTTTTCATCTGGCTGAGATTGTAATTAGTCTGAGCCATAGATTGGAAAGGGATTCCAAATAAAGTGAATAATAATAAAAGTGTAAAAATGTTCTTTTTCATAGTAGTATACAATGTATAGATTGAGTTTCTATTTATTAGGCATACAAAGGTTATGCTTTGCATTGAAAATAAGGATATTATTTTGTACAAATACATGGAAAAATTGTTTGATTAGTAGATAAATTCAATATAAACCTATAATAATTATTATTTATTCTACGAAGTATTGAAAGATGAAGCTTATGAAATAGAATCGTGGGGTATAAATAGATAAAGAACAATCCAGATACTATTTATTTGTTAAAATAGCATCTGGATTGTTCTTTATTTGTGAATTACTACGGGAATGAATACCTGTAATTGTATATCCTGTATTTACATAGGGTGATTGAGCGACCTTCCACAAAGAAATGCTGCAAAATCTTTTTTGTAAGTGTCGCTGATTGGTATGTATGTTTTGCCAAAAACGATACGGTTGCGGTCAATCACTTTAATTTTTTCTATCTGTACTATATACGAACGATGTACTCGCATAAAGCGTCCTGACGGAAGAAGTTCTTCCATAGATTTCATACTCATCAAAGAGAGTATTGGCTTCGGCTCATCTTCTGTATAAATCTTTATGTAATCTTTTAATCCTTCTATATAAAGAATATGTGCCAGTTTAATCTGAATCAGCTTATAATCGCTTTTTACAAAGATACTGTCTATTTCTTCTTTCTCAGGAGATGCAGTTGGTGTTGCAGGTGCAACATTGGCAACAGGTTCTGCAACAAGAGGAGAGGGGCGACGAACAATCTCGAACCAGCGCAGTGCTTTATTGGCTGCTTGCAGAAAATCAAGATAACTGATAGGCTTTAACAGATAGTCGAGAGCATTTACTTTATAACTATCCAAGGCATACTGATTAAAAGCTGTGGTAAATATGATGCGAGTTTTTTCAGGAACCATTTTAGAGAAGTCGAGTCCGTTAAGTCCGGGCATCTGAATATCCAGAAACAGGAGATCAACATCATTGCTTTGTAGTTCGTGCATCGCTTGCAACGCTCCTAGATACTTACCTGTAAGCTTTAAGAACGGAGTCTTGAGCACGTAGCTTTCCAAGAGATCTAAAGCTAAAGGTTCATCGTCAATAATACAACAATTCAGAATCATAGTTTAGTTTATTTAGTCGTTATATTGTCACTATTACTTATTACTAGATGAGAGATATATACCTTATCTTTTATACCTTTTTCCCATTTGTAATGTCCGGGGTAGAGTAATTCGAGACGTTTCTGCAAAGATTCCAGTCCTATGCCCGAACCACTTTTGTCGTGCTCGCTTTTAGGAAAGAAACTGTTTTCTATGTGGCATACTATAGAGCCGTCTAATTGTTCTTCCAGACTTATATTTATAAATGAAGGCACGCTGTAGCTTACGCCGTGCTTAAAAGCATTCTCTATAAGAGATATAAAAAGTAAGGGAGCAACTTTTGTATCTGTGCCGTTTAGTGTATGCATCTTCACGTTGATCTTAATATTGTCCGACAAACGGATTTTCATCAGTTCAATATAGTTTTGCATAAACTCTACTTCTTTTCTCAGAGATACATAAGTCTGATTGTTATCATAGAGCACATATCTTAGCAACTTACTTAGATCTTGCACGGCTTGCTGAGCTTTCTCCGGAGAAAAAGCAATCAGGGCATAGATATTGTTCAGCGTATTAAGCAGAAAATGTGGGTTTAGTTGGTCCTTAAGATTCTTAAGTTCCGCCTCTGTCATACTCTTTTCTGCTTCGGCTTTACTCTTTTCAGCTTCAGCCTTACTTTTTTCAGCTTCGCGCAAAGCTGTTTCCGATTCTGTCCAACGCGAACTCATCTTTATGGATAAGCTTAATACTACGGTTAGCATAAGCGAGAACATATCACGGGCAAAGAAAATCCAGTTAGATCTTGGGAAACTGCCGGGATGAAATTCTTCCACAACTTTGCTTACTGGTGGAGGAGGAATAACTGTGTCTGCCGGGAAATTAAGTTCTTGCCAGAAATGAAGTCCTATACTCATAATAATTACCAGAAATATATTTATTATGATATAGCGCTTTGTGAGGTTCTTGAAGAAAAAATTAGGAATTAAATAGAGATAGTTTATATAAAACACAACCAGCAATGACAAGGGTACCATTGTATGCCTAAGGTACTCTTGCCAGTTAATATTATTGCTTCCTAACTTGTTAGTAAAAAAGAAAGGAAACCCAAATAATATACCCCATCCAATTATATGGATAACTAATTCCAGGGGACGCTGATTATTGATTTGCTGCTTCATAATTGTTGCAAATATAATAAAACGAAGCTCTTCTCTTTGATATTTTAACTAAATTATTCATACCGAATTGCTTCAATCGGATCTAAATCTGCAGCTTTCTTTGCAGGGTACCATCCAAAGAATATACCTGTAATAGTACATACACCAAAGGATAAGAAAACACTCCATGGTTGAATGAAGATAGGCCAACTTGCAAGAAACTTCACTCCATAAGATGTTCCAACACCTATTATTACTCCGATAATACCTCCGGTAATACTGATAAGAACAGCTTCTATAAGGAACTGACTCAGAATGTCAATGCCTCTTGCACCAACACTCATTCTCAAACCAATTTCACGGGTGCGTTCTGTTACACTGACGTACATGATATTCATGATACCAATACCGCCAACAACTAATGAAATACCGGCAATGCATGCCAATAAAATAGTCATAAGGTCAGTGGTAGAACTCAGCATAGTGCTGAGTTCTTTCTGACTGCGGACGTCGAAATCATCTTCGTCTGCATCTTTGAGCTTGTGGTTGTGGCGAAGAATTGATGTAATTTCCTTTGTCGCGTTGTCTGTCATATCTTCGGTAAGAGCCGAACAAAATAATCCTTGTATATGAGTAATAGCCAGTACTCTTTTTTGTATAGTTGTATACGGTGATAAAACTACGGCATCCTGGTCTTGCCCCATGCTATTGTATCCTTTGCTTTTCAAAACTCCGATTACTTTAAACGGAATTTTATTAAAACGAATCACTTTACCAACCGGGTCTTCTCCTCCGGTAAAAAGATTGTCGGCAATTGTTTTACCTATCAAGCATACTTTTGCCGATGCCTGGATGTCATGCAGAGTAAATGTCTCACCGCTTTCTACTGTTAGCTGGCGAATTTTAAGATAATCTTCTCCAACGCCGGTGATAGAACTTGGGTAGTTATTTGCACCGTAAATAAACTGTCCGCTACTGCTTACATTGGGAGATACGCCTGCCAGATACTTACACTCTTTGACCAATGATTTGTAATCTTCGAGTTTCAGCGTTTGCATGTCGCTTGCTCCCTGACGAACACCTCCGCGTTCCATGTTTCCCGGCATAATCATAATCATATTACTTCCCATTTCCGAAATCTGGCTTTGAATACTTTTCTTGGAGCCTTGTCCGATGGCAAGCATGGTGATAACAGATGCCACACCAATGATGATTCCCAGCATCGTTAGAAATGTTCTGAATTTATTGTTATTCAGAGCCTTTAGCGCTATTTTAAATAAATTGGTTCCGTTCATTTTTTATTCTTTTTCAATGGGCAAAGCATCTAGTGCTTCTTTGGCGGATAATACCTTTTCATTAACTCTATCCTCCACAACATGACCGTCTCTTAATATAATATTCCGACTGCAGAATTGTGCAATTTCAGGATTGTGTGTAACGAAAATAATAGTTCTTCCAGCTTTGTGAAGTTCCTGGAAGAGTACCAATATCTCAAATGAAGTACGAGTGTCCAGATTACCGGTTGCTTCATCGGCCAGGATAATTACAGGATCGTTTACCAATGCGCGGGCAATGGCGACTCTTTGCATCTGTCCACCAGACATTTGGTTACTCTTGTGTTGTAAACGATCGCCCAGTCCTACTTTAATAAGTGCCTGAATAGCTTTTTCTCTTCGTTTAGCAGCTGATATTCCTGGATTGTACATCAAGGGCAATTCAACATTCTCAATGGCTGTTGTTTTGGGTAACAAGTTATAGCTTTGGAATACAAAGCCAATTTTACGGTTACGCAGCACAGCCCGTTCTGCCTTTTCCATCTCCCTTACCTTTACCCCATCAAGCAGATATTCTCCAGAAGTAGGAGTATCAAGGCAACCCAGCAAATTCAGAAGGGTTGATTTTCCCGAACCACTAGTACCCATGATGGTAACAAATTCACCTTCGAATATAGTAAATGATACCCCTCTGAGGGCATGTACGGTTTCCTCTCCAACAATAAATTCCCGCTTAATGTTATTTAATTCAATTATGGGCTCTTTATTCATCTTTGCTATTTGTTTTTGTTACCTCCGGGGCGTTGTGGCATAAACGGTGAACTTTCACTTTTTTGTTCTTCACCCTGAGCAGCCTGCGTTGTTTGTCCTGGCATTTGTCCTGCGGTAGCTCCTATAACAATTTCTTGTCCGGTCTGAACACCAGATAAGATTTCAGTTAGAGTTCCGTTTGTAATTCCAATTTCTACAGGAATAGCTGTGAATGTTTTTCCTTCACGTTTCCACAGTATTTTGTGGGTAGCATCTTCCTTTATATTTCCAGCTTTTACAACTTTATCTTCTTTGCCTATAACTGTAGGATCCGGAGTAAAGCGTAATGCTTTCGAAGGAACACTTAATACACCATTTTTCTCTAACGTATAGATTGTTATGTTGGCTGTTAATCCTGGTTTTAGTTTCAAATCCGGATTAGGTGCATTCACCACAACTTCATATGTTACTACATTGTTTGTTGTTGTAGCTTCCTGACGAACCTCAGTAACTTCTCCTTCGAATGTATCGTCCGGGTAAGCATCAACAGTAAAGCTCACGCGCTGTCCAACTTTTACATTACCTATGTCAGCTTCATCAACATTAGCAATTACTCTCATCTTTTTCAGATCATTGGCAATAATGAAAAGGGTTGGAGTACTAAAACTTGCAGCTACTGTCTGTCCGGCTTCAACGGAACGCGAAAGAATAACTCCGTCAATGGGAGAGTAGATGGTTGCATATCCTATATTTGTTTGTGCTTTCTGGTAATCGTTCTTACTGATATCGTATGAATTCTTAGCCTTCTGATAATTGTAATAAGCTGTTTCATAATCAGTGTCGCTTACCAGATTCTTTTCGTGCAAAGTTTTGGCACGTGTGTAATTCTTTAGTTGATATTCATATTCAGTTTTACACGAAGCCATATTGCTTCTTTTAGATGCAAGTTCCGATTGTAAAGTTTTTTTGTCTAGCTCAGCAAGGACTTGTCCCTTTTTTACCACTGAATTATAGTCCACAAATAGCTTATCTACAATACCTGACACTTGAGTACCAACTTCTACCTGGGTAACCGGTTCAACTGTTCCGGTTGCTGTAACCATGTTGCTGATATTATCTTTGGAGACTTTAGCTGTTTCGTAAGCTACTTTATTCTCCTTAGCTGGTCCGCAGAACATCCATACGGCAATTCCAATAACAAGAATTCCTGTAAAAGATGCGATGATTATTTTCTTTTTCTTGTTCATATGCTGATTTTTTAATTATTCAATGATAATTCTTCTCCCTGATAGAAGTTTAATAGTTTGGTATTGAGTATGGTCATATATTTAGCTTGCAAAACTTCTTGTTGTGCACTAAGTAGGTTATTCTTCTCGGTCAATATTTCTACGGTATTTTTCATACCCAGATTAAATTGTTCGCTAACTAATTCATAGCTGGTTTGAGTGGATTGTAATTTTTCCTTTGCAGCCTTGAATTTAGTCTGAGAAGAAACAGCATCAAGATAAATAGTCTCAATTGTTTTAAAAAGCGTTTTTTGTTCGTCGAGTTCACTTAACTCACTGGTTAATACTTTTAATTTAGCCTTTTGAACAGCACTTTTTGTCTGGCGGTTATTAAAAATAGGTACGCTAACTGAGAGCCCTATCGAATTGTTCCATCCGTTTTTAACCTGTTCACCAAATGTGAAATCAGTTCCGGTTGTGTGGCTTGTTCCTATTCCTGCACTCAAACTAAGAGTTGGCATATATCCAGCTTTTGCAATATCAACATTTAGATTGGCAGTTTTAGTGCTTAACTTACTGCTCTCAATTTCCGGCATAATAGCTAATGCTGTACTATAAACCTGCATTTTATTTGGTAATGGAAGTAGAGCTGAATTATCTTCTAATTCGGGAAGAACAAGATCCATTTCTTCGTTTCCATCCAGTTCCAACAATTGCTTTAATTGCAACTTGTAATCATTTAAAGTCGTTTCTGATAACACTAACTGATACTTGTCTGTGCTGTATTGAGATTCCAGTTGAGCCAGATCTGCCTTAGAGATAGAACCAGCTTTAAGCATTTCTTTGGCACGGTTTAATTGGGCTAACGTAACATTAACAGTACTTTGGTTTGTTTTTACAGATTCATAAGCATACAAAATCTGGATATAATTCTGTGTAATAGCTATCTGAATATTATTTTCAGCTTGATCAATAGCTAGTTCCTGAATACGTTCCTGAATGCCCGACTGAGTTATTGTCTTTGTACGCTTACCTCCATCGTAAACAGTTAATGATGAGTTAAGTCCGTAATTTCCGTTGTAACTGCTTCTATTTGCTGTGCCAGAATTATTTAGCGGAGTAGTTACAAGGTTGTGACTGCTTGAAAAGGATAGGGAAGGAAACATAGCTGCACGGGCCGTTTTTGTATCTTCCTTGCTTTCATCAAAAGCTATCTTGCTCTTCTTAATTTGAATGTTTTGCTCCATTGCATATTTTATGCAAGTTGCCAAATCCCATTTTTTTTGTTGTTCTTGCGAAAATATTATCTGAGAAACGAACAAAAAAAGAAAAAACATTATAAATTTACATTTATTCATAATTAAACTCATTAGTGATGAGCAAATGTATGGGTGGGTTTTGAAAAATGAAATAAATATCTACAAATCAGGCGATTATCTTGATGGACGCTTTGTTTTTATCGATTATTTACCTTTGTTTGTTGTGTTAAATTAGCTGTGGTATGGTTAAAAGAAATATGATAGTTCGCATTTTTTACTTTTATTTGGAGGGTTTTCGCTCTATGACCTTAGGTAAAACTTTGTGGGCTATTATAATAATCAAGCTTTTCA
>Ga0316603_10001407_pt1 | contig 12754 bp, 11 predicted proteins | sample OWC_soil_day10_n_FD_207649 | JGI IMG/M metagenome (GOLD analysis project Ga0316603, IMG submission 207649) | Wetland soil microbial communities from Old Woman Creek delta, Ohio, United States - OWC_soil_day10_noCT | ecosystem: Environmental > Terrestrial > Soil > Wetlands | place: USA: Ohio...
TTCCGCAAGTTCGCGTCCATGTGGGGCACGAACAACGTGGACCATCAGGCGCGCATCTGCCATTCGACCACGGTCGCCGGCGTCGCCAACACCTGGGGCTACGGCGCGATGACCAACTCGTACAACGACATCCACAAGTCGAAGGCGATCCTGATCATCGGGGGCAACCCGACCGAGGCCCACCCGGTGTCGCTGCAGCACGTGTTCCGCGCCACGGAGCGCAACCACGCGCCGCTGATCGTGATCGACCCGCGCTTCACCCGCACCGCCGCCCACGCCAACCTGTTCGTGCGGATCCGGCCGGGCACCGACGTGCCGGTGATCTACGGCATGCTCTGGCACATCTTCAAGAACGGCTGGGAGGACAAGGAGTTCATCCGCCAGCGCGTCTGGGGCATGGACGAGGTGCGCAAGGAGGTGGCGAAGTGGACGCCGGACGAGGTCGAGCGCGTCAGCGGCGTCCCCGAGCACCTCCTCTATCAGGCAGCCAAGCTGATGGCCGACAACCGGCCCGGGACCTTCATCTGGTGCATGGGCGGCACCCAGCACACCATCGGCAACAACAACACGCGTGCCTACTGCATCTTCCAGCTGGCGCTCGGCAACATGGGCGTCGCCGGCGGCGGCACCAACATCTTCCGCGGTCACGACAACGTCCAGGGTGCCACCGACTTCGGCGTCCTGTCCGACGAGCTGCCGGGCTATTTCGGCCTGGCGGAAGGCGCCTGGAAGCACTGGGCGAAGGTCTGGGGCGTGGACTACGAGTGGCTGGCCGGGCGCTTCGACCCGGGCAGCTACGAGGAGAAGGACGGCAAGCCCCTCAAGCCGATGAACACCAACGGCATTCCGGTGTCGCGGTGGATCGACGGCGTGCTCGAGGACAAGGCCAACATCAAGCAGAAGGACAACACCCGCGCCATGGTGTTCTGGGGCCACGCGCCGAACAGCCAGGTGCGCGGCGTCGAGATGAAGAAGGCGATGGAGAAGCTCGACCTGCTGGTGGTCGTCGATCCCTATCCGACGATCACGGCGGTGATGAGCGACCGCACCGACGGGGTGTACCTGCTGCCCGCCTGCACGCAGTACGAAACCTACGGCTCGGTGACCGCGTCGAACCGGTCGGTGCAGTGGCGCGACAAGGTGATCGAGCCGCTGTTCGAGTCGCTCCCGGACCACACCATCATGCTCAAGTTCGCCAAGAAATTCGGCTATGGCGACGAGCTGACCAAGAACATCAAGGTCAACGGCGGAGAGCCGCTCATCGAGGACATCACCCGCGAGTTCAACCGCGGCATGTGGACGATCGGCTACACCGGCCACAGCCCCGAGCGGCTGAAGAAACACCAGCAGAACTGGCACACCTTCGACGTGACGACGCTGAAGGCAGAGGGCGGGCCGGCGAACGGCGACTACTATGGGCTGCCGTGGCCGTGCTGGGGCACGCCCGAATTCAACCACCCCGGCTCGCCCAATCTCTACGACACCAGCATCCCGGTGGCGCAGGGCGGCATGGGCTTCCGCGAGCGTTTCGGCGTGGAGCGCAACGGCCAGAACCTGCTGGCCGAGGGGTCGTACCCGGTCGGCTCGGAGATCAAGGACGGGTACCCCGAGTTCACCGCCGACATCGTCAAGAAGCTCGGCTGGTGGGACGACCTGACCGAGGACGAGAAGAAGGCGGCCGAGGGCAAGAACTGGAAGACCGACCTCTCGGGCGGCATCCAGCGCGTGGTCATCAAGCACGGCTGCGCCCCGTACGGCAACGCCAAGGCCCGCTGCGTGGCGTGGAACTTCCCCGACCCGGTGCCGATCCACCGCGAGCCGCTGTATACCTCCCGGCACGAGCTGGTCGAGAAATACCCGACCTACGAGGATCGCAAGGCCTTCTTCCGGCTGCCGACGCGCTACAAGTCGATCCAGGCCACCGACTACTCGAAGCAGTTCCCGCTGATCTGGACCAGCGGGCGCCTGGTCGAGTACGAAGGTGGCGGTGACGAGACCCGTTCCAATCCGTGGCTCGCCGAGCTGCAGCAGGACATGTTCATCGAGATCAACCCGAAGGATGCCAACGACGCCGGCGTGCGGGACGGCCACATGGTGTGGGTCGAGAGCCCCGAAGGCGGGAAGATCAAGGTGAAGGCCATGCTCACGCAGCGCGTGGCCCCCGGCGTGGTGTTCACGCCCTACCACTTCGGCGGGCACTTCCAGGGCAAGGATCTGCGCGCCAGGTATCCGGAGGGCTGCGACCCGGTCGTGCTCGGTGAGGCCTGCAACACGGCCATGACCTACGGCTACGACTCCGTGACGGCGATGCAGGAGACCAAGTGCTCCCTGTGCAAGATCTACCCGGCCTGATGGCGGCCCGGCGCGAACTGGAGGATTGAACGATGGCACGCATGAAGTTTCTGTGTGATACCGAGCGCTGCATCGAATGCAACGGCTGCGTCACGGCCTGCAAGAACGAGCACGAGGTGCCCTGGGGGATCAACCGTCGGCGGGTGGTGACCATCAACGACGGCGAGAAGGGCGAGCGCTCGCTGTCGGTCGCCTGCATGCACTGCTCGGATGCGCCCTGCATGGCCGTCTGCCCGGTCGACTGCTTCTTCCAGACGGCCGACGGCGTGGTCCTGCACGACAAGGACATCTGCATCGGCTGCGGCTACTGCTTCTACGCGTGTCCGTTCGGCGCGCCGCAATTTCCTACCGGCGGCGTGTTCGGCTCGCGCGGCAAGATGGACAAGTGCACCTTCTGCGCCGGTGGTCCGGGCGAGGCGAACAGTGCGGAGCAGGTGCGCAAGTACGGCCGCAACCGTCTCGCCGAGGGCAAGCTGCCGATCTGCGCGGAGATGTGCGCCACCAAGGCGCTGCTCGCGGGCGACGGCGATGTCGTCGCCGACATCTTCCGGCAGCGCATGGCCTACCGCGGCGCCGCGGGGCTCGGGACGGGCTGGGGCGTGGCCTACGACAAGGGGCTCCGAAAGGCCTCCGGCCTCGACGGCAAGGCGGCCGGCAAAGAAGACTAGCAGCGCGGCCGGCGCCGCGCTGGGGTGTCGGACCGAGAGCAGGGCCGGGTGTCGCCGAAGCGGCGCCCGGTCCGCCAATCGCGCCCATCACGGGGTAGTTGCCCATGACCGATCATCCGTCCCGACCCGCGATCCCCTCCGAGCCGCGGCAGCACGGCGTGCCGCCGCGCGTGCGCGCCCGGATCACGCGCTACCTGCTGGCCCTGCTGGCGTTCGTGCTGATTGCGCCGCTCGTGCCCTACGCGGCGGCCTATCTCGGCGCCGGCAACGTGCCGAACCCGGGCGCCGGCCTGTGGAACGAGGTGCGGCAGCGCGCCGGCCCCGCCGACGCGAACACCCAGGCGCGCGGCGTCGAGTCGGCGGTGCTCATCAACCAGGTCGGTGAGCGCTGGCGGCAGTTCCGCTCCGAGATGCTGGTGCCAGTCGGGGCCTGGCTGCTGCTCGGCACGCTGGGATTCCTGGCCCTGTTCCGGATCCTGCGCGGCAGGATCCCGCTCGAGGGCGGGCGCTCCGGCCAGCTGGTCCCGCGGTTCTCGGTTAACCAGCGCGTCGTGCACTGGTTCGCGGCGATCCTGTTCGTGTTCCTGGCCGTGACCGGACTGGTGCTGCTCTACGGCCGCTTCGTGTTGATTCCGATCCTCGGGCCCGAGGGCTTCTCGGCGACGGCGGCGGCGTGCAAGGAGGGCCACAACCTGTTCGGGCCGATCTTCCCGTTCGCGGTGCTCGCCATGATCGTGCTCTTCCTGCGCGGGAACGGCTTCAACCAGATCGACCTGAAGTGGTTCTTCAGGGCCGGCGGGCTGCTCAAGGGCCACCCCGCCAGCTCGGGCTACTACAACGGCGGGCAGAAGAGCTGGTTCTGGATGGTGGTGCTTTTCGGCATCGCCATCTCGATCTCCGGGCTCATCCTGGATTTCGGCGTGTTCGGGCAGGGGCGCGAGGTGATGGCCTTGGCGCACGTCGTCCACGGCGGGGTCGCGGTGGTCTTCATCGCCGCCTCGCTGGGGCACATCTACATCGGCACGGTCGGCATGGAGGGCGCCTTCGAGTCGATGTCCCACGGGTACGTCGACGCGAACTGGGCGCGGGAGCACCACGACCTCTGGCTGGCCGAGATGGAGGCCGCAGGCATGGTCGGCGTCGAGCCGAATGCCCTCGAAGAGGTCAAGCGGCACGACAACATCGATTTCAAGGGTTTCGGCTCGCCGGGCACCAAGGCGGTGCAGGGGTGATGTGATGTTTCTCGAATTCGTCGAAGGCCCGCTCTGGTACTTCTCGGCCGTCGTCTTCGTGGTCGGCGTCCTGTGGCGGCTGGTCGATATCTGGCGCCAGCCCTCGCGGACGGATCTTGCGGTGCCGCGTGGCAGCGGGGTGCCCGGCGCGCTGCGCACGATCGTCACGCGATCGTGGACGGCGAAGGGCTTCAGCCGTGGTGCCACCTTCCACCTGGTGGCGGGCTACATGTTCCACATCGGGCTGTTCGTCCTGCTGATCTTCGCCGCGCCGCACGTGAAGTTCATCGAGGAACGGATCCTCGGCTTCGGCTGGACGCCGGCGCCGCACTGGCTGTTCATGGTCGCCAGTGATCTCGCCTTCGCGGGCATCCTCCTGCTGTGGCTGCGCCGGCTCATGCATCCCGTGATGCGCAAGATCTCCACCTTCGACGACCATGCGGCGGCGATACTCACCTTCGTCGTCATGCTCACCGGCTGCCTGGCGCTGTTGAAGAGTCACGATAGCCTGCGCGCCATCCACATGCTCACCGTGTGCCTGCTGATGGTCTATTTCCCGTTCAGCCGGCTGATGCACGCGTTCACCTTTCCTGTCAGTCGCGCCTACACCGGTGCGGCGATGGGTCGCAAGGGCGTGAGCGCCTGAGGGGGCGACACCGATGATGCCGACCGTCCAGACCGAGCACGACTTCGAGCGTGGCGTGGAAGTGCTGCGCGCCCAGATCGACAAGAAGATCGCGTCCTACTTCTCGAGCTGCGTGCACTGCGGACTGTGTGCGGAAGCCTGCCTCTTCTATACGGAGACGGGCGACGCGCGCTTCACGCCGATCTACAAGGTCGAGCCGATGCGCCGCCTCTGGCAACGCGAGAAGACTTTCTGGGGCAAGCTGGGCGCGGGCCTGGGAATGCTGCCCGAGGTGACCGAGGACGACTTCGCCGAGTGGCAGGAGATGACCTACGACAGCTGCACGCTGTGCGGCCGCTGTTCGATGGTCTGCCCCGTCGGCAACGACATCGCCTACATGATCCGCAAGCAGCGCGAGGCCTTCGCAGCGGCGGGCTACTCCCCCGAGGGTTTGCAGGGTGCCACCCGGCGGGCGCTGGAGATCGGCAGCCCGATGGGCCTCACGCTCAAGGCGTTGGAGGCGCAGATCGGCCACGTCGAGGAGGAGACGGGCCTCGAGGTGCCGATGGACAAGCAGGGCGCGGACTACATGGCACTGCTGTCGTCCATGGAGGTGATCAACTTCCCCGAGTACATCGAGAGCCTGGTCCGGATCTTCGATGCTGCCGGCGTTAGCTGGACCTTCTCCAGGAAGGCCTTCGAGGCCACGAACAGCGGCATCCAGATCGGCGACTCGAAGATCGCCGCCGAGCTCGTCAGCCGCGTCGTCAATGCCGCCGAGGAGCTCGGCGTGAAATACGTCATAAGCCCCGAATGTGGCCACGCCTACACGGCGATCCGCTGGGACGGCCCGAACCTGATCAAGCGGCCCTACAAGTTCGAGGTGGTGCACATCCTCGAGCTGCTCGACCAGCTGCGTGCGGAGGGCCGGCTGCGCACGGAGGGCATCGAGACCGAGCGCCTGACCTTCCACGACCCCTGCCAGATCGTGCGCCGCGGCGGCGTGCTCGAGCCGCCCCGCAATCTGATGCGCATGGTCGCGCCGGATTACGCGGAGATGGGCGACCACGGCAAGATGAACTGGTGCTGTGGCGGTGGCGGCGGCGTCAGCGCCAACGAGGAGGCGGAAGAGCTGCGGCTCAAGGCCTTCAAGCGCAAGAAGCGCCAGCTCGAGGAGCTGAACGTGGAAGGCCTGGTGACGGCCTGCGCGAACTGCCGGATCGTGATCGAGGAGGGCCTCGAGCACTACGGGATGGACATCCACGTCACCGGGCTCACCGAGCTGCTGGCCAAGCACCTGGCGCCGCCGAAGGGGAAGGCCGAGGGGGGGTAGCGCAGAGCGCCGCCGTTCGCTAGGCCCCCGCCCGGTGCAGCAGGCGCTGCACCCGGGCGAGGTCGTCGGGCTGATTCAGGTTCACGAAATGGTCGCGGCGATCCGTGAACTCGGCGGTCGCCATGCGATGCCGCGCGTACCAGAGGTCGATCTTGCGATCGCCGGATGCGAGAAAGGCATCGAGGCTGTCCCGCAGTGCCGCCGGGATCAGCGCATAGACGGGTTGGAGGCGCTCGCCGTCGTGGGCCACCGCCAGTTCGGCGCCGTCGGCCTCGAGGGCGTCCAGCAACCGGGCCGCCAGGTCGGGCGGTGGTACCGGACTGTCGCAGGGCACGGTGAGGATGGCCGCATCGGCGGGCACCTCTTGCAGTGCCGCCGAGAAGCCGGCCAGCGGGCCCTGGTAGTCCGGCAGGCGGTCCTCGACGACGGGGAAGCCGTACCGGCGGTAACGCTCCGGGTTCCGGTTGGCGTTGATCAGCAGGGCGTCGACCTGTGGCACCAGGGCTTCGATGATCCACTCGATCATCGGCCGGCCGCCGACCTCGACCAAGCCCTTGTCGAGGCCTCCCAGCCGTCTCGCCTGGCCGCCGGCGAGGATGGTGCCGATGATCGCTGCCGGAGTCGCCGCCACGGGATGCCGTCGGGAAGGTTGCGGTTGGTACCCATTCTCGGCCGAAGGGTAGTCCGGTGCAAAGAATGCCGGGCAACGCCCTCGGGAATTGCGGCCCGCGGCGTGCCCACCGGCCGGGCCGGCCCGTCCGTCCGGCATTTCATTGACCAGGGGGACTCTATTAGTCCGGTCGGGTGGGTCAAAATGATCCCGCGATGCCCTTCTGTGCACCGAATAATTGCGACAAATTGTCGTAGTGGGGCTTTACGGGGCGAGCGAGACCAACCCGATGAGACGACAGGACTCAGTAAAGGCGGCGCCACTACCCAGCCGGACGGGGTGCCGGCCGCTGGGGTTCTCGATCCTCGTCATCACCCGCTCCGGGCACCTCTCGAGGCTGCTGGCCGATGGGTTCGGCGAGACCCGCGCGCTGGTCGAGGTGGCGCCCTCCCTCGAGGTGGCGGACCAGCTTCGGCGCCGGCTGCGTTTCGATGTCATCGTCAGCGAGCGGGAGCGGGTCGATGCCGTGGTGACCGAGTGGGTCGCGGAGCGCCGCCGGGGCGGTGACCACACGCCTGTCATCCTCGTGGCGGCCGTCGCCGACGGCGACGCCGTGCTTCGGGCGCTGCGCGCCGGCGTATCCGACCTTCTGACGGGCGCGCCGACCTTCGCCGATCTGGCCGAGCCGATCGAACGGCTGCTGGGCAGCGCCGCCACGCGCTGCGACGCGACGGCGGCCCCGCTTCCCGTCGGCGACGCCGTCTTCGACAGCGACGGCATCGTCGGCGAGAGCCTGGCCATGACCGACCTCTCCGAGGTGATCCGGCGCATCGCGCCCATGCCGACGACGGTGCTCGTCGAGGGCGAATCGGGCACCGGCAAGGAGCTGGTCGCTCGCGCGATACACCGGCTCAGCGGGCGGAAGGGGCATTTCGCGGCCATCAACTGCGGCGCCATCTCGGCGGAGCTGTTCGAAAGCGAGCTCTTCGGCCACACCAAAGGGGCATTCACGGGGGCGCTGCAGGCCCGCGACGGGCTGTTCGCCTACGCCGACGGTGGCACCCTCTTTCTGGACGAGATCGGCGAGATGCCGCTGCCGATGCAGGCCAAGCTGCTGCGGGTCCTGGAGGAGCGGACCATCCGCCCGGTCGGGAGCAACCGTGAGCTGCCGGTGGACGTGCGGGTCGTTGCCGCCACCAACCACGACCTGCGGGCCAGGGTGGCCGCCGGCGCGTTCCGCGAAGACCTGTTCCATCGGGTCAACGTCGTCGCCGTCCACGTGCCGGCGCTGCGCGAGCGGCCCGAGGACATTCCCGTGCTGGGCCGCTATTTCCTTGAGGGCGTCAGCGCCAGGATGGGCATCCGCCTGCCGCAGATCGGCGACGGCGAGTGGCTGCGGCTGCGGCAGTATGCCTGGCCCGGGAATGTCCGCGAGCTGCGCAATCTGGTGGAACGCTGCGCCTTGTTGAACCAGCGTCCGAGCGCCTGCCTCGCGGCAGCGACCGACGGGGGCGGCGGCGCCGGGCAGGCGGACGACGACCTGACCCTGGACGCATTCGAGCGCCAGCACATCCGGGCCGTGGTGGAACTGAGCGGAGGCAACAAGTCACAGGCCGCGCGCCGACTCGGGATCTCCCGCAAGACGCTCGAGCGCAAGCTGCGTCGCTGGGAGCGCCTCGGCGGTGCGGGGGCCGCACCTTCGCAGCCCGCTGCAAGCCGCCCCTGAGGCCCTTCCCGGGCGGATGTCCCGCCCGGCCGCCCTCCGCGTCAGCGCCCGACGCCGTGCGGTTTCCGCAGGGTGGATCGTTTGCCTCGAGCCGCTGGCTGCTGCATTCTCTCCGATGGATCCGGGGCGTTCGACAGAGAACGACACTTTATGCAGGATTTCGGCGAGGCCTTCCGGCTGGCGTTTTCTCTGGTCCTGAGCGCGGATGCGGACCTCCTCGAAATCATCGGGCTATCGCTGCGGGTGAGCCTCACCGCGGTCGCCCTTTCCTGTCTGATCGGCCTGCCGCTCGGGGCCGCGGTCGCCGTGACTCGATTCCGCGGTCGCGGCGCCGCGATCGTGGTGCTCAACGCGCTGATGGGTCTCCCGCCGGTCGTGGTCGGTCTGCTGGTCTACCTGCTGCTCTCCAATGCGGGGCCGCTCGGGTGGCTCCAGCTCCTGTACACCCCGGCGGCGATGATCATCGCCCAGTCGATACTCATCACGCCGATCGTCGCCGCGCTATCGCGCGAGATCATCGAGCACCTCCACGACGAATACGCGGAGCAGTTCCGATCGTTCTGCCTCAGCCGCCGGGCGACTGTCGCCGCCCTGCTCTGGGACGCGCGGTACAGCCTGTTGACCGTCGCGCTCGCCGGCTTCGGGCGGGCGACCGCGGAGGTCGGGGCGGTGATCATCGTCGGTGGCAACATCAATCACCTGACCCGCGTGATGACCACCGCGATCGCGCTGGAGACGTCCAAGGGCGACCTCGCGCTCGCGCTCGCGCTCGGCGTCGTGCTCATGACGATCGCCCTGGCGGTCAACGCGGGCGTGATGGCGCTGCGCAGGACGGCTGCACGGTATGCCTACGCCTGAGACGGCGGCATTCCGGGGGTGGGCCGACATGGCGGAGGCCGTGCCGCGCCCGCTGCTGCCCATCGAGGCGCGCGGCCTCGTCTTCGAGGCAGGCGGCAGGCGTCTCATCGACGGCATCGATCTCCTGATCGCACAGGGGGCCGTGACCGTGGTGATGGGGCCGAACGGCGCCGGCAAGAGCCTCCTGATGCGTCTGCTGCACGGCATGATTGCGCCCAGTGCGGGCACCGTGGTCTGGGGCGGAGCACCGCTCGACGCGCCCGCACGGAAACGCCAGGCGATGGTGTTTCAGCGCCCCACGCTCCTGCGCCGCTCGGTCGCCGCCAACATCGAGTTCGTGCTCGAGCTGCGCGGCAACGCCGCGACGGGTCGCTGCCACGATCTCCTTCGACAGGTCGGCCTGGAGCACTTGGCCGGTCGTCCCGCGCGACTGCTGTCCGGCGGCGAGCAGCAGCGTCTGGTGCTGGCGCGCGCGCTCGCCCTGGAGCCGGAGGTCCTGTTCCTCGACGAGCCGACGGCGAGCCTGGACCCGCACTCCACGGCCGTGATCGAGCGCATCGTGCAGGCGGCCCACGAGCGCGGCACCAAGATCATCTTCGTCACCCACGACCTCGGGCAGGCGCGCCGGCTCGCGCACGAGGTGATCTTCGTGCACGACGGCCACCTGATGGAGCACACCCCGGCACCGCATTTCTTCGACGAGCCGCGTTCGCGCGAGGCCCGCGACTATCTGGCGGGCCGGCTCGTGTTCTGACGATCGATCACCCGCAACCGAGGAGAGAGAGCCCATGCGTAACCACTCAATTCTGCGCGCTGCCGCGACTGGCATCATCGCCGGGGCCCTGAGCGCGCCAGGCGTCGCCGCTGACGCCTCGATCGTCGTGCAGTCGACGACTTCTACTGCGAACTCCGGGCTGTATGACGTCCTGCTGCCGAAATTCACGGAGACGACGGGCATCAAGGTGAACGTGGTCGCCGTCGGCACGGGCCAGGCGATCAAGAACGCCATGAACGGCGATGGCGACGTGCTGCTCGTTCACGCCAAGCCGGCCGAGGAGAAGTTCGTTGCGGACGGCTATGGCGTCGCGCGCTTCGACCTGATGTACAACGACTATGTCATCGTGGGTCCGCCCGCTGATCCAGCAGGAATCGGCGGGCTGAAGGACGCCGCGGCCGCGCTGAAGAAGATTGCGGACGCCAAGGCGATCTTCGCGTCACGCGGCGACAACTCGGGCACCCACCAGCAGGAGCTGGAGATCTGGAAGGCGACGGGCGTCGACGTCGAGTCCGCGAGCGGCAACTGGTACCGCGAGACGGGGTCCGGGATGGGCGCGACCCTGAATACCGGCATCGGCATGGGCGCGTACGTGCTGACCGATCGGGGCACCTGGATCAGCTTCAAGAACAAGGGTGACTACAGGATCGCGGTGGAGGGCGACAAGGCGCTGTTCAATCAATACGGCGTCATCCTGGTCAACCCCCAGAAGCATCCGAGGGTGAAGGCGAAGGAGGGGCAGGCTTTCATCGACTGGATCCTCGGTGCGGAGGGCCAGAAGGCGATCGCCGACTACCGGATCGAAGGCCAGCAGCTGTTCTTCCCGAATGCGAAGAAGTAGGACGGATCTGTGTGCGTGCAGGCCCCGCGGCCTGGCTTCGGGGCCCGGCTGCGCGGCTCAGGCGCCGTTGAAACGCACCTGTCCGGTCCCGGTCGCGTCGTAGCCCTGCAACGCTTCCGCCTTCGCCGTGAAGGCGGGAGACCGGCAGAAGCCGAAGAGCCGCTGGAGGGGCGGCTCGAACCAGGATCGCCGGTCGACGAGGAGGTCGAACCGCTCCCGAACGATCGGGACGAAACCGAGCTGGTACTGGCGCGCCAGGCATCGCAGGCCGAACGCCGCATCGGCCTTGCCGTCGAGCACGGCGATTGCCGCGTCGGTCTCCGAACGAGCCGCGGCCGTCAGGTCCAGGTCGGCATGCGTCAGGCCGTGTCCTGCGAGGAGCTGGTCCAGGAGCACCTGACTGCCGGCCTCCGCCTGCCGCGGGGTGACGCGCTGCCCGCGCAGATCGGCGATGCCACGAATCCTGGTCGCACAGTGCGGCGCCACGATCAGACCGCGGTCGCGCCAGGCAAACTCGATCAACGCCACTGGCTCGGTGCCGAAGCGGCGCCGAATCAATGGCTCGTTCCAGGCATCAGCCTCCGGTGCGTACAGGTGCAGGCCCGCCGCCACGCCCTCGCCCTTGGCGAAACGCTCCACTCCGTCGAGGCTGCCATCCAGGTAAGTGGCGAGACCGGAGCGCGACTCCCGCAATGCCCATTCGAGCAGCGGGTCGTGGCTGCCGAGCAGGACGTTCGGGCGTTGGACGGTGGTGCCGGGCACCGGCCCCGAGCTGCGCCGGGCAATCCAGGCCGCGACGGCCAGCCGCGGAAACAGCAGCTTGCCCGTGGCGCGCGAGCACGGGATCTCGCCCGAGGACGCGAGCTCGTAGACCTTGCGCTCCTTGATGCGAAGCAGCTCGGCGAGCTCTCGGGTCGTCAGAAATTCGTTGCTCGATCCCGTCATGGGTGTGGTGCGGCGCGGCGCCGCCAGGCCAACGAACGAATCTTGCCGCAAGACGGTCGGTTGCTTCCCGACAGCGGCGATGATGCCGCCATTGGGGTTAAATAGTCACCCCACAGCAGCCGGCGGGCCCGGCCGACGCCGGACGGAGGCCCTGATGAAGCGACGAATTGCGCGGCGACTCCGCCGCGCCTTCGCAGGCACGGTAGTCACGGTTGTCGCAGGCATGCCAGCCTTGGCCGTGGGCGCAACGGATGGCGAGGCGATCTACGCCGCGGTCTGCGTGCGCTGCCACGGTCCGGGCGAGTATGGCGCGCCGAAGCTCGGCGACCGTGTGGCCTGGCAGCCGCGCTTCCACGAGGGCGTGGACCATCTGCTGGACCAGGCGATCAACGGCCTCGGCGCAATGCCGCCGCGCGGCGGCAAGGACGATCTCGGCGACGTCGAGCTGCGCGCGGCGATCGTCCACATGCTGCGGGCGGCGGGGTTCGAGGCCGAATGATCGCGCCGAAGGCGGCGCTCCCACCGGCTGGCTCCCTTCAGGCGGCGCTCCCATTGGGGACCGTTCAACCGTCGTCGCCGAGCATCGCCCGCAGGCCCGCGAGGCTCTCGCGGCCACGCTGGCGCTGCGTCTCGCGGTCCCCCGGCGTGTCGCGCCCTTCCCACTGCAGGTCCTTGGCCGGCAGCTCCGCGAGGAACCGGCTCGGCTCGCAGCTGATCTGCTCGCCGAAGCGGCGGCGCCTGGCCGCGCACGTCAGCGTCAGCGTGCGGTGCGCGCGCGTGATGCCGACA
>Ga0316603_10001408_pt1 | contig 12752 bp, 18 predicted proteins | sample OWC_soil_day10_n_FD_207649 | JGI IMG/M metagenome (GOLD analysis project Ga0316603, IMG submission 207649) | Wetland soil microbial communities from Old Woman Creek delta, Ohio, United States - OWC_soil_day10_noCT | ecosystem: Environmental > Terrestrial > Soil > Wetlands | place: USA: Ohio...
AATATTTACAACTATCATAACGCCCTTTGTTCGCCAGAACTCAACGCCGGAATCAAGATAGGAGAAAATCTCCGGAAGCGGGGGAAGGTTGACGGGGCCTTTACGCTTCGCTATCATATGATCAAGAGGAGACCCCGGAGGAACTATCAATGCGATCTTTCAAGGAAATCAAGCACGATTACCACTTTACCGAGGACGATGAAAAACGGCTCGCGGCGCTCCAACCCCTCATGGAAGAGCACGCGGATGAGATCATGAGCACGCTCAACCTCTGGTTCATCGGAACCAAAGGCGCCTCCACGTTTTTTACGGCCGAAACGCTGAAAGCCCACGTCTTTAATACCCAGAGGATGTGGTTTGCGAAGATCTTTTCCGGGACCTATGATAACCGGTTCTATGAGCAGCTGATCAAGATAGGCTCCGCGCATGTGCGCCGCAATGTCGATGTCCACTACCTGCAGCGTGCAGCGAATATCATCAGGAACTCCTGCACCGGAATCCTCTCGAAGGTGGAAGTGCCGGTGGAGGAGATCGCGAGCAACATCATCAGTGTCGGGAAGATCATTGAAATCAGCATGAGCGTGATCGTGAGCGCGTACATCGAGGAAGAGATGCGCCTCTACTCTCCTGTCTACAAAGTGAAAAGCGTCCTCATCAGCTTTTCGGAGCGGTTCTCCCAGGCCACCAATTTTATGCTGGTGTTTGCGCTCATCGGCCTGACGATCGGCGTTGTCTGGCTCTTCCTTCGGGATGTGGCCCATATCTTCTCGGGGGATCTCGAGCAGGGCGTTGTCTCTGCCCTCGGGTCGATGCTTCTCCTCTGGCTCATGATAGAACTTATGAGCACAGAGATCGCTCACCTCAAGGGGGGCAAATTGCACATAAGCATATTCGTGGGCGTCGCACTGGTGACGATGATCCGGGAGACGATGATCGCAACCCTCCGCCATGAAAAGCCGGAGTTCATCTACTACCTTATTGCCGGGATACTCGTCATAGGCTTCGTATACTGGATCGTCACGAAGACCGAAGACCGGCACAAATGAAATGCAGGGCTTATCTTTTCTTCGAAAGCTTTCCGCGCTTTTGAGGAGTTAACCAGGGACATACCCCTTTTCTTTTTTACGGCCCAGGCATCTTACTTTGTTTTTTCTATCAACGCGATGAGATCGTGAAGGTTTTCCATCGTAAGTCTGAGCGGGTCCGCGTGATAATCTGTTGTTTCCAGATAGATGGAATGGTCATTCCGTGAAATATGAAACACCCACCCCTCATGTTCTTTTACCACTTGAGCATTTATGGGAACCCGCTGGTTCTTTGAAATCTGCAACTCAGGGCTTCGCAGGCTGGCGTTTGAGGAGATCTGCGCCTCACCATTGATGTTCTTTTTTTTCTTTCTGTTTTTATCTTTGTTTTTCTTGAGGTTTTTCTTGATCATTCTCTTCTTCATTTTATTCCTCTTTTTTGAACTGATTCTTAAAATATTAGGGACTCATCCCCACGGCACTCAACCATGCCTATTTGTACCAGTATTCCTCAATAATTTCAATATATCTCAATGGTGGGTTCTCAGGCGGATTGGAAATTTCGTGAAGATCCCGGTGAAGCAAGGGTCCACCGGCGTGCCGGCACTGACACTATTTTGACAGGGTGACATTTTCCCTTTAAAAAAATGAATTAGTCAAGAGTTGCCTTTACCACATCTGTCAACGCAGATCTTTACTTCTTCCTCTATGCCCTATGGTCTTTATTTTTTGGCTTTTGCAATAAACCATGTGAATGTGCCTTCAAAGGTGATGTTCTTCCCTTGGTCCACGATCTTTACCATGACGTCCACAAGGGTCCGTCCCTTTTCCGAGAGTTCTTTCTTTGCCTTCATGGCCCTGTCCGGGTCAATAAAGCCTACTGAAAATAGTCTTCCCTTTGCCGGGCTTTTATATTTGACTTCAACCCTCCTCACGACCGGGAAATAAGCTCCGTTCCAGTCGCCAAAGTTTCTTTCCAGGGTCTCCCCGCTTGAGGCTTCAGCCAGTGCATATTGAGCAGATGCATGAACGGTGCCTAAATGGTTCTGATAGTTCACATGGTCTTCAAGCATAAAAAGCGTGTCGGGTACAACCGACTTCTTTATCAATAGGATCTTATTAAAAGGCAGGTTCAAAACATTCATTCTTTTCCTTTTTTCCTTTCGTATAAGCTGATAATGATAGCAAGTCAAGAGGTGCGCTTACAAGGTGCCCCATGTTCCGTAAATGCATACCACAGATTTGGCGGATGAGGCAGTTAGGATCAACCTTTCATTCTTCATGTATCGGTTCATGGCAGATTTTGACGAAGCTGGAAACGGTCTTTGACAGTTTCAAAAACCCACCGCAGCCTGATTCTTAAACAGTGTTTCTGGAGAAAACCCTCAGGTCGACCCCGGACTCAATCCCGACATTGGGGAAAGTTCCTCTTTGTATCTCTGTTACCTGCACCTCATAATCCCCATGACACTTATTACAGGGATAGTCTCTTTCAGTTACCCTGACTAACAGATGCTGCGCTTCCTCTAAAACTACCCCATCAGCTGTTGCGCCCAGATAGATGAGACAGGCGAATGTTGCAATGACGACGAGTATGATCAGAGTGGATTTCATTTTTCCTCCTTTATCTCCACACAAAGTTGGGAGTATAGTCCACGAAAAAATTAATATAATAAACAAGAACAAGGGACGGATTATCGCCAGTTCTCCTCAATGCTGAGGAAGCGCGGAGGGAAGGGGAATGAGCACACAAGAATCAGTCGTGTAATGGGGAGAAGATACCCCCATTACACAATCCTGAATCTCACGTTACTTAGGCTGTACCAGCTCTTCGGCCTGCTTGAAGCCGTTCTCGACAACCTTTCTGTATTCATCCCAGCCCTTTTTGCTGTTTTCGCTCCATTCGCTCACGATCTTTTCAGCATTCGCCTGGACCTGCCTGCTCGTGGTGATCATGTCTTTGACCAGCTTGTCATTGAACTCCTGGATCTTCGTGACATTGTCGAAGGTCGTATCGAGAGAATACTTCATCATCTTTAAGAAATTCTCGCTCACATTCTTCGTGTCAAAACCTGTAAAACCTGTTGTTGTTTCCATTGTTGGATCTCCTTGTTTTGTTATAGTTTTTATTTGTTTTTTGTGAGAAGCCATCCTCTTTGGGATTCCTGCTGGCATTTCGTTACTTCTCATTACCCTCTTCTTGGCGAGTGGCACTACGGTTTTTCTTTCCCGCGACTGCTTCATCTCCACCTCCTTCCTGTGAAATATTCCCTTTGTAAGCACTGCAAGATTGTTCGTCGAGTTTAAGTTTCACTGGTAATACTTTAGTAATAGTATAGTATTACAATAGAAATAAGTCAAGTAAAACTTTTTACCTTTTCTTCGATATTACGGTATTTCATAATAACCTGTTGATTTAACATGATAATTTATTGGGTGGTGAAATAGCTCATGGCTCTTAGCTCATGAGATGATATTGCAAAATACAGTGAAGCGCGAATCCTGAGTAGTCCCGAAGGGTATTGAATGGATCAGAAAAGCTTCGCCAGGAACTTAATTGCCAGTTCAAGCAATAGCAAGAGAACAAAGCCTATGACAAAGAAGCCGAGCCGGCCCACGGCTGTTCTCCCTTTCCTCAGCCTTACAATCATAGCCCCAAGGAAGAGCAATGGCATGCCCACAACAATGATCGGCTTAGCCTCATCCGGGAGATCTCCCACGAACTGGAGAAGCGCGAGATACCCCATAATAACAACGAGAACAAGCAAAACACCCCAGGAGAATCTTTCGAAATAAGATAAGAATTTCGTGAGCAGATCCTTCATCTCCCCGATATGCCTCTCATTGCGATAGCCTTTCCTACGATCAAGACTGTTAAGCGTAAAAAGTTAAACGTGAAAAGTAAGGACAACGACGACCAATTGCGGGGACACCATACCTATTCCACTCTTAGGAGAGAGCCAAAAGGAGACAGGCTCCTTAATCATCTTCAGAGGATATTACTCCCCTTTTTCCGTTTCTCTCTTAACCCCTATCTTGCGCTTCGGTTTCTCGCTCGGGGTCATCAGTTGCCTTATCGCGTCAAAGACAACTTTGAACTGGGCATCGTATTTCTTCTCCATGTCACCAAGCTTTCGGGCAAGGTCCTTGTGGGTGGCCATCAGCTCGCGCAACTTGACGAACGCCCGCATAATGGAGATATTTACTTGAACAGCCTGTTCGCTTCGCAAAACACTTGAGAGCATTGCCACCCCCTGTTCAGTAAAGGCGTAAGGATTTGCCCTTCTCATACCACCCCAACTTGAAATCACAATTTATGATTTCAAGTGTTCGAATTCTTTATCGCTCATTTGGAACATGAAATCATCAGGGAAACGCTCAATATTTCTTTTAACAGCCTGGACCAAAGCCCTCGGTTCAGCGCCATAGAGCTCGGCAAGAGCAGAGCTAAGCACGACCTTATGGCCGCGTATCAGATAGATCTTTCGTTCGATTATCTCAACAGGAATTATTTCTTTCACTTCCCATCCATTTTAAGATGACAAATTGGCGCTTTTAAGATTTCAACCGCTCTTTTCCTTCTTCCCAACCTTCCTGACGATCAGGTTCTCGAATGCTCCAACAGTATATATCTTTGCTACCAGCAATCCCAAATAATTTCACTACATTCTATTCCGCCCATCTTTAATAACCGTAGTTCCCGACGTTTATTCTCCTGAGTTTGCCGTTTTCGAATCTGAGGTAATGCATGAATCTGGTTGGACCGAAATTGTACTCCGCTTCCTCAACGATGATATGTTCTTTTACAAGCAGCGGCTGCTGGGAAAGCTCTTCCTGGGACTGAGCAGGGATATTCTGATAGAAGTCCCTCCTGATACGCTCCTCCTCCCATGTCTGGACGCTTGCCGGCTCACCGCACTTCCTCCGAACCTCGGACTGACTCATTCCCAAAGAGATGAGATACGGCTCACATCTGAACTCCGAAACAGCAGTATTCTCGCCGGCCGCGAGGCGGGGTGCCATCAGAAGAAAGCCTGCCAGGATTGCAGTCACAAAGGCTTTTGTCTTTCTCTCTTTCCCTCCCCTCCTGTAGTTATGACGCCTGCTTATATTATAATGCATTACCAAGCGTTTCTTTATGGGTTCGCCAAGGCAAGCATTCCCAAATAATTTCAATAGATTCTGCGTGCGGACATCCAGGTGAAGTGAGAGCCCTGACAGGATTTCAGTAAATCAAGCGTTATGACATCTTCGGGCCGGCTGCCCTGGTTGCCTTCCTGTCTACGAATCCCCACGCCTTCAAGGTTTTGACCCGTTCCTTCTCCTGCTGCACAGATTCCTGCTTCGGCACAAGAGGGTCATGTCTGAGGATAAAGGCAGCTATCCTATTGGCTATCGTCCTTTCCGTATCATGCGCTCTCACAAACAGAAGAAAAAGATTCTTCTGGTCGTCGGCAAGATGCACATAGTAGAAAATATTAAGACAGAAGAAGTCCCACTCCGGCACGAGCAGTAGCTCATCGCTTCTCTCAAGCAACTCAGCGATCACCCGATTAGGCAAACGCATCAATGTCCTATGGACAAGCTGTGCGGTCTCGTCGAAAAGTAATGATGCCCCGTCAAGACTGTACCAGAGACCCTGGACCTGCTCTTTCTTGTCTTCTGCCGTCCAGGTCTCGACGAATTGTCTTGAGAGGTGGTCCATTAAGCGTTCTAAGGTATCGCTCGGTTCCTTCTTGCCGCCTTCAAGAAGACTCACATAGGGTTTTGTCACGCCGAGCCTTTTCCCGAACCTTTCCTGAGTGTCCCCGAACCTTTTGCGCAAATCCAAAATTCTCCCGGCCGTCCATTTCTGCATGTTCACCTCGCTAGTTTACCATTGTTAGTTAACTATGTATAGCATATTTAGTTAACTTTGTCAAGACACCATTGAAAGGCATGGTTCAAGAATTGCGAAGGGCCTAAAGACATTGGTATCAATAACGACCCTCATTAACCGCCGATTTACAGCCTTTATGCATATATGAAAATAAATAATATTTAACTCATGGACAGGGCTTCGCAAGGTAAGGTATAGTAAAAACGTGAATCAGGAGGCATGAGTAACGCTGAGTCACTTTCGGCAAGAGGGGAGAATGTATGCCTAAAGAAAATTGCTGGGAATTCAAACAGTGCGGCAGGGAAAAAGAGAACGGAGAGGGAAATGGGACCTGCCCTGCGGTAACCGAGGCCGTCGCTGACGGAGTGAACAGTGGAACAAACGGGGGAAGGATCTGTTGGGCCATAGCCGGGACATACTGCGATGGCAGCGTCCAGGGGACATACGCACAGAAGGTCACCTCATGTCTCATGTGTGAATTCTATATGAGGGTAAAGGGGGAAGAAGGTTATCAATTCAAACGCATACATTTTAAATTCTGACCTCAGACTGCCTGCCCCATAGTAATCCATTAGGTCTTCGTGTTTCAGGTCCGGACCAACACACAGTTCGACTTCTCATTTGATTCCGTATTCTAAAGGCTGATCGAGAAGTAGTATTGTTGCCAAAACCCAGAATCCTTATATCGCAACCCGGGGAGCTTTTTTCACTTGACAGATTTTGTAACATATGTTACATTTCTTATCAAAAGTTACTTTTATTGAGGCAACAACCCTAAGAGGAGGCGGTGGGATACCGGAATGACGCTTACACCAAAGAGCACAGGCTGGATACTCTTCTTCTATAGCGTCCCCTCAAAGCCGGTGAGCAACAGGATGAAGGTCTGGCGGAAGCTCACAAAGACAGGGGCGGTGCAGCTGAAAGGCTCGGTCTACATTCTGCCCTATAACGATGAGCACTACGAATTTCTTCAATGGCTGGTATCTGAAATTGCGGAGATGAAGGGTGAGGCGGGATTTGTAAGGACTGAGAAGATCGACACGATGAAAGACTCCGAGATAATCACCCTGTTTGATACGCAGAGAACAGATGACTATAAGAACATAGGCAAGGCTCTTGATGACCTTGAAAGAAGGTTGAGCAGCACACAGAAAGGTGGAAAGGCTCAGAATATTGAGGATATATCAGAGCAGTTCGCAAAGGTCCTCAAAAGCTATGAAGAAGTGCACAAAGTGGACTTCTTCTCATCAAGAGAAGGTCAGACATTGAACGAAAGAATAAAGAGCACAAAAACAAATCTCAAAACCCTTTCAGGAGCTGAATTAAGCAAAGAAAAGCCTCTTGCCATCACGCCCCGGAAACCTGAGGACTATCATGGGAAGAGATGGATAACAAGGAAGAAACCATTTATAGACAGGATGGCATCCGCATGGCTCATAAGACGGTTCATAGACAAGCAAGCGTCTTTTGACTTCATAGATGAGAGGGATATGGATTCATTTGCCAAGGGCTCTGTTGTTTTTGATATGAGGGGAGGGGAATTCACCCATGTCGGTGATTTATGCACATTTGAGGTACTTGTCAAATCCTTCGGGTTTAAGGATAAGACTGTGAGGAAGATGGCTGAGATTATTCATGACCTTGACATGAAGGACGACAAATACAAATCTGCGGAGGCAAAAGGGCTGGAAGATATTCTCATCGGGATACGAAAGGCAGCAAAAGATGATGCGGATGCCCTCGAGAGAGGGATGACGGTCTTTGAGATGCTGTATGTTTCAAAAAGTTAAATGTTGATGGTCCCCATATTGAGAAGGTGAGGGCAGATGTGAACCAGCATTTGCCGGATATATAGGGAATCTTTTTTAAAAAATTAACAACCTGTTGCACTTGAATGAGTACTGAACGCAAAGGAGGTATGAAATGAAAGAAGTAACTGAAATGGCTGTGAAACTGATGGCAGCGTCTGCGAGGACAGCGCCCAAGGCTGGTGGGAAGGACTTTCTTGAAATCGTCGTCATCACAAAGGACGAAGACCTGAAAAAGATCGCTCATACCATGAAGGAATATGCGCCGAAGAGCACAAATGAGGCGTATTGGCTGAGGGATGCGTCCAACATAGAGAATTCCCAGGCTCTTCTTCTCGTAGGCTTAAGCAAGCCGGTAACCGCAGGGTATGACTGCGGAGGATGTGGGTATCCCACCTGCAAGGAATTTGAAAAGGCCAAACAGATGAAGGACAAGGAGATGGGATACACGGGGCCCCACTGTGTGATGAGGATGATGGATATCGGTGTCGCCCTTTCATCAGCGGCAAAGACGGCGAGCCTTCTGAATGTCGACAACAGGGTCCAGCAGCGGGTCGGAGCAGCGGCAAGGGCCCTGGGATTTATCAAGGCTGAGGTGGTGATGGGGATCCCGGTGAGCATCACAGGAAAGAGCATCTATTACGACCGGCAGACACCGGTGAAACATTAAAAAATAACGTGATGAATGGACAGGCAGAACACGGTATTTGAGCGGTTTCCTTTGCCAATAGTCCAAATAGAATATTTGAATATCAAGAGGCAAAAGCCTCGGAGGTCGGAACGACCGAGAATGAGAGAAAATAGTGCGTCCTGCCTGCGTATGAGGTAAATTAAATTTATGACAAGCATTCTTTCTCCCTTCAACGCCCTCTGTTCCGTGGGCTTTTTTGCCAGGCTGTCTTACGCCCTTGCAAGAAGCCCTGTGCTTCCCCTCTTTGCATTGTACCTCAGTGCCGGCCCTGAGGCGATCGGGTTTGCTGTGGGAATATCAACCGTAACAGGGATATTCTTTAAGCTTCCCGCAGGCGCGTTATCGGATGTGATAGGCAGGAAGAGGACAATGATGATCGGTCTTCTCTTTTTCGCCTTCATGCCCTTTACGTATCTCCTTGTAAAGGATTACAACCTGCTTATCATCATCAGGTTCATCCATGGTCTTGCGACCGCGATCTATGGGCCTGTGTCTATGGCTGTCGTCGCAGACATTGCCGGCGCGAAAAAAGGTGAAATGCTTTCGTGGTTTTCTTCAGTGACCATAATCGGTAATCTCCTGGGTGCTCCACTGGGCGGCTTTATACTCCACAGAAGCCCCGGGGCTGCAGGTCCCTCCCTTGTTGATTTTCAGTATGCGTACCTTGCAAGCGGGATCGCAGGTCTGCTATCGCTCATTTTAGCTATTAAAGTACTGCGGGGAGACAACTCAGCATCTGAGGGGAGAGGACTCAAGGAAGCATCCCTGAAGTTCATCTCAGGGATAAAAGAGGTGATCAGCGACAGGCGGGTTGTGGTCACTTCAGGGATGGAGGGCCTCCAGAATCTGACGGTAGGGGCGCTGGAAGCCTTTCTTCCGATCTATGCGGTGACGGTCGCCGGACTGAATGAGTTCCAGGCAGGACTGCTCTGGGGGATACAGATTGTCGTAACCATACTCTCAAAGCCTATTATGGGAAAGACTTCCGACAGATACGGGCGGAAGCCGCTGATAACCACAGGCATGATCTTGTGTGCCCTGTCCTTTGGTGCGATCCCTCTCCTGAAGGATTTCTATGCACTTATGGCTGCCGCCATTATCTTCGGTCTCGGGGAGTCCTTTGTTACCTCATCCTCTGCTGCGCTTGTTGCTGACATATGCAAAGAGAAACACTTTGGGACGGCTATGGGGACTTTCGGTACGATCTTCGATATCGGTCATGCCTCAGGTCCTATCCTTGCGGGGCTTCTTCTTGCATACCATGATTATTTTTTTACATTCTGGGTGATATCTGCGATATTGCTGCTTGCCGTACCTGTGTTTACCATGACCATGCACGCACATGAACACTAGCGAAAGAAACTCATAGACTCAGGAGAGGTGTCCGGCTCGAACGGCAAGACTCAGGGTTATGTGCCGGTCCGTACGAGCGGACCTTGACAAAACGTGGGAACAGAATGTTCTTAGGTGCCTTGAGACCGGTATAGTCAATAAGGGCTATTGTCTTGCAAGAGACGGACGCCTCTCCTATAAGAAGGAATAAAACGGGCTAGTCTGAAGGCTTGTTCTTCAATTACCTCACCCCAATCCTTGATCAGATAATTTGGTCTGACACATCCCAACTTCTGTACTTGCACAACCCTTGCAAAGAGTGTATATTTCAGATAGAGATAGCAAAATCACTTTCTAAAAACCATCATAAAATATCAGGGAAACCGCGGGAGGATTTATCATGGGTTCTGCAGAATTTTGTCCTATCGGAAAACTTGAAAAGCTGCTGGTAGCAACGGACCGTTCTGAATTCAGCGAAGGAGCCGTAAGGGAGGCGATAACGTTCGCAAGGAAGTGCTCAAGCAAGCTTTACGTGGTATCAGTGCTTGAATCGAATCCTGAGTATGAGACGATCGCTTCTGATGTTTTTGAGAGAGAGGAGACTGAGGCACTGGCCTATCTTGAATCTGTTAGGGAAAGAGCGGCAAAAGAAGGCCTTGATTGCGAGACTATTCTCCACGAAGCAACAGATCCTTCACAGGCAATAGTAGACGAAGCGAGCGGGAAGAAAGTCGACATGATAATAATCGGGAGACGTGGTCGCACAGGACTGATGAAGGTCCTCATGGGAACAGCGGCTGCAAAGGTCATAGCCCTCGCCCCCTGTAAGGTTTTAGTCGTTCCGAGGGCGGCGAAGATCGAATACCGGAATATCCTGGTCGCCACAGACGGTTCGGAACATAGTAACGCAGCCGTCACGGAAGCGATAGGGATCGCAAAAAGGTGCGGAAGTAATATTATCGCGGTCTCCGCAATGCGCGACGACAGCGAACGAGAAGAGGCAAAGGCAAATGTGAGCAAGGTCGTTGCATTGGCTCAAAAAGAGGGGAGCCCGGCAGAAGCCCTGACCCCTGTCGGGAGATCCTACGATGTTATCGTCGAGACGGCAGGCGGTAGGGGCGTCGACCTGATAGTTATGGGAACCTACGGAAAAACCGGACTGAAGAGGTTCCTCATGGGAAGCTCAACCGAGAAGGTTATCGGAAACGCCGGCTGTGCAGTGCTCGTGGTGAAATCTCTGTAAATGTCCCGTTGCGCTCAGTGGGCTCTTGCCCCCTTATCAATTAGCCCGAAGTTTTGTTACAATAGGACAAATAATTTTGAGGTGAAGAGATGAAAAAGATAGTGGCTATTGTATTACTGGTTTTTGTAGTGTTCGCATGCAAACAGAAGGAAGAACCGAAGCCTCAGCCATCGCTCCCCGGTGGTCCGATCCAGTCTCTGCCTGGCAAGACATTAGAAGAAGAGAAACTCCTTAGAGAGGTGCTCACCAAAGACCCAAAGAATCTGAATGCGTGGGTACAGCTTGGAAACATGATGATGGACTCGGCAAGATTCAACGAGGCAGTAGACGCCTACGCAAAGGCCCTGGAACTTGACCCGAAGAATGTGGATGTTCGTGTGGATATGGGCACATGCTTGAGAAATTCCGGAAAACCCGATCTCGCCATCAAGGAATACAAAAAAGCCATAGAAATGAACCCGAACCACGTATACGCTCATATAAATTTGGGGGTTGTTCTCTCTGATAAGAAGGACTATAAGGCCGCAGTGAGCGAGCTTGAAAAGGGTCTCAGTCTTAATCCGAATGTGCCGAACGCGCAGGCTATTCGGCAGGAGATACAGAGGATGAAGACACTCAAATAATCTTTCGCTACCCTCCCCGACGCATGGGGAAGGAAAAGATACTGGTCGTAACCACCCTCTTTATTCCTAGAGGGCCTTCCCCTCATACTACATAATAAAAAACGCAGGCTGAAGCCTGCGTCTCTAGGTATTCTTTTGTGCTGATTGGTTATCTCAACATTTCTTTTTGGGGGTCCCTGACCCCTTGGGATTCACCCCTCAGGTGGAAATCCCAAGCTTAGGGAACACCACGAGCTGGAGAACAAGCCACACGACAAGAACAATCAACACTAGAAGCAAATCACTCATTGCCCTTGGGTTCCTCTTTCTTTTCCTTTGTCTTCTTGGCCTCAGCCTTTTTCGGTTCCGTTGCCTTTCTCACCTCTTCATAATCCACAAACTCAAGGACAGCCATCGGGGCGCCATCGTTCACCCTGTTTCTTGTCTTAACCAGCCTCAGGTATCCCCCGTTCCTTCCCGAAAATCTTGGGGCGATCTCATTGAAGAGTTTGGCAATGGAACTCCTGTTGGGCACATGGGAAAGGGCCACCCGTTTTGAATGGAGGTCTCCTCTTATGCCCAGGGTAATGATTCTTTCTGCCAGTTTTTTCGCTTCCTTGGCCTTGGCCAATGTAGTCTCTATCCTCTGATGCTCGAATAACGATGCCATAAGCCCCCTCAGAAGGGCCTTTCTCTGATTCGCAGTTCGACCAAATAGTTTTCCGGAAACTCTATGACGCATACCCTTTCATCCCCCTACCATTACTTAACTGCATCTGTGTCAATTCTCATACCGAGGTGCAACCCCATGGAATGGAGTATCTCCTTTATCTCATTCAGCGACTTTCGGCCAAAATTCTTTGTCTTTAACATCTCGTACTCTGACTTCTGCACCAGTTCAGAGATGGTCTTGATGTTCGCATTCTTCAGGCAGTTGGAGGCCCTTACCGAGAGCTCCAGTTCATCCACATTCTTCAAGAGATTCTCATTAAAGGAGGCGCTGCCCGAAGCGGATGCCATGGCTGCACTCTCTTCATACTCCGCGTCCGCTCCCTCTTCTTCAGAGATAAAGAGATCCATGTAATCTATGATTATGGATGCTGCCTGTGAAACTGCGTGTTGGGGCCCAATGCTCCCGTCTGTCCATATCTCCATCACCAGCCTGTCATAAT